>Ga0315275_10007346_pt1 | contig 10636 bp, 10 predicted proteins | sample YL17G03_0_MG_FD_205557 | JGI IMG/M metagenome (GOLD analysis project Ga0315275, IMG submission 205557) | Sediment microbial communities from Yellowstone Lake, YNP, Wyoming, USA - YL17G03_0 | ecosystem: Environmental > Aquatic > Freshwater > Lake > Sediment | place: USA: Wyoming | collected...
CTCGATCGCTCGCCGGAAGCAGTGCCTCGCCCGGTTGATGCGGGATCGCACCGTCCCCAGTTTGAGCCCGGTCACCGCCGCGATTTCTTCGTAGCTCAGCTGGTTGATCTCCCTCAGCACGAAGCTCGCCCGGTACTTTTCCGGAATCTTGGCTATCGCATCGTCGATGAGCTTGCTCAGTTCCTTATCGTTGAACTGGGCGTCCGGCTGCCTCGCCGAGTCGACCAGCTCGACCGCCGGTATCTCTTCCTCCCCATCGGCCCCACGGCTCCACATGGACACGAACCTCGGTGAGCGCCTCTTGGCGCGGAACCTGTTGCGCACGAGGTTGGTCGCGATCGTATAGAGCCAAGTCGAAAACCTCGCGATGGTCTTGTACTTGTCCGCGTGGATGAAGGCCTTGACAAACGTCTCCTGGGCGATCTCCTCGGCCTCATCCTCATTTCGGACCAGCCTGAGCAAGTAGTTGTAAAGACGTACCTTATATCGGTCGACAAGGATGTCGAAGCAGACGGACTCCCCCGTCTGGACCTTGAGCACGAGATCCTCATCGCTGAGCGCGCTCAGTCTGGCTCTCTCTTTGAGCGTATCGGCGTGCACGCTTTCCCTTTCGCCGTGAGTTTGTACACTCCGTCCGCGGTGGAAGTTCCCGTCCGGAGACCGCCGCCAGGGACCGGAGCGGAGGAAATCACCCGGCCTCGGACGAGCGGATCTTGCACCGCCACTCGCGCCCCTCGAGCCACAGGACAACCCCGGAGAGCGTCTGTCCCCCGCCGCCGGTCCGCCACTCGTAATCCACGTGGAGGCGGTCACCCCCGTAGCGGACCGAGCGGACCGGCCAATCGACCTCCTCGAGACGCCCGTGTTCCCGGCCGAAAACGGCCCGGAACGGCTTGTCGAAGCGCGTGCCCCGACAGACTACTTCGCCGGACGATTCCACGTCGTAACGAACCTCCGACAGTTCGCCGCACGGAGGGTGGGATCCGAACGCAAGCTCTAGCGTCTGGGGAACGTCGAAATCGGCCTCGAGCGATTCCGCGAGAAACCGCACCGCGTCCTCCCCCTCGAAGAACGCGCCGCGTTCCCGGTCAACAATGCGGAGGGTGTCCGACGAGAGGGAGAACACAAAGTCCTCGCGGTTCTGACCGAAGAGAAGAGTGCTCGTGAACTCGAAAACGATGTCGCTCGGGCCGCGCGCCTCCAGCAGAATTTTCCCTCTCATTCGGAACTGGTTTGCGTCCACCGTCGCGTGGCCGGCGATCGAAACCGGGGCTCCGAGACCCGACGAACCGAGGAGAGAATCGAGGACCGCGCAACCCGACGCTTCCGTCGGGCGCGGCCGGGTCGTGGCGCAGGAAACCACAAAGACCGCGGCACACACCGCCGCGACTGCCGCCGCCGAGCGCCGGGCTCGGGAGTGCGGGTTATTTCCCACGGGCTTTCTTTTTTGTCTCATCGATCTTGCGCTCGATCTCCCCGGTGTTCTTCTTCTCGATCGACTTCGATTTCTCGTAGGCGCCGAGCGCCTCGCGGTACTTGCCCACCGCGCTGTACGCGTCCCCGAGATGCTCGAGAATCACCGGATCGTTCCCGGCGATCGCCGCCGCCTTCTCGAGCTCTTCGATCGCGCGGGGATAATCTCCCCGCATGAAAAACACCCAACCGAGGCTGTCCATGTAGTAGCCGTTCTGCGGTTCGCTCTCCAGAGCCTTGCGGACAAGCTCCTCCGCTCGGTCGAGGTCCTTGCCCCTGAGCGCGAGAAGGTATCCGTAGAAGTTGCAGGTCGTCGGATCATCCGGCTGCCGTTCGTGGAGCGAGGCGATGTACCGCTCGGCTTCCTCGTACCGTTTCAGTTTCTCGAGCACGCTCGCCGCATTGAGGACCACCCGTTCGTCGCCCGGTCTAATTTCGGCCCCGCGCGAGAGGAACTCGAGCGCGGTCTCGAGCGAGTCCACGCTCTGATAGGAAATCCCCACGAGATAGAGACCGTCGAAGTCCGCCGACGGCACCAGCCGCGCCGCTTCGCTCAAGCACTTCGCCGACTCCTCGGCGGAGATCTTGATCCGTTGGGATTCCTCCGGGGTAAAGGTCGGCGAGGCGCTGAAGAACATCGCGAGGTTGTTCCGGAAATCTCCGGGCCCCAACCGGATCGCTTCGCGGTAATACCGGAGCGCCTTATCCGTTTTTCCCGCCCTGGAGGATATCTCGCCGAGCACCCGGGCCAGATCGGGCGTGGCGTTTCCCGCCTCGAACATCCCCTCGAAAATGTTCAGGGCCTCATCGTAGTCCTTGACCTCGTAGTAGAGCCGTCCGAGGAGGAGGAGACCTTCGTTCGGGAGCGGCGATCGTCGGTTTTGCTCCTCGAGAAGCCGTATCGCCTTGTCCGGCTGCCCTTGATCGATGTACAGATTGGTGACGATCTCGAGCGCGCGATAGTTCCCCGGATCAGCCTCGAGCGATCGGACAAGGACCGACTCGGCCTCCGCGTGCCCGCCACGTTCGACGATGATCTCGGCGAGCCCGACCGCCGCTTCGGAGAAGTCCGGCTTTAGCCGAACCGCCTCCGAGAGGGCTTCCTCGGCCTCCGCCGTCCGACCGGATTCCCGAAGGAGCGTCCCGTACTGGTACTGGACGAGCGGGTGTTCGGGTTCCATCTTGATCGCCGTGGCGTACGCGGCGATCGCTTTGTCCGTCATCCCCAGCTCGGTGTAGACCGCAGCCAGAATCCGCTGGACCTCGAAAGAACTCCCGCCGGCGGCCTCGAGCTTCTCGAGGTAGCCACGGGCTTCATCTTTCTCCGATCTCATGTAGGCAATCTTAGCTTTGAGCAACAGCGCGTCGTGGTTGCCCTCGCTATGCTCCAGTAGAACGTCCACGACCATCTCGCACTTCGCAAGCTCCCCGATCCCGAAATACGCCTCGGCGAGCTTCCCGCCTATGGTCTCGTCGTGCGAGCTCTTCTCCCACGCCGTTTCGAGGTGAGGGATCGCCGCCTGCGCGGATCCGCTCTCCAGGAGAAAAACGCCCACGGTGTATTCGGCGAACGCGTCGGCGTCCGTTTCCGGCGCCGGAGAGTCGGACGTTTTCGGCGGCACGTCGGCTAGCGCGGAGCCCGGCGCGATCACCTTCGAAAAAAACATGGCGGCCAGTAACGACAGTAAAATCACTGTATTCGATCTCATGGTATACATGTATTCCACTTCCCCGGGGTGCAGAGGCCTCGGCGGGGTCGAGCGGACCTCCGCCCGCCCGGCCGAACCATCGCCTTTTCGGCATCGGAATTGCGCTGAGTTGCCTTTCCGCGCAACCGGATGTATAATATAACTGGAACGCACCACCATGACAGCGAGAAGATTTCGAATCGGATTGTTTTTGGTGATCGTGACCTCATTGGCCACGCCGGCGTGCTATACCCTTCTGAAGCACCCCACGATCGACAGAACCGGGTACGAGGAGACCCTGGACAGCCGGTGCACGTCCTGCCACAGCGAGGACGAAATACTCAGCTATGTTCATGCCCCACGGCACCCCGTTTATCCGCCGGAAGACGGGGATTGGTACGAATACCCCTGGTGGTGGGAACACTACTGGTTCTTCGTGCCGTCCGGCCCCGGTGGAGGGGCCTCGGCCCTTCGGGGCGTAAGACCCGGTTCCGAAAAGGATCCCAATAATCCGGTCGTGGGCGGAACGGTCGCTCCTCCCCCTGGGCCGAAGGCAATCGGTGGCGACGTGCGCGTCAAGGATCCCGACGACAAGGGAAAGGGGGAGAACGATGACAAACCAGACTCGGAGAAGAACAAGGACAAAGACCGGCCCGTCAGGCCGAAGAGCAACAAGGGGAAAGAAGATGGGTGAGCGGCCGGCCCTCACGAGAGGGTTCGCCCGCCGGTCCGCGCCGCGTTTTGTCCGGGTGTCGGCCGCCTGCGTTCTCTGGTTGGTTTTTGGTTTTTCTCCTCTTGCCGCTCAGGACATCAACGAAGCCGTCACCATGGAGGATCTCGGCTTTACCGAGAGGCTCGCCGCCGGCGCCAGGGCGGCGGGTATGGCCGGGGCCTACACCTCGGCGGGTGACGACGCGTACGCGCTCTTCTATAACCCCGCGGGGCTCGCCCGGGTGCGCCGCATCGATTTCTCGATCGGATTTCAGAGCTCCGTGGGCGACTTCAATAACGTCTTCTACGGAAACTCGGGCCCGACCCACTTCTCGACGACGACGTTGGACGCCGTCGCCGCCGCTTACCCCGTGCCCACTTATCGGGGGAGTTTCGTCGTAGCCGGCGGCGTGCAGCGCATGTTGTCGAGCGAGCTCGACCTCCTCAACGACGGCTACAATTCGGCCACGGATACCTTCGACAGATATCTGCTCCAGCAGTCCGGGTCCGCGTACAGCTACGCCGTCGGAGTCGGTTACGACATATCCCCGCTGATTTCCCTCGGTTTGACCGGCTTCTTGATGGACGGAACGATCAACGCCCTCACGCAGTTCAACGTCGATTACCCGAGCCCGCTGCAAACCGGCGACCTCGAGACGGAGACGTTGGTCGACGACGCCGAGGTGGACCTCGACGGGTACGGAATGGTCCTGGGGATCCAGTATCATCCACACCGGCTCTTGCACTTTGGGTTCGCCGTCACGACTCCAATCCCCATCGACCTCGAGGGCGGCGCCATTGAGCAGAGGGGTTACTATTTCTTCAACGACCAGGACGAGTTCTACGAGGACCAGTTCATCATCGACTCGCAATACACGATTCCCTTCCGGTTCGACATGGGCGCGAGCTTTACGCTGCCGAATCTCGTCGTGGACATCGACGCCGGCTACTCGGACTGGGAACAGGCGAAGGCGAACGATGTCCGTTTGAAGGATGAGAACCTCCAGTCGGTTTTCCGGTCGGTGCTGGATCTCCGCATCGGGGCTGAATTGCTAGTCCCGAACACCCCTCTTCGGGTTCGCGCGGGGTACGCCCTCACCCCCTACGCCCTCGAGCGTCTCCAGGCGGATCGTATCACCGGGGCGGACCTCCAGGAGGCGGACATCGACACGGAGAGACAGACATACGCGGCCGGCGCCGGGTTGCTCCTCAACGGAGTGTTCATGTTGGACGCGTCGTACGAGTACCAGACGGGGAAAAGGTCCATCCCCACGCTCGTGGACGAGCGGACCGTGCAGAAGGTCGTTGTCACCGGTTCCTACCGGTTCTAGTCTCCCGGCGCGGATGGCGGGGTTTTACTCCAGGGGTCGCGTGGGCGAGGCGCGCTCCGGTCTCGAGCCGTTACTTTTTTCGCGACGTCCCGCTCAGGAGCGCAAGGTACGCGTCGTCGAGCTTGCCAAGGGTGTCTTCGCTCAGCCCTCCGCCCGTCTCCATCACCCGTTGATACTGTTCCTCGAGATACCTGCACAGAGACAGGCGGCGCGCCGCGAGCTCGTCGGCTATGAGCCGTTCGAGCTCGCGAACGTGTTTGACGAAGTCCGGGTCCTTCGACTCGATGTTCTCGACGTCGTGGTAGTACTGATTGAGGAGGCTCGACCAGTAGATGTCGTGCTCCCCCCCGTTGTCGAACACGCACCCCGGTTTGTCCGTGAGAAAGCAGTACCCGTGTACGAAGTAGGTGCACCGGAGGAGTCCCTGGAGAAAGAATCTTCTGAAGCAATCGACGCTCGTCTCGTCCAAGCGGCACGGAAGCTGGCATTCGCGGCAGAGCGGTTCGGCGTCCCCGCCGTACACAAAGCGGTGTCTCGCTACTTTTATCTCCGGTCTCCCCATGATACACGTCCGCCAGCAGGAATTGTGCCGTCCGTTCGCGAGGGGCGCCGGAAGTGGCGCCGTGGCCTCGTCTAAGGCTCGTCGACGATACCGTCGGCGTTGAGTAGTCTCTTGTACGCGGACCTCGCCGCCTCCTGCTCGGCGACCTTCTTGGACTTCCCACCCCCGGTCGCGATCACGCGGCCTTGGACGCTTACTTCGACGGCGAACTCTTTTTGATGTTCGGGTCCCGTCGTCGAGGACACCCGATACCGCGGTGGGACCTTGTGGAGGGCCTGGATGTACTCCTGGAGGAGGCTCTTGTAGTTGATGTTCTGATCGCTGGAGAATATCCCTCTCACGTCGGGGAGAAGGAGCCGTCGTATGCACCCCCGCCCCGCCTCGAACCCCCCATCGAGAAAAACGGCTCCGAAGATCGCCTCGAACGTGTCGGCGAGCACGCTGTCCGTCTCGTCGACCCCCGCCTTTTGGGCGTGCTCGCTCATCAGGATAAAGGCCCCGAGCCCGTGCTGCTTGGCGAAGTGTGCGAGGATCGACTTGCTCACGATGACCGATTTCATCTTGGTGAGCTCGCCTTCTCTTTTCGTCGTGTATCGGGTGTAGAGATACTCGTTGACGACGAGCGACAAGACCGAGTCTCCCAGGAATTCCATCCGTTCGTTCGACGTGCCCCCGTTCGAATCGGTCCGATTGTCGATGGAGTAGGAACGGTGCCTCAATGCTCCCACGAGCAGCGAGCGATCGTTGAATTTGTAGCCGAGAAGGGACTCGAGCTCGGGCAGCGTCTTCTCATCGACGCGAGCCTCCCGAGCGCCGAAAAGCGTGTTCTTGAACTTGCGCAGGAAAGAAAAGCTAGGAATCGTCATGGAGACAGACGCTGGTCACCGTCGACGTAGCGTTTCACAATGAGCGAACAGTTGTGACCTCCGAATCCGAAGGAGTTCGACAGAGCGACGTTGACCTCGCGTTCCACCGCCTTGTTCGGCACGTAGTCCAGATCGCACATGGGGTCGGGAAACTCCTGGTTGATCGTCGGATGAATCTTCCCGTCGCGGATGGACAGCACGCAGGCGATCAATTCGACGGCCGCCGCCGCGCCGAGAAGATGGCCGACCATCGACTTCGTCGCACTGATCTTCACGCGCCGCGCGTGCTCCCCGAAGACTTCCTTGATCGCCGCGGTTTCGGAGGCGTCGTTGAGCTCGGTGCTGGTACCGTGCGCGTTGATGTAATCCACCTGGGAGGGTTGCATCCCCGCCAATTCGAGAGCCGCCCGCATCGCGCGGACCGCCCCCTCCCCGTTCGGCGCCGGAGACGTCATGTGGTACGCGTCACCCGTCAACCCCACCCCGACGAGCTCGGCAAGCACCGGCGAACCGTGTTTCTTGGCGTGAGAGAGCTCCTCGAGAAAGAGTATACCCGCGCCTTCGCCAAGAACGAACCCATCCCGTTTCGCGTCGAACGGTCTGGACGCTTTTTCCGGATCGTCGTTTCTCGTCGAGAGGGCCCTCAGCGCGCAAAACCCTCCAAGCGAAAGCGGGGTGACGCTTGCCTCGGTCCCCCCGGTGAGCATCGCGTCGGCGAGACCGGCCTTGATCAGGAGAAACGAATCGGCGATCGCGTTGCCCGACGAAGCGCACGCCGACACCGCGGCGAAGTTCGGACCCTTCAGATTGTAGGTGATCGAGAGCTGGCCCGAGGCCATATCGGCGATCATCATCGGTATGAAAAACGGACTGATCTTGTCGGGCCCGCGTGTCATGAGAACGCTGTGCTGTTTCTCCAGAGTCGCGATGCCGCCGACACCCGACCCGATCACCACACCCACGCGGTTCCGGTCGAACCCGGAGACGGCGAGCCCCTTGAGGCAGTCTTGGGCGGCACAGGCCGCGAGTTGCACCGACCGGTCGGTTCTCCTCGCCTCCTTGGGATCCATGTACTCGGCGGGATCGAAACGCTTGATCTCCGCCGCGATCCTCGTCGTGAACGCGGACGCGTCGAATGCCTCGATCCTGGAGATCGCGCTTTCACCGGCCACGAGACGTTGCCAAGTAGCCTCGGCGTTGAGGCCCAGAACGGTGGCGCAACCGATCCCGGTGATGACCACCCGTCTGGAATCCGGTGATGTCCTCATATCCGAACCCCTGAAATCCACGGGCGGCGCGCTTCGCCGCCCGGCGACTCAATGAGCTGTCTTGCTCTCGATGTACTTGATCGCGTCGCCGACGGTCTTGATCTTGTCGGCCTCTTCATCGGGGATGTCCAATCCGAACTCGTCCTCGAGCGCCATCACCAGCTCGACGGTGTCCAGCGAGTCCGCTTTGAGGTCTTCCGCGAACTTCGCCGCCAGCGTGATCTGATCCGGATTTACGGAGAGCTTCTCTTCTATGATTCTCTTGACCTTTTCTTCGATGCTCGACATTTATCTGGACACCTCCTGGAGAAGTGCGAATTGACTATGCCATGACCATTCCGCCGTCGCAGTTGATCACTTGCCCCGTCACGTAGTCCGACATCCCGGACAACAAGAACATGACGACGTTGGCCACGTCGGTGACAGTGCCGAACCGTCCGAGGGGAATGGCGCTCTTCATCTGATCGCGGACCTCGGTGCTGAGGTTTTCCGTCATCGCGGTCTCTATGAAACCGGGGGCCACCGCGTTGACGGCGATTCCCCTCGAGGCAAACTCCCTGGCCAGCGATCTAGTAAGACCGATAACGCCCGCCTTGCTCGCAGCATAGTTCGCCTGACCCGCGTTACCCATAAGACCGATCACCGAACTGATGTTGACGATTTTCCCCGTTCTCTGTTTGAGGAGATGGGGGGCGAACGCCTTTACCACGTTGAACACGCCGGTCAAGTTCACCGCCAGGACTTTCTCCCAGTCCTCCGATCCCATACGAAGGATGAGCTTGTCGCGGGTAATCCCCGCGTTGTTGACGATGAAATCGACCTTTCCGAAACCGCCGATGACCTCCGCGGCGACACGTTCGACCTCGGCGAGCGACGACACGTCGCAGACGAAACTGCCGGTCTTGGCACCAAGCGCGCCGATCTCGCCGGCCACCGCTGTCACGTCCGCTTCCCTGATGTCGGCGATCGCCACCGCCGCTCCGCGCCGGGCGAGCTGAAACGCGATCTCCCGTCCGATCCCTCGCGAACCTCCCGTCACGAAAGCGACCTTCCCGGCATGCTCCATGGGACTCTCCCTGATTTTGCCTTCCTTATATAAGGGGAATGGGCTCCCCGTCAAACAAAAAGTTCACCGGCGCATCCCGAGCGCCTGTTCGAGAGCCGCGATCTCCGTGAGCGGAAGCACCGGAAGATCGGGGACGATTCGCTTCATGAGACCGGCGAGAACCTTTCCCGGTCCCACCTCGAACACCGGTCCGCGGTGGAGGCCGGCGACGGTGCGCATGCTCTTTGCCCACTGGACGGGGCTGGAAAGCTGTCGCGAGAGCAGTCCCACGACCTCGTTGTCGTTTTCCACGGCCGCCCCCGTCACGTTGGCGACCCACGACACTCCAAGCCGGCCCCGCTCGAATTTCCCGATGTACGACGTCAGCGCATCGGAGGCTTTCGCCACGAGCGGAGAGTGAAAGGCCCCGCTCACCTGGAGTTTCAAGACCCGCTTCGCGCCAAGACCTTTCGCTGCGTCGATCGCTCTTTCCACCGCGCCGATCTCGCCCGAAACGGCGAATTGCTCGGGCGAATTGTAGTTGGCGATGACGACGATCCCTTCTTTCGACGCCTCCGCCACGCAAGCACGGACGTCATCCTCGGATAAACCGATGATGGCGGCCATGGTCCCCGGCGTCTCGAGACCCGCCTCGTACATGAGCTCCCCTCGCTTGCGGACGATGAGAACCGCGTCGATAAAATCGAAATACCCGGCGGCGACAAGAGCCGAGAACTCCCCGAGGCTGTGCCCGGCGACAACCTTGGGAGCGAACGCTTTCTTGGCGAGCGCCCGGTAGACGGCGATGCTGTGGACGAGGATCGCCGGTTGGGCGTTGTGGGTCTTGGTGAGCTCTTCGATGTCGCCCTCGAACGACAGATCGGAAACGCTGAACCCCAACGCTTTGTTCGCCGCGTCGTACGTCTCCCGCACGACCTCGCACGAATCGTAGTAGTCCCGACCCATACCCACGTACTGGGAACCCTGACCGGGGAAGAGCATGGCGCAGTCCATGAACGTGTTCTCCTTCGACGCAGCGCCGCCTCAAGACCGGCGCCGACAAGCGACGCCCCGCGTCACACGTAGCGAAACAAAACGGCTCCCCAGGTGAGCCCGCCTCCAAAAGCAACGAAAAGAACGAGGTCTCCCGACTTCACCCTCCCCGACTTCACCACCTCGTCGAAGGCGATGGGGATCGTCGCCGACGACGTGTTGCCGAACCTGTCGAGATTCACGACGACCTTCTCGGCGCTCAGCCGCAGACGCGACTGGACGGAGTCGATGATTCTGATATTGGCCTGGTGCGGGATGAAGACGTCGACATCGTCGACGGTGAGATTTGCCTGCTCGAGCACGTGGAGCGTCGCGTCTTCCATCGCTCTCACGGCGTACTTGAAGACCCCGTCCCCCTTCATCTTGATGAAATGATCGCCCCTCGCTATGGTTTCCGCGCTTGCAGGAAGCCGCGTCCCGCCCGCGGGGAGCTGGAGGAGATCCGCGAGAGACCCGTCGCTCTTCATGTAGGTGGCGAGAATCCCCTGTCCGGGCTCGCACGCATCGAGGACGACGGCGCCCGCGCCGTCGCCGAAGAGCACGCAGGTCGCGCGATCCTTCCAATCGGTGAGCTTGCTCAGTACTTCGACCCCCACCACCAGAACCCTGTTCATCTGTCCCGATGAAATGAGCGCGTGC
>Ga0315275_10007349_pt1 | contig 10635 bp, 8 predicted proteins | sample YL17G03_0_MG_FD_205557 | JGI IMG/M metagenome (GOLD analysis project Ga0315275, IMG submission 205557) | Sediment microbial communities from Yellowstone Lake, YNP, Wyoming, USA - YL17G03_0 | ecosystem: Environmental > Aquatic > Freshwater > Lake > Sediment | place: USA: Wyoming | collected...
CTCCCGGGGGAAGATCTCCCAGGCCGTCTCCTCCACCACGCGGGTAACGCCCACCTCGTTCAGGAGGGGAGGAAGGTAAGCCTGATAATCGAGGCGTGCCTCGGCCTGCAAACCCGCCGCAACCCCTTCGATGATTCTTCTCATCTTCTCCGGAAGCAGATCTCCCACTTTGGGGTTGGAGGCACGGATGGAGCCCACCATCGTCACCTCCTCCGCCAGAGTGTTAGGAGCTTGCCCTCCCTGAATGGTCCCGATGTTCAGATTGATCGGCTCGCTGGGAGGGGCCTCCCGGCTGACCAGGGATTGGAGGGCCAAAATGATGTGACTGGCCGCCAGGATGGCATCCACTCCCAGGTCGCAGCGTGCGGTATGGCTTCTCTTCCCCTTCACCTGGATCTGGAAGAGGTTTAGGCCAGTCAGGATCACCCCGGAACGGATCCCGATCTGATTGACCTCCATCTCCGGCCAGAGATGAATTCCCAGCAAGGCATCGAGGGGAGGGTTCTCCAAAGCCCCCTCTTCGATCATGGACTTTGCCCCGGAGGAACAAGCCGAATCCAGGTGCTCCTCTGCGGGCTGAAACAGGAACTTCACCGAGCCAGAGAATTCCTCCCGACGGAAGGAAAGAAGTTCTGCCACTCCCAATCCGATGGCCGTATGGGCATCGTGGCCGCAAAGGTGGCCCACCCCAGGGGTTATCGATCTGTAATCGCATCCCTTTTCGTCGGCAATGGGCAGGGCATCCATATCCACCCGGATGCCGACGACCCTACCCTTCTTCTTCCCATCCAAGAGGCCTACCACGCCCGTCTTGGCCACTCCCGTCCTGACACTGATACCCAGTTCGGTGAGTCTCCGGGCAACGATCTGGGCTGTACGCTCCTCCTGATAAGCTAACTCGGGATGTCGGTGCAGATCCCGGCGAACCTTAATCAGGTCGGCTTTCAGGGCTTCAGCCTGGGCCAGGATGCCTCCCGCCCACTCCTCTCTTTTGCCTGAAGGTTCCATCATCCTTCCGCTCCTTCGCTCTTTACGATCAGTCCCAACCTCTGGACTTCGGCCGCGAAATACTCCCGCCTTTGCTGCTGCGCATTTTGCCTCCAAAACTTTCACTTGTCAATTCCTATTGGCCTGCATCTTGTCATCGGATTTGCATGATGCCCGGAATGCTGATGGATGCTCCCTCGCTCGGGCCTCCCCGCGATCCTTATCAACGGAGAGCCAATAACGGCATAATGGGCGGAAGGCTGTCCCTGGCCTCATTCTGCAGTGAGCGCCTTGGTCTGAACAGGAGATGGGATCACAAAGGAGAGGGATTGGAGCTGGAGTATTGAGGAGATGACGGCACACGATTGCAGTAACAAGGCAACGAACCTATCTGGAGACCGCGCGAGGTGGGCCAGGATGGACAATGGTCGATGGAATGGGAGGCAGGATGGGGGCATGGTTCGAATCGACGGCGAACCCGGACAGGACACGTCTCCGTGACTACAGGGGCAGAACGGGCGCAGCTAAGCACGCACCTCGTTCCAGTCGTTCCCTTCGACCGAGGCCTGTACGCCTGTTAGCAGGTCATAGATCTGCCTGGCCAACGGCTCGACTACCCGGGCGACCGGTGGCGTCAGTTCCTCGCTGAACTCGTGCACCTCGGCGGCCTCGACGCCGAGGATGATGACCTCACCGGGCATGGGGATGCTGAAGCGTTCTGCGAACTGGAAGGCCTGGGAGAGGCTAATGTCATGGCTTCCGACCAGCCGGGCCATGCCCGCGAAGCTTGTGAGATCCAGTTTATGCACCCGGCCCGGGTTGGGCTCCGGCAGCGTCAGTGCATCCACAATCACGGCCCGTACATACCCGGTGAGCAGGTCAAGCAGCTCCAGCCCGCCACGCGTCGAGCACAGCACACTTACCCCCGGAACGGGTCGTTCCACAAGCAGTTCACGGAGACGCTCAGCTACCTTAAGCCCAACCGCGTCGTCGCTGAGCACCGGGTTACCGAGGCCCAGCACCACGGTGCCGGCGCTACTTGTTGACATTGCCCCAGATCAGTTGACGGAGAGAGGGCGACGGCACGGCAGTTGCTACCCCGCTTGCGCGCTCCTTTACCCCGCTTAGGTAGACTGCCAGTGGCCGATACAGAAGATGGGACCACTTGCCGAAGGGCACCTCCACCGCCAGCATGGAGACGGCGACCATCAGGTGGACGAGATATATCACATAGGTGCCCATCGGCCAGCCAACCAGCCGGGAAAGGTGCAAGAGGATTCCGGTGACCGCCACCGCGAGGAGAAGGATGGGAAAGAGCCAGTCGGAGAGATGGCTGTACTTGTGGATCTGGTCCTTCTTGGCCAGGCGGTCGAAGAGGATCCATGTGGTTGTCCCAAGCAGCACCAGGGTGCCGTAGTAGCCGAAGAGACTCGTGAAGTGAAAACCGCGGCCCTCGATCTGAAACCATGGGAGGAAAACCACTACCAATAGGAGCATGGTACCGTAGCCTGTCACCAGGCAAGCATGCCGAAGCCAGTGTTTCCGCACATCATTGTCACATTCCCCCCAGCGCCTCTGGGTGATCAGGTGGACGACCCCTCCAACGATCCCGCTTATATAGTGCCCGAGGTTGGCTCGCGTTCCCCGCATGACAAGAGCAAACATATGCGCGGCGTTGGTGAGCAAGAAGAACGCCAGCCCGCCGGCCAGGATCAGGTCACCCACATGGACGATGCCTTTCGGGGCAAAGTACTGAATCATCACGGCCGAGCGCGCTTCGGGGTGTTTAGCCAGGAGCTTGAACCCGAAATTGTCCGGCACCGTGAAGAGCAGCAGGACTCCGACGGCAACCAGCACCAGCATCAGCACTTCCCAGAGCTCCGACCTGTACATCAGGCGCGCGAGCCCCGTCCAGTCATACTTGGCGGTCAGCCAGCGCCGAGAAGCCATCATCAGCTCCCCGGGCTCCGCCTCGCGGGGACAGGTATCGGAACATGTGCCGCAGTAATAGCAGAGCCAGGGCTCAGGCGATTTGGCCATCTTGTCCTCGAGCCCGAGTTGCATGTAACGGATGAACTTGCGCGGAAAGGTGGTGTCGCCTTTGGAGAGCGCACAAACCGCCGTGCAGCTTCCGCAGTTAAAGCACTTGTTGACCGTCTCCCCCCCGAAGCGCTCCAGTTCTTGCGCGAGGCCGGGGTTCACACGCACACTCATTTCACGTCTCCTTCAGTCCGTATGTGAGGTAATCCCCTGCCTGGCCTACCACCGCGACTTCACCGTACTTTTTCATCGCATTCAGATGCCACATCACTTCGTGACCGGGCAGGCTGACGGCCTGCGCGAGTTCGGATACGTTCTTCGGGCCAACCCGGAGTGACGCAACGAGTTCTCTCCGCACCTTTACCTGGCGCTGATAATAGGCCTTGAACTCCTCGGTCATCCCGCCGCGCTTCTCACGAAGAATCCGGATGGCCTTCTTCTCCTGCGCAGCCTCCTCACCACCCATTTCTCGCGCCCGGCTCTGTCCACCGAGGCTCGCAGTCTGGCTTTGCTTCACCGCTTTGGCTGCGCCGCCTGTCCGCATCAGGTAGTTGGCCGCTTCCATCGCTGCGCTGCCAGCCTCGACGATGGCATCGGGGATATCCTTCGGCCCGGCTGCCACGCCCGCGATGAAGATGCCGTCAACCGTGCTCTTCGTGGGTCTGACCTTGAGCTCCGGGATCTCGAAGAATCCGTCGCCGCTGGTCTTGGCCGGCAACGCCCCGTTGGGGCTCCAGCCGGGTATCAAGCCCTGGCTGAGCACAACCAGGTCATGCTTGACATCAGCTACGCGGCCGCCCTCGTCGATCAACTCGACACGGACGATCGGGTTGTGGTGATCATCCTCGGTGATCTTCGCCACCTTTCCCTTCGTCATACGCACGCCCTCGTCCATCGCGCGGCGGTAGAACTGCTCGTAGCCTTTGCCAAAGGCGCGGATGTCCATGTAGTAGAGGGTGACTTCTACGCCGTGAATATAATGGGTGAGCAGCAGCGCCTGTTTGATCGCATACATACAGCACACTCGCGAGCAATAGGGGTACCCGATAGAGGCATCCCGACTGCCCGCACATTGCACATAACCTATGCTTTTCGGGATCTTGCCGTCGCTGGGACGCAGCACTTGCCCATACGGCCCGTTGCTTGATTGGATACGCTCCATCTGCAACGGGCTGATCACATTCACCAGGCTGCCTCCGCCGTATTGCGACTTTGCTTCCATCGGAGTGATTTTTAGCCCGCTCGCCACAATCACGGCGCCCACCTCCAGGCGAGCCTCCCGAGGTTCCTGCAGATAGTCGATACACCCCGTCGGGCAGACGGTGGCACATTTGCCGCAAAAGGTGCAGTGCTCGACGTCCAGAACGGCGACCTGCGGGATTGCGTTGGCATGGGGGATGTAGATGGCGCGTCGCGCTCCCAAGCCCCAGTCAAACTCGTGAGGCACCTCCACCGGGCAAGCGAACTCGCAGCGGCTGCAACCGGTGCAGTTCTCAGCCACGAGGTAGCGCGGCCTGCGCACCACATCCACCGCAAAGCCACTTTCCTGGGGCGTGATCTTGCTCACTTCCGCATAGGTTTCCAGCTTGATCCGCGGGTGGTGCCAGGCCTCCGCCATGCGCGGGGTGCAGATGCAGCTCGAACAATCAAGGGTGGGGAAAACCTTGTTCAAACCAACCATGATTCCGCCGATGCTTGGCTCCTTTTCGATGAGCAACACCTCGAAGCCTTGCTCGGCGAGATCGAGTGCCGCCTGCATTCCGGCAATCCCGCCGCCAATCACCAACCCGTCGTATCGAGTTTTCAGCTCTGCCATGTCTCTTACCCTCTCGCTGTCATCACCTGTTCGCCCGCCATCGCGCCTAATCCCGACGGATGAGCTGCTTAACCGACCCGTCCGGGTTGCGGACGGTCACGATCAGCGGCATCTGCCCGGGGAGGCTGTGCGTAGCACATCCAAAGCAGGGGTCGTAGGCGCGAAAGGCCATCTCGACCCTGTTGAGAATCCCCTGAGTCACTTCGACGCCCGGCTTGATGAGCGTCTGCGCGGCCTTCTTGATGGACATGCAGATCGGCGCATGATTATTGGTCGTACCCACGATCAAGTTCACCTTCTTGACAATCCCATTCTCGTCCGTAACGTAGTGATGGGTAAGCGTTCCGCGCGGTGCCTCCACGGTGCCCACCCCCTCGCTCGGTACCTTATCGCAGATCACCCGGTAGTTCTCCGGGTGCGTGATCTCCGGGTGGCGAATCAACTCCAGGCTCCGCTCGGCAGCGTTCATCAACTCGATCACGCGCGCCCAGTGGATCGCCAGCCGATGATGCACCGGCTTCTTGCCGCTGCGGTGCCCGGTCAACGTTTCGAAGTATTCCTCGTAGGCCTCCTGGGCAACGGGAGAGTTCATTCCGTCCGCCACATTCAAACGCGACTGGGGCGTAGCCGTGTACACCCCCGACTCTTTACCGTCCACGAGCCCTTTCCAACCGACTGCCTTCAGATAGGGGAACTTGAGGTAGCTCCACCGCTCGACCCGCTCCGCAATGTGATTCATGTACTCTCTTGGCTCGTACTTGCAAAGCTCACTCCCCTCGGGATCTACGACGCGCACCTTCCCATCGTAGAAGTTGACGCGGTTCTGCTCGTCCACCAGCCCCATCGAATAGGTCTCGTGGTAGTAAGGCCCGTTGAGAATCAGGTCCACGTACTTTTGGTCGGCGAGCACAATATCGTGCAGGATCTTGAGGGTGAACTTGCCGAACTCAACCATGAACAGGATGATCTCCTCCAGCCGCGCGCGCTCTTCGGAACTAAGCCCTTTGGCCATCCCCCCAGGGATCGCATTCACCGGGTTCACGGGCTTGCCCCCGAAGATCGACGCCGCCTCGTGGCCCCACTGGCGGCATTTGATCACCTCTCCGCCGATCTCCACCCCGACCTTGCCGATGAGCCCGATCAAGTTCCGCGTCGCTGGGTCGCTGTCGGGGCCCATCACGAAGTCCGGGCCGCCCAGAGCATAAAAATGCGTAGTGTGGTCAGTAACAAAGAAAATGTTGTACTGGAGTTCCCGCAACAGGCGCGCCGTAAGCGGCAATTCGACGCCATACACCTCGTCGCAGGCCTTGGCGCTGGCCATCATGTGCGCCTCGGGGCAGACTCCGCAGATGCGGGGGGTGATGCGCGGCATCTCCTCAACGGGTCGGCCTTCGCAGAACTTCTCGAACCCGCGCAGCTCCGGAACCTGGAAGTAGCAGTCGGCTACCTTGCCCTCATCATCGACGAAAATGTCAATCTTGCCGTGGCCCTCGAGCCGCGTCACCGGGTCGATGCTGAAGCGCTTATATCCTTCCTTCGTTTTGACGTGCGGACTTGACATCGACATGCTCCCATGCCTTGTTCACTTGCGACCCCTGAGTATGTTGGAGCCGAATGTGAAGCGATAGAAATAACCTGCCGGATCAACGATCTGATTCACGAGTTCCGCGGCGCGGTCCTCGGTCGTCGCATTCAGCAGTGGGCTGATGGCGCCGATCATCGCCGTTCCCTGATCTTCGGATTCCCCGCTCGGGCCAAAACAGCCCTCACAGGCAACACCACCCTTGATGCACAGTGCTCCGCAACCGCTGCGGGTCGCGGGCCCCATGCACACGATGCCCTGCTCGAGCAGGCACCAGCCAGGCTCGGGCCGTGCCTGATGGATGCGCTTGAACTGCTCGATCTTCACCATCCGCTTCTCAAGTGGGCACTCGTCGCACACGGACTTGTCATAGCAGCCGACCACAACGCCGCTGTTTTCCAGCGGCACCTTGCCGCCAACGATGAGCTGGATCACTTCCCAAACGCGCTCGGCCGAGGGAGGGCACCCGGGAATGCGGTAGTCCGCATGGGCCACGTCCTGCAATCTCAGCACCTGCGGATAGAGGCGAGGAATCTCCAACTCCCCGTAAGGGCACTCCGTGATCGGCTGGGGCTCCGTCCCGTCGGGGTTGTCCAGGCTCGGGTTTTCGTGGTAGGAAGCGTCGTAGATCGCCTCAGGGGTTTTCAAGTTCGCCAACGCCGGGATTCCGCCGTCGACGGCGCATTCGCCGTAAGCCACCAGGCACTTGCTCTTCTTCCTGAGCAAGCGAGCGACCTCTTCCTGCTCGCTATTGCGCACACCGCCATTGTAAAACATCACGTCGATATACCCGTCGGGGTATCGCGCCACATCCTCGTACTTGAAGTCCGCAGCACAGGGCCAGAATACCACTTCGGCGACCTGGATCAACTCCAGAAGGTGCGGACCGATTTCCAGGAGGGAAATGTCACAACCGCCGCAGCTCGCTGCCCAGTACATCCCGATCTTCAGTTTGCCGCTTACCTGACCGTTGCTGTCCATGGCCTACTCCCCCCAGGGCCTCAGATCCTGGCCGTGTCCCACACCTCGGCTGTGCATGATGCCGGGCCAGTTCAGTGGGCCGAGCTTGCGTACCTGCTCGGTCATCTCCGTGACGAGTTGGGCGAACTTCTGTCCCTCGGCGGCGCTCACCCACTCGTGGCGAAAGCGCTCGGGCTCGATGCCAAGGTCTGCCAACAGCCGCTTGAGCAGCGGCATACGCGCCATGGTCTTGTGGTTTCCGTTGATGTAATGGCAGTCGCCGATGTGACAGCCACACACCATGACGCCGTCAGCACCATGGGCAAACGCGGTGCTCACCAACTCGGGATCGATCCGCCCGCTGCACATGACCTTGATAATGTCCACGTTGGGTGCGTATTGGATGCGTGCCGTGCCGGCGCCATCCGCCCCTGTATAGCTGCACCAGTAACAGAGAAAGCCGACGATGCGCGGCTCCCATCCCTCTGCCACTTCCGGTTTTGCCGTTTCCGTTCGACCCTGCTCCAATGCTGGCTCCTCCTCCCTATGCCCCCACGGGCTCCTGCTCAGGCACCCCGAGCAGCGCGAGGACTTCGGACTTGACCTCGGCGTCGTTGAACCCGAGCTGCTGGATCGCATTGCTCGGACAGCTCGCCGCACACGTTCCACAGCCCGTGCACAGTTTCTCGCTGATTATTGCAATGCCCTTCTCTTCGTCGCGCGAGATCGCGTCGTACGGGCAGACGGACAGGCAGATCCGACACCCCGTGCACAGGTCCTCGTTGACTTTAGCGATGAAGGGATCCATCTCGACCTCGCCCTGGGTGATCATCGCCGCTGCCTTGCTACCGGCCGCCGCGGCCGCGGCCGTTGCCTCGGTAATGTCCATCGGCCCTTGCGCGGAGCCGCCAAGGAACACCCCGCTCACCGCAAGCTCCACCGGCCTGAGCTTGGGGTGCACTTCGAGCAGGAAGCGGTCGGCACCCACCGAACACCGGTACAGGTCGATGAGCTTGGACATGTCCCGTGCCTGTAGGCCGATGCCGAGAACCACCAGATCCGCCGGCACTTCGACCTCCATGTTCTCGGTCAGCCTGTCGATGCTTCGCACGAGAAGCGGCGACTCCCCGCGCGGGTCCTTCTCCACGCAAGGCGGCCGTAGAGGATCAAAGCGGACAAACCGCACACCTTCCTCGGAGGCCTTGGTGTAATACTCCTCATGTCCGCGGCCGTAGGCGCGGATGTCCTCGAAGAACTCGTAGATGTTCAAGTGCGGGTACCGCTTCTTGAGTTCGCAGGCAGAATGCAGGATGCCGGTGCAACAGTAGCGGCTACAGTAGTCATTGATCTTCCCCTGCGGCCCCGGCCTATGCACACCGTGATGCTGGCGGCTGCCCACACAGTGGAGGAATGCAACGTTCCGAATCGGGCGGCCATTGAGGGTAAACTCCTGGCCCGGCTTTTCCTTGACCAACTCTCGCGCGAGATCGAGCAGCGTGATGACCTGCGGATACAGGCCCATGCCGTATTCGCCCTCACGAGGCGCGTATTCTTCCAACCCGATGGCGAGAATGATCACACCTACGTGCGCCTCGACTACTTCGCCCGGCTTCCCGTTGGCGCCTACGCAGATTTTAATGTGAAAGTCACCTATAGTGCCGGCCGATTCCTCAATCTCCGCATGGGTATAGACACGGATCTTCGACGTGGCGAGCACCTCCTGGATCAATGGCCTGAGTAGATCGTTTGCCTGATCCTCCGTGGGAAAGATATGGCCCAGGTCGGCCATGCGCCCACCGAGGTGGTCGCCGCGCTCGATCAACGTCACCTCAATCCCACGGCAGGCGAGGTCGCGCGCCGCCGTCAGCCCGGCCACACCACCGCCGATCACCAGCGCGGCCGGATGGATGGGGATGTGTCGCTTCTCAAGCGGCACGAGGTGTCGGATGCGGCCTATCGCGGCGCGTATCAGCCTTGTAGTCTTCCGGGTGGCGAGTTCCTTGTCCTCCACCACCCAGCTTACCTGCTCGCGAATATTAGTGTGCTCGAAGAGGTACGGGTTCAGACCAGCACGGTTCAGCGTCCGCCGAAAGGTGAGCTCATGGAGGCTCGGCGAACAGGCTGCCACGATCACTCGGTTCAGCCCGCACTCCTTGATCTTCTCCTGGATGAGCCCCTGCCCCGGGTCGGAGCACATGAACATGTGGGTCGTAGAAATCGCGACGTTGGGCAACTTCCCGATCTCCTCCGCCACGCGCCTGACGTCGACAACGTCAGAGATATTGCCGCCGCAGTGGCAGATGAATACCCCGATCCGCGGCTCCTCCCCGCGCACCTGCTCATTCCGTGTCATAGCTTCAGTCATCCGGCCTCCTCATGGCTCATACGGCTCAGTAAGCCTTCTGGCCTGGCGGAACTACTGCTTTTGCACTCGGCACGCCTTCTCAAAAACTCCATTCTTTTACCACCTACGACCACCGCTGTCAAGGCCCTTGATCCCCCTTTTTTTCGGGACGGCCATCTTCTGCCTTCCCAATCTTTCCTTGACTTTATGGATCAAAGTTTTAAGATGTGGGGGTGAAGTAAAGAACCCTGTGCTTCCGCACAGGGCATTAAAGACCAAAGCAAACTTCAAAAGCCCTTACGGCAAACGGAACCCTTTCCTCCCCGTGCTTCCGCACGGGGTATCCAGGGTGCCTTTCAGGGACCAGGCAAGTATCTCCCATATCATGGATGCCCCGAAGGGATCGTGGATGCCTTGAGGAGGGAGCGCTAAGCAAGAATGACGTCAAAATATTCAACATTTCGCCTGCTCATTGTCCTTTGGCTGGCTGCTGCCCTTCTCCTTTGCGGCTCGTCCCTGGCCGGAGCCGAGCAGGCCGGGGGATGGGGGAAGGTGCAAAACTCCCTCGTGCATGCCGGTCGCCAAACCGGCGCCTTCTTCAGGGAGGCGCACCGGTCTTTCCTCCATTTCTTCCGCAAAGATGTCAAGGAGGCGGCCAAGGAGATGGGGAAAGGGGCCGTCCAGACCGGGAAAGAAACGAACAAGGCCCTGAAAGAATCGGGCAAAGAAACTGCAAAGAGCCTGAAAAACGCTGCCCAGGAGACCAAAACCAATTTAAGGCGCATGGGCAAGGGGATCAAAGAAGGATTCAAGGAAACGAAGTAACGGGGGGAAGATCGTCGCCCCTCCCCTTGATGATATGCCCTCTCCCCCTTTGATAGGAGGGAATGAGCCATGCCGGAGATG
>Ga0315275_10007350_pt1 | contig 10633 bp, 8 predicted proteins | sample YL17G03_0_MG_FD_205557 | JGI IMG/M metagenome (GOLD analysis project Ga0315275, IMG submission 205557) | Sediment microbial communities from Yellowstone Lake, YNP, Wyoming, USA - YL17G03_0 | ecosystem: Environmental > Aquatic > Freshwater > Lake > Sediment | place: USA: Wyoming | collected...
CTGAGATAGTCGCTCAACCGGGGCCCTGCAGGCAAGGCGGCGGGGGAACGCGGCATGGTGTGTGACCTTCTGTCCAGGAATGAACAGAGATACCACATCCGTCGCTAAATGAACAGTGTTGGGTCTAACCCGCCGAGAACTGCTCACCGTCTACTGCGTTGTGTGCGTTGCGTTCGTGCTCTATCAGTACACGGTGTTCTTCTACATTATCCCGAAAGTGCCGCTGTACTACCACATGGCGCGGACGAACACCGCCTCTGGGAGTCCACGTGCGTCGTGTTCGTCTCGGACCACGGCGACGAGTTCCTCGATCATGGCGGTTTCGAGCACGGGCATACCGTGTTCGAGGAGTTGGTGCACGTCCCGCTCTTGGTGGCCGACCCTTCGCGACGCGCCCCCGCGGTCGTGACGGAGGTGGCCTCGACCCGATCTTCCTCTATGCCGACGACCCCGCCCGTTACTGGCGGGTGCACCACTATCAGACGGGAGAGGCGACGGACCGCACCTGGGCTTCCCCCAGCCAATCGCCGGGAAGCGCCGAAGACACCTTCCGGGTGATCCGGGAGGACCTCGACGCCTCCTACGTGGTGGTTGCGAAGGCGCGGCAATCAGGGCTTCACCAGTGGCTCGCGGGCGACCCTCGCTTCGTCCTGGGCTATGAGGACACCGCCTTTGCCGTCTTCGCCGTACCGTCACCTAGACCAGCGACTGCGTCTCGCCCTTCGAGTAGAGGTCGTCGGCCCGCGCGCATATCGCCTTGAGCTTGTCTTGGTTCGGCAGCGCTGGTGGGTCGAAGTGCTCGATGATGTCGAGGGCCTTTTCGCGGACCCGCTGGCCGAGGGTCTTGGAGCCGTGCTTCTCCCAGGTCTCGCGACGGCTTCTGTCAATGAGCCGCGGGAACCAGAATTCGTTTCTGAAGTGGCGCAACGTGTGGTCGTCGGACAAGAAGTTGCCGCCCGGCCCGACGCGGTCTATGACATCGGTGGCGAGGTGCTCGTCATCGACGACCACGCCCCCGACGATCCGCTTCACCATGCTGATGATCTCGTCAGACATGACAAGCATGTCGAACGATCCGACCAGCCCCGCCTCCAGGTAGCCGACATCGTGCACGAGGTTGGCGCCTGAGAGAGCGGCGACGGCGATGGAGATGGTCGCTTCGATCGCCGCCTGTTCGTCGAGCACCTTGGCATCGCCACAGCCCGCGGTCGAGAACATCGGCAGCCGCAGCCACTTGGAGACTTCGGTCATCGCCGCGCTGAGCAGCGTCATTTCCGGCGCGCCATAGGACAGGACCATGGTGCTCATGTCCAGGAGCGACACGACTCCGCCGATGATCACGGCCGCGCCCTTCCGCTTGAGCTGCGAGAGCACGACCCCGGTGAAGCACTCGGCGAGGCATTGCACCATGAGGCCCGCCAGCGTTGCCGGCGCGGTGCCCCCGCACATCGGGCAGGGGGTGTAGATGGCCGGGATGCCCATCTCCGCCGCGTAGAGCACCTTCTCGACCGCCTCTTTGGAGTTGCTCAGGGGAGATGACGGCTCGATGTAGACCACGAACAGCGGCGCCCGCGCGAACTCCGCTGCACCGCCCACCGCCAGGCAGGCCATCTCGTGCTGGTCGGCGAGGCCATTGCGGTCAACCGCGGTGATGACCATGGGCTTGGTGGTGCCCTTGAGCATCGCCAGCAACTGATGGCGATCGTATGAGTTGATCGGCACGTCGGAGGTCAGGCCCAACGACATATGGAAGTCAATGTTGGGCAGCGCCTCGGCGATCTTGGCCGCGTTGTAGACGTCTTTGAAGGCATAGCGACGTCGCTCGTCGGTGTAAGGATCGAGGATGAACGGGCAGTCCGAGCCGGTGCCGAAGTAGACTTTGTTGTACTCCAGCGTGAGCCGCTTGCTCCGGTCGCGCCCGGCGAGGGTGACGCGCTCGGGTGTAGTCGCCAGGCAGGACTTCACCAGCCCGGAGGGGATGCGCACGAGGTTGCCGTCGCTCACCTGGCAGCCCGCCTCCCGCAGTAGCGCCAGCGCCTCGTCGTGGAAGATGCGCGTGCCGGTGCGCTCCAGCACCTGGAGCGCGGCGAGGTAGACGTCCTCGATCTGATCGTCGGACAGCACTCGGAACAGCGGCGTCGCGTTCGTCCGGTAGTTCGTTCGCATCGTGGTCTCCTCAAGATTGCTTCGATCTGAAGCGGCCATCGGCCTCGGCAAGGACTTCTCTGATCTTCCGCTGTGCAGCGGCCGGGAGCGGGGCCGGCTTGTGCGAGTCGAGTATCTCGATGATCCTCGCCTGCGCTCTCTCGCTCATTCGCGTCCTGCCCTTTGCCTCCCAGCGCTCCCGCCGGTTGCGATCGATGAGGGTCGGGAACCAGAACTCGCTCTTGAAGTGCGCCAGGGTGTGATCGTCGGTGTTCTCAGTGCCGCCTCTTATGGGTAGACAGCGCGAGGTTTCCTCGGGGGGGGTCTCAATGCCGCCTGACACACGCAAACACGCGCACATACTCCCGAAAAGGTAAAGGCGCCCGAAGGCGCAGCCTGCCGGTCCCAGATGATATGGGAGGGCATCAGCCGAGGCAAGCCCAGAACGATCTCAGGACGGGCCTACGGGCCCTCGACACCCGCAAACGGTCCCACTCATCGTCGCCTGACATACGCATCATGTCCTATGTCTGAAGGCAGGAAGGAAGGGCGCCTGCGCCTCGAACAGCTCGCCGACCATCCGCTTGATCTCGGGCAGTGAGCAAGTCGCGGCGGCGAGCGGGTCGAAACAGCATGCCCGATAGACGGCCGTCGGGTCGGAGTTCAACGCGCCTTCGACGGCGAGTTCTACTACGGCGGTGTTGACGTAGTTGAGCGCTGCGCACTGCGGCGGCAGCTCGCCCACCCGAATGGGGCTGACGCCTGCCCTGTCCGCCAGCACGGGAACCTCCACGGAGCACTGATCCGGGAGGTTGGTGATGAGCCCATCGTTGGCAACGGTGGCATTGAACTTGACGTTCCCACCGAACAGCAGTGCCCGGACGATGTCGGCGGCGTATTCCTCCGAGCGGCTGAGGTTTACCTTGATATCGCCGCTGGCGTAGGCCTTCATCTCCCGCTCCCACTGTTCTCTGCGGTAGCGACTCAACACGATGCCGTGTCGCCCCTCGCTCCACTCGCCGCCGATCTTGAAGTACTGCTCGATCAGATCGGGGCGCTTGCGGAACCACCAGTTGTACTCGGAGTTGTGACGGCTGGACTCCGTCGGGTAGTATCCGAGCGCGAGACACATCTCGTTCCTGACCGGGTCTTTCGCGAACACGTCCGGGTGCTCGAGCGCCTTCATGAGAGCGGGATAGGCGTCTCTGCCGTTGCGCTCGAAGCGCAGCGCCCATGCCTGATGGTTGATGCCGGCGCACTCGCACACGATCTCGTCGGGCGATGCTCCGATAATCGAGCCCAGGTATCTACCCATGCCCTGGACGCTGTGGCAGAGGCCGATGAACTTGACCGACGTCGCCCTGCGGGCGCCGCGAGAGAGCATGCTCATGGGGTTCGTGTAGTTGAGCACGTAGGCGTCGGGGGCGTGGCGCTCGACATCGCGGCAGATGTCGAGGATGGCCGGCAGCGTCCGGAGCGTCCGGAAGACGGCGGCCGTACCATAGCTGTCGCCGACATTGAAATCCACGCCGTACTTCATCGGGATCTCGATCTCGGCCCTGATGCCATCCGGCCCGTCCACCAGGATCGTGATGATCACGATGTCAGCATCTTTGAGGCCGATGGCGCGGTCGGTCGTCGCTTCCACCTTGGCCGGGAAGCTGCCGGCCGCGACGATCTTGCGCACCGCGGCCTCGGCATACGCCAGCCGCTCCGCGTCGATGTCTATCAGCGACAGCGTCGCGTCCGCCAACTCCTCGCGGAGCAGTATGTCCACAACCAGCCGGCGGGTGAACCCAAGGCTCCCCGCGCCAACGAAGGCGATCTTAGCCACCGTTCTGCCTCCTGTTTTCATGCCCCCGCGTCAGTCCAGCCCGAAGAGACGAAGCAGGGTTCCTCTGTTCGCCTGCTCGCGTTGAGACTCCGACGCGCCGATGGCGTCGAACAGCTTGTCGTAGAACTCGAAGAACGGCTTGCAGTTGTCCTCGTAGTCGCTGTGGAAGACCCGCTCGTCCGTCGCGAACGTCAGCTTCGACAGGCTCGCCTCGTCCAGCCGCCCGTTGGGGGCGAACATCTCCCGCCATATGGCAAGCGACCTGAAGATCGCCGTTCCGCCGCAGAGATCGGCGTAAACATTCGGCGCCGACCAGGCGATCTTCCATGCCTCCTCCCACCACGGGTTGCCGTAGTGCGCCATGATGATGGTCAGATTCGGGTGGCGACGGCTCAGGCAGTCCACGGCGGCAGGCCTCATGAGGGCTATGTCGGTGTGGATGGGCAACTCCCCTCTGCCCCGGCCCAGATAGCCGGTATGGAACACCACGACCTTCTTCCGGTCAGAGATGGCCGCATAGAGGGGATCGTATCGCGTGTCCCCGTAGGAGAACCGCGGGTTGATGAACTTGATGGCGACGGCGCCCCCGTCGATCGCGTCGTGGATCTCCTTCGCCTTCACCCGATCTACATCGAATCGCGGGATCGGGATGATAAAGCCAGGCAGCTCCTTGTAGGCATTCAGGGTGTCCGCGACCTCGGCAATGTAACCGACGCGCTCGATGCCCATCGTCCGGCATCTCGCCACCAGCGCCTCCGGCGTGCCCTCCAGGCGCGCCCGTTCCCCATGTACGTGTCCGTCTATCCTCATTCAGATCCTCCTTGTGAGATCGGTCCGTTCCCGGCCGATGGCATGTCAGCAGTTGCGGCCCCCGACAGCGATGGAGGCACTCCTGGATGCGGCATTGATCGCCGCGATCCGCTCGCGCACATCGGCCGCTTTCCAGGAATGACGAATGCCGAGAAACACCGCCCGGCTGAGCAGGTCGGTGGTGCGCGGGCACATGGTCTTGGTGTACCGGACCTTGGAGCCCTTGTTCGCCGGCATGCGGAACGGGTTCAGCGCTGGGTGGTGCGCTCCGCGCTGCTGCAGGATCGGGTCCCAGTTGGAGTACACGTGCCGGCCGCTGTCGATCGGCCGGCTTGCTCCGACCCCTTGCTTCTCGAGCAGTCTGACGAACAGCCGCGCCTGTTTCTCGGTGTCGAACGTTACCGCCAGCGTGGTCGAGCACTCGCCCTCGGGATCGTTCTGCTTGACGAGCTTCAGGCCGGCGCCGGCGATCCCCGCGATCACCTTCTTCTTGTTTGCGCGAAGCTTGGCCAGTATGCCATCTATGCGCTTGAGTTGTGCTCGCAGCACTGCCGCCTGGATCTCGTTCATGCGAAACGCCATGCCGATGAACGGCTCGATGCTGAGGTCTGCGCGATGCTCCCGGAAGGCGGTCCCGGGATCGTGCATGATCATCGCGCGCTCGTAAATGGCCGGGTCGTCGGTGACGACTGCGCCCCCCTCTCCGCAAGTGACATTCTTGTAGTAGTTGAAGCTGAACGCGCCCGCGTGGCCGATGGCGCCAATCCGCCTGCCCTTGTACGACCCGCCGTCGGCCTGGCATCCGTCCTCCAGCACCTTCAGCCGGTGCCGGCGCGCCACTCGCATGATCCCATTCATGTCCGCCGGAAGGCCGACCATGTGAACGGGGATGATCGCCTTCGTCCGGGAGGTGATCTTCGCCTCGGCGTCGGCCGGGTCCAGCATCAGCGATTCGTCTATCTCGGCGATAATCGGGATCGCTCCCACTGCGACGACTGCAGCGGGCGTCGCCATGAAGGTGTAGGCCGGGACAATGACCTCGTCGCCGGGGCCGATGCCCATGCCCGCCAGCGCGCAGATAAGCGCTCCGGTTCCGCTGGTCACCACCAGCGCATACTTCGTCCCCGTCTTCTCGGCCAGCTCTCGCTCGAACTTGGCGCATTCGTCGCCCGGCCCGAACCGGAAGAGTCTCCCGCTGATGATCGCGCGCGCGGCAGCGTCTGCTTCCTGCTTTCCTATCTCCAGCATCCTGTCGTCCCTCCGTGGTAGTTACTGCACGATTGCACTGATGGCCGCGTCATCCTGCCGATCCCTCACCGACCTGGCTAACAAATGGGCTGCCGTGAGTCATCCACTCCGCAGAGCGTGGGAGATGACCGCGCGCTGTCCAGGAACTCATCTGTCGCCCAGGACGCTGGCGCAGCCTCTCTCATGGTACTCTCGGCAATCCCTCTGACGCCCCTGTTCTGGAATGCCGATCACGGTGGACAAGAATGTGGGGCGACGTCCAGACTGGTTGGGCGTGCCCGTGATCGCCGCCATGGCGCGGCTTCCGTCGCCGTAGGCGACGCACCCCCGGGCAGTGACTCCCGGCCGAAGGGGTGGCCGGAGTCGAGGGGTACTCTCGGGCCGGCTCCGGGGCAGTTGACAGAGACAGCCTGGCTCACTCCGCGTGGGTGGGAACGCGCCGCAGCGCGACCGGTGTGGACAGAAGATGGTGGGATGCCCGCATCTGACCTTTCGCTGACGTCTGATGGGCCGTTCGCAGCCCCACCGAGAAGTGCTATCATCGGCAGGTAACGCACCGGACAGGATTCTTAGTGAGCACAGGCATTGAAGACAGGAGCGTCGCGTGCTGACCATAGAACAGGCCCAGGCCGCGGTGATGCAGGCCGTATCTCCGCTGCCGGCCGAGCGCAGACCGCTGTTGGCAGCCCTAGGCTGCGTGCTTGCCCAGTCGGTTGTAGCAGAGGTGCCGCTCCCCCCTTTCGATAACTCGGCGATGGACGGCTTTGCTGTCATCGCGGAGGACACCCTTGTTGCCACGACGGGAGCGCCGCGTCGCCTCGAGGTCATCGAAGATGTACCGGCCGGAACGGTTCCTCAGCGCGCGTTGCGATCAGGGACCGCGGCGCGGATCATGACTGGGGCGCCGATCCCAGAGGGCGCGGAGGCGGTCGTGATGGTCGAGCGCACCCGCCCGGGTCCCCAGGGCACGGTAGACGTACTCGTTCCTGCGGCGCTCGGAGAGAACATCCGGCCGGCGGGCGAGGACATCGGTGTTGGCCAGGTGGCGCTATCGCCTGGGCGGTTGCTTGGGCCGGGAGAGCTGGGTCTGGCGGCGGCGCTGGGCTACACCCATGTCACCTGTGTCAGGCGACCTCGGGTGGCGATCGTGACGACCGGGTCGGAACTGGTTGCCCCTGGGGAGGCGCTTACGCCCGGCGCCATCTACAACAGCAACCAAGTCGCCATCGTAAGCAGCGTGCTGCGGTCGGGAGCGGAGATCGCGCACTGCCTGCACGTCGCTGACGACGAAGCCGCGCTCGAGCGGGCGCTGGCAACGTGTGCGGACGCCGATCTGCTGCTCACCACCGGCGGCGTGTCTGTCGGCGAACATGACCTGCTCAAGCTGGTGCTCCAGCGGATCGGGGATATCAAGTTCTGGCGCGTGTTCATGAGGCCAGGCAAGCCCGTGGCCTTCGGAACCGTCTACGGCCGGCCGCTCTTCGGCTTGCCAGGCAATCCGGTCTCGGCGCTGGTCACATTTGAGTTGCTGGTGTTCCCCGCGCTGCGCAAGATGGCGGGGAGAGAGGGCTGCCTCCCCCTGATCGTGCAGGCGGCTCTGCTGAGCGATCTCCCACACAAGCCAGGGCGGCGGGAATACCGACAGGCCCACACTCGATGGACTGACGGCGGCTTCGTCGTGCAGCCCTCCGAGAAGCGGGGCTCGGCGATGCTGACGTCTACCATTGGGGCGAATTCCCTCGTGGTGATTCCTGAGGAGAGCGAGGGGCTGGGCGCGGGCGACCGCGTCAGCGTCATCGTGCTGGGTCATGGCGGTGATGAGTTGTGACGGGGATCGTGTTGGCCGGCGGACAGAGTAAGCGCCTGGGCACTGCGAAGGCCCTCCTCCGGCTCGGCAACAGAACCTTCCTAGAGCTGGCCGTCTCGGCCGTGCGTCCCTTCTGCCGCCGGGTCATCGTGGTCGCGGCGGCCGCGGGCGGTTCGCTTCCCGACCTCGAAGACTGCACGGTCATCGCAGATGAGACGCCAGGGCTTGGGCCACTGGGGGGCTTGGTCACTGGCCTGGCGGCGTCCGACGACGAGTGGCACCTGACGATCGCGTGCGACCTGCCCCTGGTTCGGCCGGAGCTGCTTGAGCTGATAGTGAGAGAGGCATCCGGCGTCGAGGCCGTCGTGCCTCGATCGGGCGGTCGGCTTCACCCTCTCCTCGCGGCCTATGCTCGATCGTGCCTGGACCCCGCCCGCGCGTCGCTCGAGGCAGGCCGTCGTGCGATGAGGGCCATGCTCGACTTGGTCCGGATGAAGGTCATCGAAGAGGCGCGGCTGCGCGAAGTGGACCCGGAGCTCATCTCGTTCACCAATGTGAACACGTGGGATGAGTACCAGGCGCTCCTCCGCCTCGAACAGGCGCCGGCCGCTGAGTAGCCGCCGACTCCTAACCCGGCACAGCCGGAACCAAGGGCGAGCAACAATGACGACATAGTCGCATCCGCCCTAAGGGAACAGACTCATTTCATCGGGCCGGGTTAGGCTTCTGCTTTCATGTTCCTTCCTCAACAGTTTTCTCAACAGCGTGTTGAGAAAACGGTTGGCAAGGAACTACCAGGCCTCCGGGAAGGCTGCGTTGGCGAACATCGCCTCCACCCGAGCCAAGTGCTGGCGCTCCACGTCGGCCAGGCGCAGCAGCAGCTCGCGCTCCGGGCTTTCGCCATAGAGGGCCGCCCACTGCTGGTACATGCGCATCGCCAGCCGCTCCTTGTTGGCGGCGAGCAGGAAGGCGTCGGCCGGAGACATGTCGGCGCTGAACGCCGGCGCGCCGAACGCTTCCACCACCGATCCCGTCTTCGGCGAACCCGAGGGAAGGGCCCGGCGTCCCTCTCGGAACTCCTCCAACGCCCGGCGATGCGCCCGTTCATCCTCCATCAGCGTCTGGAGCGCGTCGCGCGTTTCCGGGGTGGCCGCCCGCGCCGCCGCCTGGCGGTAGAACGCCTCGGAAGCCTCCTCGTTCGCGATCGCGCGGGCGAGCAATGCCTGCATATCGGGCGTGGCCGCCAGTTGTCTGGCCTCCTCTCGAGCGGCGAAGATGCCCCTCAGCCGGGCGACCAGCGCGTGCGCGTTCACGGGAGTGTCCATGAGCGCATCTACGTTCAGGCCGCCGGAGGCACCGAAGGTGCGGTCCCAGCCCGACCGGTCGAGGTCGGTGATGAGGATCACCGGCGTATCGGACTGCTCGCGCAGTAGTGCCGCCGCCTGCTGGACGCGCGCCAGCCCTGCCGCGTCTGCTGCCACCACCACCGCGTCGGCCGGACCGACGCAGCATTCCATCGGATCGTCGAGGAGCTTCACCTGCCAGCCGGCTCCTCTCAGCGCCTGCTCGATCGCCTGCCGCGAATCGCCAACCGTGTCAACGACCAGAATGGCGGCCATCTCTCGCCGGCCTCCTTCCTCATTGAGCTTCGCACAATACGTTGGGTGCGGAATGGCCGAATCTCGCAGGCTGGAGCGCTCTGAGGGGTCCCCTGCGCAGCCGTGAACATAACCACAAACGCGAGATTCAGTAAGCGCCGGGCGCGTCGGCTGGCTCGACGTTAGCGGCGCAGCACTTGTACTCAGCGGTGCGCGTGATGTTGTCGAAGGCGGGATTGGTGAGCCTGTTGGTGGAGGTCTCGGCGAAGTGGAAGGGCATCCACAGCCCCCCCGGGCGCACCCTGTCGCCGACGCGGGCTCGGACCACCACCGATCCGCGGCGGGTCGTCACCCGCGCCATCCCCCCGATCGCCACCCCGAGGCGCTCGGCGTCGCTCGGGTGCATCTCCACGAAGCTCTCGCCTTCCTTCTGGGTGATCTCGGCGCTCTTCCGAGTCATGTTGCCGATGTTGTAGTGATAGAGGGTCCGCCCGGTGGAAAGCACGAAGGGGTAATCCGTGTCAGGCAGCTCCGCCGGCGGGCGGAACTTGATGGCGTGGAAGAGGCCCTTGCCGCGGGTGAACCTCCCCTCGTGCAGGAACACCGTGCCCGGGTGGTCAGGGGTCGGGCAGGGCCACTGGATGCCGACTTCCTCGATTCGATCGTACGAGATCCCTGCGAAGCTGGGCGTCAGGCTGGCCATCTCGTCGAATACCAGAGATGGATGCTCGTAGCGCATCGGGTAGCCCATCGCGGTGGAGAGATCGCAGGTGATCTGCCAGTCCGGCCTCGCCTCCCCGGGCGGGTCCACCGCCTTGCGCACGCGCTGGACTCTGCGCTCGGTGTTGGTGAAGGTCCCGTCCTTCTCAGCGAAGGAGGTGGCAGGCAGGACGACGTCCGCCAGCTTGGCTGTCTCCGAGAGGAAGATCTCCTGCACGACCAGGAACTCGAGCCTCTTCAGGCTCTCGATCACCAGCGCCTGGTCGGGCTCGCTCAGCGCGGGGTCCTCGCCCATCACGTAGAAGCCCTTCAGAACTCCCTCGTGAGCCTTCTCGATGTAGTCGGTGACGCGTCCCCCGACATTCGTCGGTAGCTCGACCCCCCAGGCCTTGCCGAACTTCTCGCGCACCGCCGAATCGGCGACGCGCTGGTAGCCCGGCAGCACGGAGTGGACTGCCCCCATGTCACAGG
>Ga0315275_10007351_pt1 | contig 10633 bp, 8 predicted proteins | sample YL17G03_0_MG_FD_205557 | JGI IMG/M metagenome (GOLD analysis project Ga0315275, IMG submission 205557) | Sediment microbial communities from Yellowstone Lake, YNP, Wyoming, USA - YL17G03_0 | ecosystem: Environmental > Aquatic > Freshwater > Lake > Sediment | place: USA: Wyoming | collected...
TCCTCGGGCCGCCATCAAAGCCCGGCGGCAACTTCTTCTGGGCCTGTTCTTCTGGCGTCTCAATCCCCAGGATCACCGTGTCTCCTTCTTTCAGCGTCCCCTCCGCGATTTCAGTGAAGAGGGAGTCGGCGATGTCGGTGGTGACCACCGTCTGCCGCGCCTGCTTCGCCTGATCCATCACCCAGACTTGCGTGACCTTACGGTCCACCGGGACCCCCGGCATGCGGAAGCGCAAGGCCCCATTCGGCACGCGGAGAGGATGTTCTTTCTTGGCCGTCACGATCGTCACGTTCGCCGTCATGCCGGGCTTGAGCTTGAGTTCCCGATTGTCCACGGTGATCACCACATCGTAGGTCACCACGTTCTGAATGCTGATGGGCGCGTTGCGCACCTGCGTGACTGTGCCCTCGAAGAACTGTTTCGGATAGGCATCCACGCGGAAGTTGGCTTGCTTGCCTTCTGTGACCCCGCCGATATCGGCTTCGCTGACGTTGGCGTTGACCTGCATCTGCGTCAGGTCTTGCGCGATCACAAAGAGGGTCGGGGTTTGGAAACTGGCTGCGACGGTTTGGCCGACATCGACGTTGCGGGAGACGACGATGCCGTTCACCGGCGAGTAGATCGTGGTATAGCCGAGATCGAGTTCGGCCGAGGCCAAGGTGGCCACTGCTTGATCCACCTGTGCTTGCGCGACCTCGACTTGGGCCTGGGCGTCGCGGAAGTTCGTGGCGGCGAGGTCGAGATCCGCTTGTGAGACAAATTGTTGCCGGCGCAGGGCCGCCATGCGATCAAGCTCAAGTTTCCGCTGATTCGCCATGTTCTTCGCTTTCGCCAGATTGCCACGCCCGCTCTTGAGCGATGCGCGGGCTTGGCCCACTCTCGCCTGGAACGGCTGCTGATCGATCATGGCCAGGACCTGGCCCTTCGAGACTACGGAATTGAAGTCTGCCATCAGTTGGGTAATTTTGCCGGAGACTTGGCTGCCCACCTGCACCGACACGACCGGATTGACCGTGCCGGTGGCGGTGACAATCGCGGTGATGGGACCTCGATCGACCAGCGCGGTTTTGTAGTGGACCGGCGGAGTCCCGGCCGTCCACCAATACCAGGCTCCTGTTGCTATGATCGCGAGCAGTGTCACGCTGCCGAGGAGCCAGGGAAGACGGGGCCGTGGCCGAGGTGAAGGGAACAGGGGCAGGGTGGCGGGGAGCCGGTGCTCGTGGTCGGATGATGTACTGGACGAATGGCGAGCCGGAGCTGAGGGAGACCCGTGGGGAATGATCTCGGTGACAGGGACCTGACGAATCGGGTCTTGGGGGTGACTGGTCATGATTTACTAGCTTGTTGTGTGACTCCGCGTGTGCGGCTGTTTTTGAATCGCTTCACGATGATCTTACGACTTTCCTCTGCGAATAACAGCCCAAGGGCGCCCAGTGCGAGTGGCCCGAAGATCCAGACAGGCAAGGGGCTGGTTCCAAAGATCGCGTTGCCCCAGGGGGTATAGATGATGAACGCCAGGACGACGAGTTCTGTTGCGATCCCCCAGAGGATCAATGGATTAGTGAACCAGCCGAGTTGAGCGAGCGACACCCGGTCTGAGCGGCAGGCGAACACGTTCGCCACCTGGGAGACGACGATGGCGGCAAAGGTGGCGGCGGTCGCCTGTTTGTAGAGCGGATCTGACCAGTCGAGCGGCATGCCCCAGGTCCATCCATGTGACAGGAGTAATGAAAAAAATGCAGCCATGGCGATCCCAGATTCGATCAGGCCCAAAAAGACATAGGCGCGCAAGAGCAGCGGAAGGTTCATCAACCGTTCCGTGCGTGGGCGTGGCGGGGTTGCCATAATGCCGGCGTCGGGCTTTTCGGCACCCAAGGCCAAGGCCGGAACCATGTCGGTGCCCAGATCCACAGCGAGGATTTGCGGGACCGTGAGCGCCAGCGGAATCCCGAACAAGCCGTACGCCAGATAGGGGACGACCTCGGGCACGTTGCTCGCCAGCACGTAGGTGGAAAACTTCCGGATGTTGGCATAGACGGCCCGGCCTTCTTCAACGGCGTTGACGATGGTCGCAAAGTTGTCGTCAAGCAAAATCATGTCCGCCGTTTCTTTCGCCACGTCGGTTCCAGCGATGCCCATCGCAATGCCGATATTGGCCTTCTTGATGGCCGGGGCGTCGTTCACCCCGTCGCCGGTGACCGCGACCACTTCGCCCATGTCTTTCAGCACCGACACCACACGCATCTTGTGCCGGGGGGCCATACGTGCGAAGATCGGCTCGGGCTCGCCAGGATGGGTGGGCGTGAGGAGCCGCCGCAGCGCCTCGTCGCTCATCGTTTCGACCTGGTGCCCTTCGATTACGGGACAGTATCCGACCCGTTCGGCGCGGGACTCTTTCGGCGCTAGTCCGATCTGGCTGGCGATGGCCAGGGCGGTGAGCGGATGGTCACCGGTAATCATGATGGTGCGGACGCCGGCTTGACGGCAGCGGGCGATGGCTTCTGGCACTTCGTGGCGCGGGGGATCCATCATCGCCACGAGGCCGAGGAACGTGAGGTTCTGTTCCACCTGGTCGATGTCCAGCTTTTCGATCCCCTGCTCAATGTCACGCATGGCCACAGCCAGGACCCGATAGGCCTGGTGTGCGAAGGTCTGGCTTTGCGCCATGATGCGCTGGCGGTCTTCCTGACTCATCGCCGCGCGTGCACTGTGGAGGAGCATCTGATCGCAGAGGGGCATGAGCGATTCCGGTGCTCCCTTCACGAAGGCCACGAGCCGGCCCTCATGCCAATGGAGGGTGGACATGCGCTTCCGGTCCGCGTCGAACGGAAGTTCGCCCATCCGGGGCAAGGGTTCATGGTGGAGGAGTCCGTGAACCAGTGCGAACTCGACCAGGGCCACTTCGGTCGGATCGCCCGTGACGGTGGGGCGGCCGTCGGTCCGCCGCACGCGCTTGGCATTATGGCAGTGGATGATCGCATCGAAGAGCGGCGCATACTCCTCGGCCTCGATCGCGCTGGTCACGCGTCCGGCGATCACCAGACAGCTTTCCTGCACCTCGACTTCGAGATGGTCCATATAGAAACGAGCCACGCGCATCCGGTTCTCAGTCAGCGTCCCCGTCTTATCCGTGCAGATGACGGTGGTACAACCTAAGGTTTCAACGGATGTCAGTTGCTTGATGAGCGCGTGGCGTTTGGCCATGCGCTGGCTGCCCAACGCCAGGGCCAGCGTCACAGTGGGGAGCAGTCCTTCCGGCACGTTCGCCACGATGATGCCGATTCCGAAGATCGCGCTGACCCAGAAGCCCAAGCCCATGGAAACGCCGATGACGAAAAAGGTCCCACCCATGGCGAGCGACAGCAGCGCGACCACATGGGTGATCTTCACGATCTCTTTCTGCAGCGGGCTGAGGCCTGTCTTCACGCTCGTGGAGAGGCGAGCGATCTTGCCGAATTCCGTCTGCATGCCGGTGGCGAATACCACTGCCCGACCTCTGCCGGAGAGCACGGGGGTGCCGGCGAATACGAGGTTGGGAATGTCCAGGAGATGTCCATCGGTGACCGGTTCCGCGGTCCGCCGCTTCGGTTGGGATTCGCCCGTGAGAGAGGAGATGTCGACACGCATTTCGGCTGCTTCGATGAGCCGGGCGTCGGCAGGAATCTGCTCTCCTTCCTCGATCAAGAGCACGTCACCCGGCACGATCTCGTTCCGCGACACGTCATGCGGTTGGTTACTTCGCAGCACCCATGCCCTGACAGGGAGGAGGCAATGGAGGGCCTGCACTGCACGCTCCGCTTTATATTCCTGCAAGAAGGCAAAGATGGCGTTGATGACGATCACACCGAGAATCGCCCAGCCGAGCGTGAGCATCCCTTCGCCAGGCTTCATGAATTCAGCCGTGAAAGCCAGGGCGGCGGCGATCAAGAGCAATATGGCCAGGAAGTGGGTGAACTGCTGGAGGAACCCTCGAATCAATGAATAGTGACTCGGTTCTTCTAGAACATTGGGGCCATACTGACTGAGCCGCTGTTGTGCCTCTTCGGGCGACAAGCCGCCTGCCCTGGTTCCCAGGTGCGTGAAGATTTCACCAACCGTCAGGTGGTGGAGGTGTGGCTTGTCGAGATCAGGCACGCGTGCCTCGCACGATCAACACGGAACAAGGGGCGTGTCGCAGGAGACTCTCCGAGACGCTGCCGAGATGGAGCCGCTCGCTTTTGGTCAAGTCGCGAGACCCGATCACCAGGAGGTCGGCATGAGCCGCTTCCACGTGTTTGACGATGGTGTCGATGACGTGGTCCATCTGCACGTCCGTGTCGATGGCGAAGCCTTCTTTCAGAAACTCATCCCGCAATGTCGTGACCAGTTTCGTGGCTCGTTCGAGGACTGGTCGCTCCAGTTCGGCGACTTGGGCTTTGGACAGGTATCGAACGGCCAAGTCGGTCACCGGTCTTTCGGCCGAGGAGAGGATGGTGGTCGTCGCGGATTCCGGAAGAATGCGGGATCGAAGAAATCGAGCGGCGGCTCGGGAGTGTTTCGAGTCATCGACCGCGAGAACCACACGCGTCAACTGCGGGATTGGCTGTTTCACGACGAAGACGGAACAGCGGGCGATCGACGCGACCTGCCGGGAGATGCTCCCCAACAAGAATCCTTGAATGTCGCTCAACCCGCGGGATCCGATGAGGATGAGATCGGCCTTCCCCCGCCGCGCCTGTCGCCCGATCGTCTGGGCGAGGGGGCCATGGGCTAAGGTGCGGTGGAATGTGGTGCGAGGGCCGGTCGCGGCCTGTCCGAGGGCGACTCGAGCGGATCGCTCTGCCTCGCGGAGGAGGATTCTACCGGCCTTCTCCATGGCAGCCAGGGCGCGCTTCTCTGCCACGGGGTTCCTGCCTCTGGCTGTCTGGATGGCCGACGGATCGACCACATGGAGAAGCGTCACATACTCCGGCTCACGGCCGGCGAGCGCTTCGAGTGCTTGTACCCCCCACTGCGAGTATTCAGACCCATCCACGGCACAAAGAATTCTCATGACAGACTCCCTTTCTCAATGACCATGATGACCAACAACCAGCAGGCGACTCCGGGTATCAGATCTGCATTGGGTGTGCCTGTGACATATGGTGCATTATATGTGAGACACGCTAGTATTCTCATGGCTTGTGGAGAGAGGTTGGCGTCTTTGGGCCTGGCCCTGAGGCGTTTTGCTGCAGCGCAAAAGAAATGACTGTGGTGATTGGCCCCAGTTCTGAAGGATAGGAACAGAATCAGCGGGGAAATGGATCATCCCGTGCGCGAGAACTAGAGCCCTTGTCTGATTTAGGGCTGTGGCACTTACATTGCGTGGTCTAACCACTAGGGTGGGAGGAGGGGCCTATGAGACAGATTTTGATTTCGGTGCTTGCATTGTGGAGTAGCCTTTTGGGGGGGATGAATTTAGCCGTCGGGGGCTCGGTCTCCCAAATCGTGGAGTCCGGCGAGTTTCTCGAATTGGAATATCAGGTGAACGGGCAGCAGTACAAAGGCTCGCTCCCGCTCTATCAGGCAGAGGGTGTCCGCTATTTCAGCGCCGGAGTCGGGCTCGAGGAGCGCAGCGCGGAGTATCCCCCCTTCTCGCTGAAGCTCGTGTTCACTGCAGGAGGGAAGCCTTTTCTGGCTGGAGTCGCGGTCACCATTCAGTCAGCAAAAGGGGGACCTCCGATCAACATTCCCCGTGATCATGTGAACGGACCTTGGCTGTTCGTCGACCTTCCGTCCGGTACCTATCATATCACGGCGATCCACGCGGACCGGACCCAGGGCCTCAAGGGGGTGAGGCTGGAAGCGGGAAAGACAAAGACTGTGCACCTCCGTTGGCCGGAGGAGAGGGGGATTGGCGCATCGTCAGGAGAAGCGATCGGTCAATGAGCCATTATTATTGGCAGAAGAGTGAGGGGGGATACATGCTGACGAAGAAGAAGGCGAAGAAGGCCAGGACCCGTGCGAAGAAAGAATTTGACGTGATGATGGTCAAGCAGGTCATGCAGAAACGGGTACAGTCTGCTCATCTCAAGACCAAAGGCGACGTCATCGCGTCGCTCATGCTCGAGGGATTCGGGGCCGTGCCGGTGGTGGACGCCAATGATAAGCTCCTGGGCATCGTCAGCGAACATGATCTGCTGGCTGCCTTAGATGACGGGCACAAGCTTGCTGCCGTCGCGGCCGGCGACATCATGACGTATAACCCGTACTCGGTCCGCCCTGAAACGACGCTTCCGACGCTGGTTCATGTGTTCAGAGCCAGCGATTTGATTCGCGTGCCGGTGGTGGACGCGAAAGACAAGCTCGTGGGCATCATCGCCAGGCGGGATGTTCTTCGTGCGTACCTTTCGGCGGGCGTGGCAGGACGCTGAAAAAGTCTGCCAGCTTCGTTCTCGCCTTGAAAGTATCCTCAACGTAGCCCTGAGGCTACGCCTCCGGTGCTTTCATCGGCTGCGGCCTTGCTGGACGGCCTTTTTGAGCGTCATGCGGGAACACTTTTCTGTTGTGCTGCAGGTTCCTAGAAAGAGGAAAAAAAGGAGGGGCTATGAGACGGACGGAGTTTCTTGCGGCAGCGTGTGACCCTAAGACGTTGACGGTGGGGCAAATGATGCAGGATGCGGTGTTTACCTGTGGCTCCAGGACCGATGCCTTGACCATCAGCCGGTTGATGACCCAACGAAACTTCGGCAGCCTGCCGGTGGTGGAAGAGGACCGGACCTTGGTCGGCCTGGTGAGTGAATATGATTTGCTTCAGGCGATGATCGAAGGCCGGGATCTGCGGAAGATAATGGCCGTCGAAATAATGAGCACCCACCCGGTGACGGCCACCGAGGATATGAAGCTGGAAGAGGTTGCAAATCTGTTCCAGGATCGCTACATCACGCGGGTGCCTGTCGTTCGGAACGGCAAACTCGTCGGTGTTCTGGCACGACGCGATCTATTGTTCGGCTATACCAAAGCGTCGCAGTATTGGTCGTAACAGGCTGTTGAACAAGTCCGCCAGCTTCGTTCTCGCATCGTTCAGACCATCAACGTACCGCAAGGGTACGCCTCGGGCCTTCACTCGCTGCGGCCCGCTGGACGGCCTTGTTGAACAGCCTGCGGGGTATTATTTGTTGTGTACCGCTGGATTGCGCTCACGTACGTTGATCAAGTCCACTACTATGCTCTGGTCACTCCGGAGGACATTGGTTGCCGTGGCCGTGATGATGGTTGTGGTCCTTCCCGTTTCTGTAAAAGCCGATTCCCCCAAGAAGCATCGAGGTCCCTGTGAGATCCATTATCCCAGTGATGCGACGTTGGAGTGGGACTGCCGTGTCATTCCGCCCGGCGAATCGTTGGAGACGATATTTGGTGAGTACTGGGTTGAGGGCGCACGATTCAATCGGATCGATCGGCGTCATGCGCGCCCTGGTCTCTCAATCAAAGTGCCGAGGCGGGTCGAGGATTTGGCGCAGTTTACTCCGTTACCGCTGGTCTATCCGCCAGGAGAGCTGGACGAGCAATTCATTCTGATCGATCTGACTGAGCAGTTTCTTGGAGCCTATGAATTTGGAGGCCTTCGCTTCGCGAGCCCCATCGCCTCCGGGAATGGCCTCAACGAAACGCCTACGGGGGAGTTCCGTCTGACCGCTGCCCATCTGCAACATCAGTCGGGTCTCTATACGATCGAAGGGACGGATCGGCTGTACCCGATGAACTACGCGCTCCGGTTCCATGTGAATAGGGAAGGCGTGTCCTATTGGATCCATGGACGGGACATGCCAGGCTATCCGGCCTCGCACGGGTGCATCGGCCTCTACGATGAGTCGATGCAGAGGGACCAGTACGGGGTGCCGAAAGAGCCGGAGCTAAGTGACGCGCAGAAGCTGTTTGTGTGGGTGCTAGACAACGAGCCAGACGATGTTCGTATGATCCCGCTTCCACACGGTCCTAAAGTTCACATCATCGGCCAGGCGCTGGGGCATCAGCCATAATTCAGACGACACCACGAAGACGCTCGTGCCATGCTCAATCCAGGGATTTACGGAAGCGGGCCACGCTGATGATGAGCATGACGAGGCTAAATACACCCATCGCGGCCATTTGCGGCCAGAGCACCTCCAGTCCCAGCCCCTTCAAAAAGACGCCTCGAAGCACATCTAAAAAATAACGCAATGGGTCCAGGTAGGTGAGCCACTGCATAAAGTCCGGCATGCTACTGATGGGATTGCCAAAGCCTGAAAAGATGATGGCCGGCATGTTGAAGAAGAAGCCCGACACCATCGCTTGCTGTTGAGTCATCGAAATAGTCGAGATAAAGAGACCGATGCCCAGCATGCAGAGGATAAAGAGAATTGCGCCGACCGCCAAGACCCCAATGCTTCCGCGGAAGGGCACGCCAAACCAGAGTGTGCCGACCAAGGATACAAGGGTTGCATCGAAGAGTCCGATAAGAAAAAATGGCACGGTCTTTCCCAGGATGAATTCCAGCCGGCCGATCGGCGTCACCATAATTTGTTCGAGCGTGCCAATCTCCCGTTCACGCACCACGGCAAAAGCGGTCAAACTGACCACCATGACCAAGATCAGATTGCCGATCACTCCCGGCACAAAAAACCATTGACTATCGAGGTCCGTATTGAACCAGGGGCGCCGATCCAGAACGATTGAGGGGAGTTGAGACTGGATCAGGGGGGACGTGGCGAGGAGGCGCTCCCTTTGGTAATCCTGTGAGAACCGACCGGCGATCTGATTGACGTATCCGACCGCGATCAGGGCGGTGTTGGAGTTGCTGCTGTCCACGATCAGTTGGAGATGGGCCGTCTGGCCTTTTCGGAGATCTTGGGCGAATCCGGCATTAATCTGGAGAGCGACTGTTACCGCTCCGCGATCGATCAAGTCGCCGATCTGTCGGTGGTCACTCAGGCGAGTCCGAACATCGAAGTAGGGGCTGGCAGTAAAGCGCGAGAGCAGGTCCCGGCTCACCTGGCTGTTGTCGAAATCCAGTACCGCGGTTGGGATGTGCCGGATCTCCAATGTCGCAGCGTATCCAAAGACGATCATCTGAATCACCGGCGGTCCAAATAATAAGAAGCGAGAGCGTTTGTCTCGGAAGACCTGGATGAATTCCTTGATCAGCATCCCTCGTATACGCCCCAGCATGGTGTGCCCTTAACTCAGTTTCTTATGGAAGGCACGGGTGGCCAGGACGGTGAGGAGGATCGCAAATATTGCCAACGCCAGTAGATCGTTCAAGAGCAACGGGATGGAAGTCCCTTTGAGAAAGACATCGCGGATGATGGTCATGAAATACCGTGCGGGGATGAGATGAGTAATCAGCTGGATGACTACTGGCATTTGGTCGATGGGATAAATGAATCCGGAGAGCAGAAATGCCGGTAAGAAAGTGGCGATGAGGGCGGTCTGACTGGCTGCGAGTTGGGATTTGGCAACGACAGAAACAACATAGCCCATCGACAGGACGACGATCAGAAAAAGGGTACAACTAAGGAAGAAGACGCTCCATTGTCCGTGAAACGGAACCTGGAACCACCAGATCGCCATGCCGGCGCAGAGGGCGGTGTCGAGCAACCCGATCACAAAATATGGCACGAGTTTGCCGACCATGAGTTCCAGTGGCGTGACGGGAGTGGAGATAAGTTGCTCCATGGTGCCCCGTTCCCATTCCCGTGCGATGGTCAACGACGTGAGAAAGGCGCCGATCACGGCCATGATGATGGCGACGACGCCCGGCACGATGGTGGCGGTGCTTTCGAGGTCTTCGTTAAACCAGGTTCGGGTGTCGACCGTCAGAGGAGGCTGAAGCCCGGCTTGTCCGTGGCGACGCAGCCAATCAATCTGAATCTCCCGGTTATAGTTCTGGACTACAGCTTCGCTGTAGCTGATGCTGACATTGGCCATATTGTTATCCGTCGCGTCGATCAGCGCTTGGACACTCACCGGGCCGCCTGTCTTCAACTGCTCGGAAAAATTCACCGGGATCACAATCGCGAGCCGGCAGGCGCCGGCGTCAAGAGCCTGAATCAGTGTCGGATAATTATCCACCGTCTTCACGACATTGAAATACTGCGAGGCTTGAAAATGCTTGAGGAATTCCTGGCTTTGCTGGCTGCCCTCGCGGTCGTACACGTAGACGGGGATGTGCTGGATATCGAATCGCACGCCGTAGCCGAAGGCCAGCATGAGCAGCAGCGGCATCGCCACGGTGATCAGCAAACTGGGCAGGTCCCGGCTGATCTGTATGACTTCTTTGCGCACGATGGCGGCGAGTCGATGCCAACGCATGTGTTCTAGGCCTTTCCGGCAGCCCCTTGCGCGGTCGTCAATGACACGAAGACGTCCTCCAGACTCGGGCGGATCGGTTCCATCTTCGTCACGGTGACGCCGTGTTGCGACAGAGCGTTGCGTAGCCGAGGAATGGCGTTTTTGGCGTCCTGCACGACCACGTGCAGGACGTTGCCGAACACGGCCGCATCGCGCACGTCGGGCGTCTGCTGGAGCAGGTCGAGGGCCAGGCCAAGCGGTTCGCATTCCACGAGCAGCAATGCGCCGGTCATGGCACGTTGTTTCAATTCCGTCGGTGATCCGGAGGCGATGATGCGGCCTTGAA
>Ga0315275_10007352_pt1 | contig 10633 bp, 25 predicted proteins | sample YL17G03_0_MG_FD_205557 | JGI IMG/M metagenome (GOLD analysis project Ga0315275, IMG submission 205557) | Sediment microbial communities from Yellowstone Lake, YNP, Wyoming, USA - YL17G03_0 | ecosystem: Environmental > Aquatic > Freshwater > Lake > Sediment | place: USA: Wyoming | collected...
GCTGTGCGCGCTCATGGCTCATAGAACTCGCGCGCACTGACCAGGCCGTTCTCGACTCCGATCCAGCCGCACTCGCACCTGTAGACCGTGACGAAGTAGGCGTGCTCGCGCGCAGGGTTCAGTTGCCCCGCGATGCTGAAGCCCATCGGCTCCGCGTCGTCGTGAGTCGCGTACTTGGGGATGATCAACGGGTAGCGCATGAACCCGTACCGCTCCATGCCATCGATCTCCAGCTCCCCGATGTCCTCGCTGAGCACTCCGCACTTGGGGCAGACCATCGGCTCGGGCTCAGGGGGTGTCGTCTTCCAGGCATCGTAGCCCGGTAGTGAATCCATCATGTCCCCCACCCCTGCGCCGTCACGAAGTAGCCGTGAACGCGCTCCGCGTTACAGTAATCGTCCACGGCATCGTGGAAATCTTCTCCGAAGGCACGCTCGGCGACTTCTCCGGTGAGCCATTCCTGGCCCCTGCCGATCACCGCAACCTCGACCGTCTCGGGGGTAGAGTAGGTGCCCCAGCCCCAGACGATCGACAGGGTGACGCCGTTATCGAACTTGATCGCCAGTCCAGTGTTCGGGCCGGTGTCCTTCTCGGGGTCGATCTTCGCCATGAGCGCCATGATCTCGGCTGAGCCTGGCAGCCCGCGCTTCGTGTAGGTGGTCACGACCGCTCCCTCTTCACTGGGTCTTGCGTCTCGTTCCACGGATTCACGCCGGGGTTGAGGACGGCCCCATTGTTGAAGATGTCGGCCCACGAGAACGCGTAGGCCCCCCGAACGTGCAGGACGAACTCGATCTCCTCCTCGGGCAACTCGGGGTGATTCGTCTCGCGCAGGATGGCCTGCACCTTGTCGGCTATCTCGCGCTTCTGTCTCACTGAGAACACCGCACTCCTCCTCAGGTCAGTAGAGCTACGATCACGTGGATGAGCAGGTACCAGAACGCCAGCCCGCAGATCGTCATGCCGATCAGACCGAAAGCCCGGTCGCGGAGCTTCTTGCGCCTGCGCTCCTCGCCCACCCTGCGCCCCAGGCGACGAAGCTGGTACTCAGACCACTCGCGCTCCGTCCACTGTTCGGGCATCACGTCACGCCCTTCGCTGTTGACCATCTAGCCCTCCTAGAAGTCGATGACGATGACAGGTACGACGACGTGCTGGATTCTTCCTTCGTAGAACGTCTCCAGCCTGCGCGTCTCCAGGAAGCTCGGGAGCCGCAAGCCGCGCTCGATCTCCGACAAGTGCGGCGCGCTGACGCCTGTGGCGATGCTGACCGAGGTCAAGGTCAGGCCGCGCTCCGTTCTGATCGACGCGAGCGAATGCTCGATCTCGCCCAGGGTGCCGAAGGTGGGTGTCGGCTGATGCGCCGACGGTCTGTGCTGGTCTTTCACTCCGTCCTCCAAGTGGGTGAGGCCGCAGGGGGTGCGGCTCCCCTGCGGCCTCGGAGGGCTATCGTCGCGGACGACGACGGCCCCACTGTACCCTGACCTAGCTGCGCTTCCAAGACGCACTCGGACGAGTCGCGTTCCAGGCAAGCGCAACGTCACGCCGCACTCGGTACTTATCCATCGCTCCTGCGCGCGGCTCCGTCGGCAGGGCTTCCGACACGACCGCGCGGAACACGGTGATGTAAGAGCACCCGCACAGCTTCGCCACGCTCCCCAGGAGCAGTAGGTCTTTGTCGCGCGGGATGCGCCCGAGCAACCTGTCTCCGTCTCGATCAGTCATCCTCCACCAATGCCTCTCTGATCTCCTCCCAGTTGACTTTGGGCATCTCCACACCGTCGCCGCTGACGGCTCCGGTGCAGTGGTGCGTCAGGTCGCGCAGGCAGGCGATGCTGCCCTCGGCGGCTGCGGCTCTCGCCGCTTCGTAGACCTCGGGCTCGTTCGTCAGCCACAGATGGGCGTTCCAGGTGTCCCAGTTCGTCCAGCCGTTGTAGTCGCTGTCGCTCAACGCTCGACTCCATCTCGCCACTGAAGGCGCACTTTCGCGCCTTTGTTGATCGCCTGCAGCATCCCGACGCCGTAGGCGCGCTCGTTGCGGTTCGCCAAGACCTGGGCGACACGATTCGCTTCCCCCAGGAGCATTGACGCGCCAATCTTCTTGAGCTTCTTGAAGACGTTGGACTCGAACAGGTCGAACTCCAGGTTGCGGTCGAGATACCAGAGCCCCGACACGAGCATCTTGTTCACGGGCTTGGACTCCTCGGCTGCAAGGATCGCGGCTACCTCTAGCACCCTGCGGAACGCGACTCGATCAAGGCTCGCCTTCGTCAGCAGGACTTCGATGCAGTTGACCTCGTTCTTGTTCTTGGCTCCCCGCGACAGCTTGAGACCGAACAGGTCGAGCGAATCCTGGACGAACCAAGCGCGCTCGTCCCCGAACGCCAGGCGGGCTCTGAACTTGTCGATTGCCGACACGTCGCGCCGCCCCACGTCCACAAGCCAGAACAGTTCGGCCTCCATCTTCGGGCCTGTCGATTGGACGACCATGCAAGGCAAGACGGTGACCGCTGGGTTGCTCATTGCCGCCGCCCAACGCTGCTGCCCGTCTATGATCCACAGGCTCTCGTCCTTGCGTTCCCCGACCAGAAGCGTGACCACGGCGGCACTGTTCCAGCTACGCTCCAGGCTCCTGATCTGCGACGGCTTCTCGGGCTGCTGGTAGCTATGATCGACGCGCAGTAAATGCTTGTCGATCTCCCTATACTCGGGGCGCTTGTTGGTCATTACCGCCCCCTAGCCCTGATCTGCATCTCGCGCTTGAACTCGACCCCAGGCATCGCCCCATCGAGAACGTCCTTGATCTTGTCGGGCGTGGCACCGTGCTGCTCCCCCAGGGAGACGAGCCTGGTCTTCTCGGCCCTGATCCTCGCCTCGTCGGGCGAGCAGAACTCGCGCGGGACGAGGGCTGGGTCAACGATCACGAACGTCCAGACGGGTATCGACGTGACCGCGCCCGACTCGACGTGCTGCGTTTGCTCTGTCTCGATCTTGACCAGGCTCACGTCAACGGAGCCGGGCAGGGATTCGGGCTCGACGCCGATGGCCTCGGCCAGCCTAACGCGCTCCTTCTCCTGCTGCTCCTGTCGCGCGAGGAGCGCACGCCGCGCCTCGCGTTCCTGGGCCTCGATCCGCTCGCGCATCTGCAACTCGTACTTGCCGATCTCCGAGCGCAACGCCTGCTCCATCTCGATCAGCGGAGCCGCCTCCTCCTTGAAGCGTTCGTTGATCCGCTTGATCTGGTCATTGAACGGCTTGACGATCCACTTCCGGTCTTCGTCGGCCTTCTTGCGCTCGGCCACGATCTTGAGCAGCCAGTCCTTGGCTTCGGCCACGTTGCCGTCGGTGATGGCGGGGAGCTTGTCGACCGCCTTCTCAAACAGCACGACGGCTTGGTGCAGGGCTTGCAGTTGCTGTTCGGGTTCCCCTGTCACGGCATGCCCCAGGTGTCGCGCTTGCCGCGCACGATGGCTGCGAGCTTCTCCGTGCACTTGTAGCAGAGCAGGGCCTTGAACGCCTCGTAGCCCTGGCTCTCGCTCTGGTAGCCCCTGGGGTCGCCCTTCGGGGGCTTGCTGGTCGACAGGCTCAGGTTCACTCTGGAGCCCTGCCAGCCGCGCATATCGTCCAGCTTGATGATCTCCTCGCCGCACTCGTCGCAGCGATGTGCCTTGTCTTCGGCCATCACTCGCCCTCCTGTTCGTAGTCTCCGCTCTGCCACGCCTCTTCGGCGTCGATCATGCGCTGGCACTCGTCCCGCACCACGGGGTGCCAGAACGTGATGATCGGCTGGCCGGGCTTGTAGTTCCTCCGAGCCCACTGCCGGAACTTCTCCTCCTCTCCTTCGTTGAGCTGTCGGAACAGGTCATAGGCCGGGGTCGGCATCGCTCACCTCTTCCGGTAGATCAGGCTGGTTGAGCGTCGCGCGCGCCTGCTCCTGGCGGTACCGCAGCCAGTACTCAGCGTCGAGGCGATGCCCAGGGGAAGCCTTGATCTCGGACGAGCGCACGATGACCACGCGCGGCTTGTCCCTGTCGTCGTCCATCTAGCCCTCCTTGATCGTGAACTCCGCACAATGAGAACGTTATCATCATGGCGTGACGGATGCTAATGTTCTTTCGCGGGACGTAGGGCACGGTTTGCGCTCGTTTCGTGAGCCCCGCGTGTATGTCGTCGCGGAGCACAGGTGCGCCCCCCAGGGGGCAGGCTCCTGGGGGGCGCGGTGTCCTAGCTGGAGCAGACACGCTAGGACTGATCGGGCTCCGTGACCACGAACTCGATGCCGCAGTCCCGACAACGGTACCAGACGACGCGCCCCAGGGGGCCAAGCACCAGGGCGAGGCTCCCGCAGAACGGGCACTCGGGCTGTTCCTGCACCTCGGGCTGCACCTCATCCAAGACTGTCACCCCGTCGATCACGTCACACTCTCCTTCGCCTTCTGCGCGCAGGAGTCGCACACCGTCGAGCCCATCTGCTCGCTGCAGGGGGCTCCCCAGAACTCGCCTCTGCCCTCGTACCACGTCGCCACGTAGATCGTCGCGCCGACGGGGATGATCTCGTCGCACTTCTCGCAGTTGATCGTCTCGTCGGCCTCGACCTCCATCAGCGTCTCGGGGAAGTAGCTCAATCCGTCGATCACGACGGCGCTCGCGTAGTACCTGCGCTCGGCTTCCATCTCCTCGGGTGTGGGCCTGTCTTCGTCCATCAGTAGTCCTCGGGGAGCAGCAGGGTCGTCGCGGAGCGGTCGCCCTCGGTGATCACCCACACCTTGACGCCCGTGCTGAGCTTGTACGCGCTGAGGAGCCTGTCGCCCGTCTTCAACGCGCGGTCGTTCTCGCGCTTGTCGTGCTGATCGAGATCGCCCCAGTCGCACAACCGATGCCGGTGGAGCACATCGCTGGGGACTTCGTGCGCTTCGCCCAGGGCTTCCAACGCCCCAGGCGTGGCGACGATCTGCCCGACGGGGAACTTGAACAGCATCAGATCATCCCCATCGTCAGGAGCCAGGATTCGCACCCGTGCTCGCAGATGCCGTCGGGCTCGACCCAACAGCCGTCCGTGGCTTCGCACCCGCCCTCGGACTCCCACTCCTCCAACTGCTTGATGCTTGGCTGCTTCGCCATGCCGCACTCCCTTCGATCATGCGCGCAGGGCTCGTTATAACACGCCCTGCGCGCGTTCCCATGCCCTCCGCGTGTATCGTGTCACGCACCCCCCTCCGACCAGTACGCGGCCATTTCTTCCAGGTAGGACTTGTCGGCCGAACCCCACGCCCCAGGGAGCGTGCCTTCGATGCCCGTGCGCTCGCACCGGAAGTAGTCCTCGGGGAAGCTGTCGCTGCCAATCGTGCGCGTCCCCAGGTACGTCAACTCGTCCCCTGGCTCGATCACGCAACCGACTCCTCGGAAGCCGCCGATGACCGGCGCCCATCCCGTCAAGGATGCGCCCTTGACCACCATGTACGTCGTGCCGATCTCCAGCTTGTCGATCATCGCTGCATCCCCCACTCGACGTTCAACTGCTCCTGCTCGGCTTCGTGCAGGTAGGGGTACGACTCGCGCTGCGACCCCTCGGCAATCAGGAACTCCCACTTGGGCTCGGGGGGCTCCTCGCGCAGGCCGTCGCTCCACTCCCCGCCGTCGAACTTCGAATCTGCCGCCATGAACTCGTCGTACTCCTGCTCCTCCTCGCGCGTCAACGCGTTCTCCTGCACGAACGCTACGGTCTTCACTTCGCTGACCAGGGGCCAGGTCGGCTGATACGTCATCCGAACCCTGACCTCGTTGAGCGGAACCTGCACCTCGTCGGCCTGTTGCTTCGCGCGCTCGATCAGGTCGACCAACTCGTCCAGCCTCATGCCCTCACTCCTTCGTCCGACGCGCAGGCGTTGCACAACACGCTGCCGTTGCCGACTCGCGTGAAGCCCCACGCTATGGAACCGTGACACTTCGCGCAGTGCACAATCTTGTCGGGCTCGTACCTCTCGACCATCCGATCATGCCAGACGCCCGCCCTGCGCTTCGCGGCCGCGCGCGACTTGAACTTGACCTTGCGCGTCAGCTTCCACGTCCTCGCCTTTCCGCTCCTGGCTCCCGGCCCGACAGGGCTGTACTCGAAGGCGCGGTAGGTTCCGTCGTCCATCGGCTCCGTCGTCCAGCAGAACCTGTGCTGTCGATAGGCGAAGTAGCGATACCGGGGCTGACGCGGGAGCAACCGTGCCAGCTCGGGCTCCGCTCTGACGATCTCCGCGAACACCCGCGCAAGGGCTTCGCGCTGCTTCGGGTCTTCCATCTCTGCTCCTCTCGTCCGTTTCGTCGCGCCTGCCGCGACTCGTCAGGGGGCTGTGCCCCGACGGGGCGGGCTCGTGCCCGCCCGCGTCGATCAGTAGCCCGCCTCGCGCTCGGCCTTGCGCGCGGCCACGATGCTCTTGCTCAGCGCGTCCCGCAGGCTCGTCGCGCGCTCGATGTCCATGACTCTGATCCCCGCGCCCCTGAGCGCCAGCGTGATCTCCGCGCCCCACTGTTCGTCGATGCTGACCTCGACCTCGGCGTCTTCGCTCCCGATGACCTTGACTGACTTCATCGTGACTCCTCCTCGGGGTAGATCGTTGCCAGCACTTCGGTCTTCGCGTCGGGGCATGTGCTCATGATCGAGTACCACTTGGCGTACCTGCCGCGATGCTTCCTGACCACCATGTACGTCAGGCCCGTCCCGTCTGCCATCTCCTGGGCCTTGCGCGTTGCGTCCTCCACGTACAGGAACAGCCACTCGCGCTCACTCCGCTTGACCAAGGTTCCTGCCGCCACGAGTGCGGCTTCCCATTCCCTGCGCGCGTCGATCACGACTGCCGCCTCCCCAACTCCTCGGTCGCCAACTCGTACTGCTGCTGGATGAACTCAACCCTCGCGCGTTGATTCGCGTCACCGCGACCCTGCGCCAGAATCGCCTCGGCCTTCGCCAACCCCGGCTTCACTTTGTCGATCAACGCGACAAGGGCTTCGGTCGGCGCATTGGCCACCGCCTTGCGCATGATCGTGAGTTCCGACTGCTTCATCTCTGCTCCCTTCGTTGCCACGCGCCTGCCGCGCGCCGAACTGACACCCGAATCGTTGCAGGTTAGAACGAGGTTGACTATGTTTCTGGGGCACAGAAATGTTACGGACTTGTTAAGTCAGGCTCGACTCACGCACGACAACCGCACTTCTATCGAGCGGAGACGCCGGCGCTGGCACGAAGAAGGGGGCCGCTTGCGCGGCCCCCTGGGGCGGTGCTTCGTGTCGATCAGGCGTCAACCAGAGCCGAAGCCGTACCTGACGTCCTTCCAGTTGAGGGCGTTGAGAATGACGACGCCCGCTGCAGCCAGGGCCGCGAAGATGATCGGCTTCCAGTCGGCCCAGTTGAAGGCCATGAGATTCACCAGGTCAGCGAAGAAGGCGGCGGCGAGAGTGCCGACGAAGACGCGGAGCACGGTGTAGGCGATCTGCTTGATCTGATCCATGTTCACCCCCTCTCGATCTGGTATCTCCAGTACCGAGCGCGCTTGATCAGGTAGTCCATCGGGTAGCCGGGGCCGGGGTCGGTGTGGCTTCCCCCAGGGAGCGCGTCCGTGATCTGGTGATGAGTGACGACGCCGTGATTGTGGGCGCGGATGTCGGCCAGCGTCAGCCGCCTGAGCGGGACGTTGACCCCGTTCTTCTGGAGCTTGACGTGCAGGTGCCCAAGGAGCCACGCCGTGCGCTCGATGGTCGGCTTGGCGCGCGCCAGCCATTGATCGTGCGTCCACGAAGCGACGCCCATCTGCTCGATGTGGACGCCGTTGAGATTCGCCCCAGGAGCCCCCCAGGGGATCGTCCGCAGGCCCAGGTACTGCTGGATCGAGTTGTTGTCGACGCCGAACTGTGTCGACGCGCCCGAACGAAGCTGCTCGAACCAGACGCCGACGCCCTCGGCGGCACCGTTGTAGTTCGCGCTCTCCATGTCGTGGATCACGAGCCAGATGATGTCGTGGTAGCTACGCTGCCCCGACGAGTGCACCGCATCGTAGTCGTGCTCGATCTCGAAGCCCATGAGCCCTCCTAGCCGTTGAGAAGAATGGGAACGACGGCGATGATCACCCCGACGACGGCCGTGACCACCGCTGTGTAGACCATACGCTTGAACCACTGTCGGTCGTCGGCCCACGCGGTCACGGTTTCCTCGGCGCGGGCCATGCGTTGATCGAGCCCGACGATGCCGCGCTCAGCGCGTCCGAAGACGACCGCCTCGATGTTCTCGGTGCGCTCACGGTGCTGCTTGCAGTAGTCGTCCAGATGTTCAGCGATTGCCGACCGCGCGCCGTTGCGCGCTTCCTCGCGAATGGTCGCCATGAACAGCTCGTACTCGGTGTCCGTGAACGCCGGGAACGGGTTGCGGCGACGGTTCTGGCTGGGCTTGTCGTCGGCGTTCACCTTCACCTCCGCTTGATCGACTTCGCGCCCACGGCCAGCCGCGCCAGCCAGGTGTCGAAGCGTTTGCTGTTCGTCCCGAACTCTACGTCAGCGGCGTGCTCCAGGGGGCGCAGGGTGACGCGCGTCACTTCGTGTTCTCCCGACAGGAAGCTGGCCGGGCCGGTCATCTCGATCACGTCCCCCGGCTTGATCAACAGGGGGTCGGGCTCGACCGGGTTGTCGGGATCGTAGCCGACGAGGCTCAGGGTGCCGCTCACCTGGCGCTTCTCATGGGCGCGCAGGTAACGGTTGCCGAAGCGCGTCGCCGCCTTGAGTGACTTGATCGAGTCAGGAGCCTGCAGCGTGTCGGCACGGACGATGCCGATGGCCGACGTGTCCCCGTAGATCACGACCTCGCGCGGCTTCCCCTTGGCGTTCTGGTAGAGGACACGCACGGCGTTGTACGTCTCGTCCAAGCTCTCGGTCACGTTCCACGTCGAGCGCGGATCGCGGGCGTCGACCTGGTGCACGGTGCCGCTCTTCGGAAGGGAGAAGGTGACGGTCTGACCGTCCCAGCAATGGTAGTTCCAGCCCAGCATGCCGTTGATCTCGTCGAGCGCCTCCCACCTGTCCTTCGGGAGATCGACGAAGGCCATCTGATCGGGCTCCCAAGAAGCGGTCGGCCCGTCGTACTCGAAGCCTCCGCCGTCGAGGATGTGCCAGAGGATGCGGTGCGGGCGAACGTCCCCGTGCAGGCTCGTGCAGTAGAGGTTGGCCCGCTTGATTCGCACGCCCCAGGGCGGGGCGTCGGCGGTGTCGTACTGGTCATCGTAGTGGAAGGTCAGACCCGTGCTGTCGGGCGCGGTGAAGCTGTCGGCGATCAGCTCCAGCCGGGCGACGACGCACTGGATGCGGCTGTCGCTGTTGCGCTTGACGACGTGGACGCGCTTCCACTTGGCGTTGCCTGCGGGGCGGCTCACCTTGCGCTGTAGGAGCGTCACCAGGTTCGCCCCGCCGAGCTTGGCGCGGCCGTAGACGCTGAGCTGAAAGTCCTCGCCACGATCAGCCGCAGCCCAGCCCCCGATGTCCAAGAGGAGATCGGCGACGTGGACGTACTGACTCGTGGCCTCGGGCGGGATGCCGCCGTACATCTCGTAGTAGACCCGCGCGTTCTGCTTGACGCTCATTTCACCAGACCCGGTAGACGTAGACGCGGCCGTTGTACGTGCGGTCGAAGTCGCCCGTGATGAGCACCTGACCGTCGCGGCTCATGGCGACCTCCTGCCAGCTTGGCGTGTCGCCGATGTCCTCCTGCGGGGTCTCCTCGACCCACGACCCGCCGCCGTCCCGCGACGACCAGAGGGCATAGGTGTCGCTGGCAAAGACCCTCTGCCCGTCGGCCGACACCGCGACCGCGTTCCAGTAACCTGTCGTCGGGTAGCTATAGGGGGAGGCGTCATCCCACGAGGAGCCGCCATTGATCGTCATGTAGAGCTTCCCGCCGTAGACCGCGGCGAGCATCACCTGACCGTCCTCGTTGACCGCCACGTCGTACCAGTCCCGCGTCGTCGCCCCGGCAGGCTGCTCCTCGTGCCAGGACGCGCCCGTGTCGGTCGAGTGGTAGACGCGGCCCGCTCCCGTTGTCCCGGCGAGCATCACCGCGCCGTCGGCGCTCATCGCGCAGCAGCGCCAGTTGCGATTCGCGAAGGCGGTCGGCCCGCACTCGGCCCATGCCCCGCTGACGTAGCGGTACATGCGCTTCGCCTCGGCGTTGACGAGGAGCACGCTGCCGTCCTCGTTGATGGCCGCCCCGCGCCACGTGTTGTCGACCGCGCCCGCGGGCGTCTGCTCGGTCCACGACGAGCCCCCGTTGGCGCTCAGCCAAACGCGCCGGTTCGTGCCCGAGTTCGATCCCGCGACGATGAGGATGTGCGATCCGTCACTGTCGATGTCGGCGGCCTGCCAGTAGAGATGGAGGTCGCCGCCGGGCTGCGTCACGTCCCACGAGGAGCCCTTGTCGGCCGACAGGAAGACCTGTCCCTCGATGCCGCTGTAGACCCTATGGGCGGACAGCAGCACCGAGCCGTCATCGTCGGCGGCGAAGGCTTGCCAGAGATAGTTCGCGTCGCCGTTCGGCCGCACCTCGCGCCACTCGGCGACGCGGACGGGGTAGGCACTCAACCCGACGCCGCCCTCGTCGCGCGTGATG
>Ga0315275_10007353_pt1 | contig 10631 bp, 5 predicted proteins | sample YL17G03_0_MG_FD_205557 | JGI IMG/M metagenome (GOLD analysis project Ga0315275, IMG submission 205557) | Sediment microbial communities from Yellowstone Lake, YNP, Wyoming, USA - YL17G03_0 | ecosystem: Environmental > Aquatic > Freshwater > Lake > Sediment | place: USA: Wyoming | collected...
CGGGTCCGTCCCCTTCCTGGGGGATCCATCGGACGAGGATCAGGGTATGCCCGTACGGGTCGGCGAACACGACCCCGGGCCGGAGGTCCTTCCGGGTCAGGCCGACGGGATAGTAATCCGACCGGTCGTCCTCGAGCCGCGTCCGGGCCGTCCCCGAATGGATCGTGTTCATGACGCTCCGGAGGAACCCGTTGAAGGCCCGGACCGGGTCGGCCGGGACGGACCCCGGAACGTTCGTCACCCACCGTCCGGTTTTCGGGGCCCGCTCGAGCGTGCCCCGGTCGCACTCGTGGAAGCCGAAAGGCAAGCCCAGCTTCCAGGCGAAATAGGCCCTGAGGTAGAACGGGTTGTCCGCGCAGTCGGGTTCCATGACGACCGGGTTCTTCCCGCCCGGATCGTCCTCACCGAGGCCGAGATGGTCGTGGAGGATATTCCGCCCGTGATCCCGCGTGACCTCGTGGAGGGCCGGCCAGGAGGACCGCTCGTCGGCATCTTGGAACAAGGCGTCGATCCAGGACGCATAGAGGTTCTCGGCGCCCTGGTCCCAATCCTTTTCGGTGTCCCAGACGGAGCCCGCGCGGGGGCCGGGGAGGCGGGGCATGCCGGGAACCTCGATGGGCTGTCGAGCCAACTCTTTCCGTCCGTCGGTCAACGTAACTATATACGTCCCCGGCCCTTGGAGCCGAACCTCGGCGCTCCACCAGAACGGAGGGCCCCCTCCGGCCTGGAGCGGGGCGGCTTCGACGTTCCCGGACGGGCCGGAGACACGGATCCTTGCCTTCCCGAGACCCTCTTCGCCGGCCGCCAGAATGCGTAGGCGCCCGCCCGTGATCGGGAACTTAGGGGACGTTAGCACGGCATAAGCTTGATCCGATGCCTTTTCTTCCGGCGACGGTTTGCCGGGAGCCGAGAGGCTGTCTGGTCCGATCGCCCGGGCCTTCACCGAGGATGTCCCGGCCGCGATAAAAAGAACCGCGATGAACACGGCGACGACCGGCCGACCGAACGTTCCGGATCGCGGCGGGGCGGAGAACCCGGACCTCGAGGACATCTTCACGATAGGGTCATTGTACCCCGGCGGCCCCTCGATTTCCACGTCCTGCGTCGCGTCGCGGTTGAGTCCCGGCCCGTTCGGAGGTATGATTCTTTCCCATGAATTCGACCCGCGGCGGCTCCGGACGGGAACCGGCCCTCCGGTTCCTGGCCCCGGCCATCTTTGCGGTCAGCCTCTTCGCGGCGATCTTTCTTCGATTCGGCGTGTCCGTTCCGGACTTCCTGAAATACCTTTTCGGGATCCTCGTGTTCGTCTATATCCCGGGCAGGGTGATCCTGCGGGCCGCCGGGCTCGAGCCGGGCCGCCCGGCCGCGATGGCCCTCTCTCTGGCCCTGGGTCTGACATCGACCGTCGTCATCTATAAGTTCGCCGCCTTCGCGGGCGCGCAAATTATTTATTTCCTATGGGTTCTAGCCTGCTCCGCCGTCCTTGCCCTTCGGGCCGTAAAGCATCCGCCCCGGCTCCGGGATCTCGCCTTCCGGATCACTCCCGCGGGCGCGGGCCTGGCCATCGTCGCGGCTTCCGTCCTCCTGATGCTCGTCGCGGACAACTATCGCAACGCGCTCCGTCAACCCGACGGGTCCGTTATCGTCCATACGCGGGCCTACGACGGGTTCCTGCGCGACGCCGTGGTCCGGGAGCTCTCCCATTCCGTGCCGCCTCAGATGCCGTTCGCGGCCGGGTACCCCCTGAGCTATCACTACGGCATGGACCTGTTCAATTCCATCTTCTACAAGTACCTCCATATCGGGGTCCCCGACCTCAACCACCGGCTGTCGATGACGTTCTTCTTCGCCCTGCTCCTCCTGATGTCGTATCTGCTCATCGGGGAGCTCGGCGGGTCTGCGACGGCCTCGGCTGTGGGCGCTTTTCTGGTCGTTTTCGGAGGCGGCGGCCTCTCCTACCTGAGCACTCTATTCTGGGGCGTCCCCCAATGGGGGAACGTCTTCTATACGTTCCATTTCGTCAATTTCGTCAACGTCAATTCCTTCCTCCCCGGCCTCGCCGTCCTTCTGGCGGGATTCTTCGCGCTCTCGCGGTACCTCAGGTCGGACGGGCCCTCCTGGCTCCCGGTCTCGGCCTTCCTTCTAGCCGCTTCCCTGGAATTCAAGGTGTTCTTCGCGTTCCCCCTCTTCGCGGCCATGGGCGCCGCGGCGATCGCTTCCCTCCTCCTCGGGCGAGGCCCGCGGCTTTTCAAAGCCGCCCTTTGGACGGGGGCCTTTTCCGTGCCGCTCACCGCGGCGGCCCTCCTGTCCAATCGCGGCGGACCCCATTTCGTCTTCTCCCCGCAATTCGTCGACTGGATAAGGTTCACCCTCGCCAATCTGAAGCTCCATGCCTTCCTCGAGCCATGGACGGGGCTGGTCCATCATGCGAGGATCACCCCCGTCACCGTTCTCTCCGCGATCGCCGCCGTCGCTCTCTTCTTCCTGGGGGGCTTCGGGCTCAACGCGCTGGCCCTCCCGTCCCTCCTGCGGGGGATGAAAAGCGGAAAGGAAGAGGGTCGGATCCGGCTCTTCCTCGGCTTCTTCGCGGCGGCCTGCGTGGCCTATTTCTTCTTCGCCCACGTTTCCCTGGGAGGGAAGCCGCGCAACTTCACGAACAGCTACGTGTATACCTTGGCCCCGATCGTTCTCGGTTTCTTCTGGGCGGAAAGGCTCGGGGCCTTCCTCTCCGGGAAACGCCGCGCCTGGAAGGTCCTCGCCGTCGCGGGCGTCGTCGCGCTTTCGGTCCCCAACACCGCCCGTTTTCTGGGAATCAAGGTCGGCTCTCCCCAGCCGCTCGTGATCTCCAGGGACTTCCTCGAGGCCGCCGATTGGCTGAACCGGAACTCCCCCGGGGAAGCCGTTGTTATGACCGCTCCCGAAGTGCGGCTCGCCTGTTATTTCGCCGACCGGAAGGTCGTCCTGGAAGACTCACCCTTTTCCTTCGTCTCTTGGCACCTGACCGCGGCCCAGGAGAAGGAGCGGGCGGACGATATCCGCCGGTTCTTCGGTAACCCGCGCCCGAACGGCGACGCCCTCGTCAAGTATCATGTTTCCTATGTTTGGATGCGGGCGGAGGACGGACGGCTTGGAAGCCCCGGGGATGCGGGATTCGAGGTCGCCGTCGGAACGGGGCCCGGGACCCCGGCGGCGATGAAGGGGCCGAAGGCCCTGCGGCTGGAGCGTGTCTTCGGGAATCAAGAATTCGAGGTTTTCCGCGTCCTGGAAGCGGCGCCGGGTTCGTGAGCGCCCCCGCGCCCGGCTTGGGTCAATCCAGCGGTTCGAGCCTGGCGACGCGCGGGTCCATCGTCAAGCGGGCGCCGTTCTCGAAGCGGACGATGACCCGGCCATCCGGGCCGTCGGACATGACTTTCTCGATTTGGCCGGAACCGATGGCGGGATGGCGAACGCTTTGGCCCGCCCGGAAGGGCGCGGGACCGTCGCCCTGGCCGCCCAAAGGTGCGGAGGGGCGACCGGCCGTTCCGGCGTGAACGAAACCGGGGCCCGGTCCAGGCGCGCCGGCACGGTCATCCCCGTATCGCGCCGCCGGTGGCGCGGGGGCGGGCTCCGGACCCCTCCCGTCCGAAAATCCGTTCGTTAGGAACGGGGCCATGACGGTTTCCAGGCCTGTCAATCCCATCAGGAAAGGGGAGAGGGAGGCCGGCCTCGGGCCGCCCCATACCGTACGGGTCTGGGCGTGACTGATGGCCAGGTGACTTTCGGCCCGGGTAATGCCGACGAAGAGGAGGCGCCTTTCCTCCTCGACGTCCCGGCCGGCCTCGCCGGCCTTGAAATGGGGGAGGATGCCGTTCTCGACGCCGATGATCATGACGGCTGCGAACTCCAGGCCCTTGGCCGTGTGCAGGGTCATCAGGGACACGGCTCCCGACCCTTCGCGGTAGGCGTCCGCGTCGCTGACGAGGGCCACCTGCTGGAGGTAGCCGGCCAGCCCGCCCGCCGAGGTCTCGCCCTTGTCGAACTCGAGGGCGGAATGAACAAGCTCCTGGATGTTCTCGATGGCGTCCGTATCGTCTTCGTCCTCGTGGGCCTTCCGGAGGCCGGTCCGTTCATAGACCGCCCGCATGGTCTCCGCCACGGGCCGACCGAGCCGTGCCCTCAGGTCCTCGATCATCCGGACGAACTCCCCGATCCGGGGGACCGCCGCCGGCGGGACGTTCGGGGCCTCGGCCGGGCTCCTGAGGACCGACCAAAGTTCCCGCCCGCCGGCACGGCCGCGGGCGACGAGCCGGCGGACGGTCGTGTCGCCGATCCCGCGGGCCGGCCGGTTGACGACGCGGGCGAGCGACACGTCGTCCGCCGGGTTGACGAGGAGGCGCAGGTAGGCCATCATGTCCTTAACCTCCCGCCGCTCGAAGAATTCGACCCCTTTGACGATCTGGTAGGGGATACAGGCCTTGATGAGCTCCTCCTCGACGAGCCGGCTCATGGCGTTGACGCGGTAGAAGACGGCGATCCGGCCGTAGCCGAGCCCCCGCCCCTCGTGCATCCATCGGACCCAGGCGGCTACGCCGCGGGCCTCCTCATACTCGTCGGCGAACCGGTAGAGGCGGGGGAGGCTCCCGCCCGGCTTCCGGGGGATGAGGCGCTTCTCTTTGCGCCGGACGTTCGACCGGATGAGGTCGTCGGCCAGCCTGAGGACCTGGGGTGTTGAGCGGAAGTTATCCTCCAGCCGGACCACGGGCGCGCCCGGAAAATCCTTCTCGAAGGCCAGGATGATCCCGATGTCGGCCCCGCGCCAGCCGTAGATGGACTGGTCCGGGTCTCCGGTGACGAACAGGTTGTCGTGGCCCCGGGCCAGGGCGCGGGCGATCCGGTACTGGCATTGATTGGTGTCCTGGTACTCGTCGACGAGGATATATTGGTAGCGGCGGCCCAGGCGTTCGCGGAGTTCCGTGTCGTCCCGGAGAAGGCGGGCTGTCCGCATGAGGAGGTCGTCGAAGTCCAGCGCCCCCGCGGCGGCAAGCCGCTTCTCGTAGGCCGCGTAGACCTCGGCGAAGAGGCCCGGGGGAAGGCCGGGGGCGAAGTCTGCCGGGACCTTGTCGGGCCCGATCATGAGGTTCTTCAGGAGCCCGATCTGCCGGAGGACCCGGGCCGGGGGATTCTCCTTCGGGTCGATGTCCCGTCCCTTGAGGACCTCGTTGAGGACCGTCTTCTGGTCGGATTGGTCGTAGATGCTGAACCCCTCCGGGAGGCCCGCCCGGCCTGCGAACTCCCGGAGGAGGCGGGCGCAGAGGCTATGGAACGTGCAGAGGGTCGCGCCGCGCGGGATCTTCATGGCTTCGAGGCGCGTCCGCATTTCCTCGGCCGCCTTGTTGGTGAAGGTCAGGGCCAGGATGCTCCCCGGGGCGGCGCCGAGGAAGACGAGGTGGGCGATCCGGTGGGTGATGACGCGCGTCTTTCCCGAGCCGGGCCCGGCCAGGACGAGCATCGGGCCCGTTATGTGAGAAGCGGCGGCCTTCTGGTTTTCGGTCAGGCCGGACAGGGCATCGGAATCCAAGGCGTCTCCTTTCGGGGCGCACGGGCGCCAACGGGGTACCTTACTCTGAATTGACGTCCCTGGCAACCGGATGTTCTCACCGTCCGGGACCGAATTTGACAGGCCGCGCCCCTTTATGTCATAAGAGGCTTCCGACCCCAGTCTGGAGAAATTGTCATCGCCCACGATCTCATCTTCAAGCCCTTCGAGGACATGACGACCGGCGACTACGCGACCGTCGGGTTCAAGTCCGGCCTCGAGATCCACCAACAGCTCCTGACAGCGAAGAAACTGTTCTGCCGCTGCCCGGCCGGCCGGTACAGCCCGAAGTTCGACGCGGAGATCCTCCGCCACATGAGGCCGACCCTTTCCGAGCTCGGCGAATATGACGGCACGGCCCTCATGGAGTTCAAGACGAAAAAGGAGATCATCTACCGGATCAACCGGGAGACCGTCTGCACGTACGAAATGGACGACACCCCGCCCTTCATGATCGACGAGGATGCCCTGGACATCGCCCTGGAGGTCGGCCTGCTTTACGACTGCAAGATGATCGACGAGCTCCACATCGCCCGCAAGCAATACCTGGACGGGAGCATTCCGACGGGGTTCCAGCGGACGACGATCGTCGGCGTCGACGGGAAGATCCCTTACGGGGGGCGGGACATCCGGATCGTCCAGCTCGGCCTCGAGGAGGACGCCTGCCGCGAGGTCAGTGACGTCGGCCACCGCCGCGTCTACCTAACGGACAGGCTGGGCATGCCCCTCATCGAGACGGTCACCGCCCCGGACATGGGGACGCCCCAGGAGGTCGCCGACGTCGCCCAGATCCTCCGCCGGCTCGTCCGCAGTACGGGAAGGATGCGGACCGGCATCGGGGCCGCACGGGAGGATGTCAACGTCAGCGTGACCGGGGGGACGCGCGTCGAGATCAAGGGGGTGCCCAGGATCCCGAGGATCCCGCGCCTTACCTACAACGAAGCGATGCGCCAATGGAACCTCCTCCGGCTCAAGGACGAGCTGGCCCGCCGGGGGGTCGTCACGGACACCTTCGCGGCCTCGGCCGAGGAGGTCACCAAGGTCCTGCGCCGGACGCTCTATCAGCCCCTCCAGTCGGCCGTCGCCTCCGGGATGACGGTCCGGGGCGTCCGGCTCGGCGGGTTCAAGGGCCTCCTCCGCTGGCAGACCCAGACAGATACGGTTTTCTCCCGCGAGATCTCCGACCGCGTTCGCGTGATCGCATGCCTGACGGTCCTCCCGAACATCGCCCACTCGGACAGCCTGAGTGAAACGCTCGCCAGCTCCGAATGGTCGGCCGTCAGGAAGGCCCTGGGCGCCGGCCCGAACGACACGGCGGTCGTCGTGTGGGGCCCGGAAGCCGACGCGAAGCTCGGTGCACAGGAGGTCATCGCCCGCGCCCGGGAAGCGACGATCGGCGTCCCTTCGGAAACGCGCCAGGCCCTCGGCGATGGGACCAACGGGTTCGAGCGCATCCTGCCGGGGCCGAACCGGATGTATCCGGACACGGACCTCCCGCCCAAGCTGATCACGTCCGAGCGCCTGGAGCGCGTCCGCGCATCGCTCCCCCCGCGCATTTTGACGCGGGAGGGCCGTTATCGGCAGCTCGGCATCCCGGAGGACCTCGTTGCACCGCTCGCGGCGTCGTCCTCGGCGCCCCTGTTCGAGCGGGCAGTCGGGGAGTGGGGCGTGAAGCCGGCCCTGGCGGCCGTCGTCCTCGTCCAGTATCCCAGGCGGCTGAAGAAACGGGGCCTCCCGGTCGACCGGCTCGAAGCCGTGACCTTCGAAGCCGTCCTCGAGGCCCTCGGTGAGCGCCGCCTTTTTAAAGAGGGTGTCCTCCCGCTTCTCGAACGGGTCCTGTCCTCGGGCGGGACGGTCACCGAGGCCCTTGCGCCCGCCGCGGACGCGGAGGGCGTCGCCGCCGGGGTCCGCGGGGCGGTCGCCGCCCTGAAGGGCCTGAAATTCCGGAGGGAACCGGCCCGCGCCCTCAAGGCGATGGGCTTTCTCATGGCTTCCCTGCGGGGGAGGGCCGACGGGGCGGAGCTCGCCGCCCGGCTCGACGGTGCCCTCGAAGGAGCGGCGGAATGACGGACGCGGACCTCTACAAAGGTTATAGGGGAAGGGCCCTCGAGGTCCTGAAGGGCTTCCGGGCGCAGGTCTGGAGCGACGCCCGCATCACGACCTCCAAGGGGGAGTTCACCGGCATCATCCTGCCGCGATCGGAGACGGCCGATCCTCTCCACGTCGTCGTCAAGCTCCGCTCGGGATACAACGTCGGCATCGCGGCCGAAGGCATCACGGGCGTCGAGATCCTCGGCCGCAAAGAGGCCCACTACAAGATCCCGGAGAAGGAATTCCCCTATGACCCGGGGAAGCCCCGGGTCAAACTGCTCGGGACGGGCGGGACGATCGCCAGCCGGCTCGACTACAGGACCGGGGCCGTCATCCCGGCCTTTTCCCCGGGAGAGCTGTACGGCTCGGTGCCGGAGCTGGCCGATATCTGCAACCTCGAGACCGAGAAGCTGTTCGGCGTCTTCAGCGAAAACATGGGGCCCGAACAGTATATCGCCACGGCCCGGGCCATCGGGCGCGAGATCGAAAAGGGGGTCGCGGGCATCGTCATCGGCCACGGGACGGACACGATGCACCACACGGCGGCCATCCTGTCGTTCATGGTCCAGGACCCGCCGGTGCCTATCGTCATGGTCGGCTCCCAGCGGTCGTCGGACCGCCCGTCGTCGGACGCCGCGTTGAACCTCATGCACAGCGTCAAGGCGGCGGCCGAGGGCGATATCGCCGAGGTCATGGTCTGCATGTTCGGGCCGACGTCGGACCTCTACGGCCTGCTCCACCGGGGGACGCGCGTCCGCAAGATGCACTCGAGCTACCGGTCGACGTTCCGGACGATCGGCGACATTCCCCTGGCCATGGTCAGCCGGGAAAAGATCACACCCCTGCGGCAGGATTACCGTCGGCGCCGGAACGATCGGAACGTGGCCATCGACACTTCCTTTGAGGAGAAGGTCACGATCGTCTATTACTATCCCAACATGAAGCCGGACATCATCGACTCCCTCATCGACAACGGCTACCGGGGGATCGTCATCGCCGGGACCGGCTTAGGCCACGTCAACAAGCCCCTTTACCCGGCCCTCAAGCGGGCCCGGGACAAGGGGATCTCGGTCTTCATGACGGTCCAGACCCTGTGGGGCTACGTCCAGATGTACGTCTATGACACCGGCCGGGACATGATGGAATTGGGTGTCATCCCGGCGGCCAACATGCTGCCCGAGGTGGCCTACGTCAAGCTTGCCTGGGCCCTCGGCCGGACCTCGGACTATGACGAGGTCAAGAGGATCATGCTGACCCCGGTCGCCGGCGAGACGACCGAACGGGAGCCGTCCAACGGCTATCTCATCCTGCAGGGCGGCATCCCCGAGGTCGAGGAGTTTATTTCCAAGTACCGGAAATGAGCCTCAGGGCCTCTTCTTCGCCTCCGCCTGGGCCTTCTTGATGAACCCCCATACCTCGGGCCCGAAGGGCATGTGCTCGGCCGGCATGGCCCCGGCGGTGTAGGCTTCACCGATCCGGGCCTTGAGCCCCGGATGGTTGCCGTAACCCTCGTTGAGGAGGGCGGCCCAGCGCTCCGCCAGGGATTGCGCGACCTCGCCTGCCGGGTCGGCGCCGAGGTTCCGCTTGACCTCGTCGATGAGCGCGGCCCAGCGCCGCTGGGTGTCCGCCATCGCTTCCGGAGTGTACTTCGTCCCGATCTCCGCGAACTCTTCGAGCTCGGCCTTCGTGAAAAATTTTTCGTGCCATGCTTTCTTGACGTCTTCGCCCATTTGAATGACCTCCACGATCTTGATGAGTTTCTTTGCGTCGATGCGGCCCTTCGTTTCGAGCTCCCTGAGGACAAGGCCGAGGGCCCGGGAGGCCTGTTGGAGCCGGGCGATCTCGTCCCGGACCGCTTCGGCCTGGACCCTCAAGGACCTCGCGACGAGGAAACCCTTCCGATTCAGGAGCTCGCCGATCCCGGCGAGGGAGAACCCCATGAACTTCAGGGTCACGATCTGCTGGAGCCTGAGCAGGTCCTCATCGGCATAGACGCGGTAGCCGTTCGGCCTCCGGAAGCCGGGCTTGAGGAGCCCGATCTTGTCGTAATACCGGAGCGTCCGGACCGTGACCTTGGTCAGCTCCGCGAATTCCTTAATACGGTAGTTCTTCTTCATTTTCCTTGCCTCAAGCCCATGATAAAGCATGACGTTACGTCATGGTCAAGCGATTTTTTTAGCTTATATATGCCGTGATGGCAAAGAGGGCTTTGCAAAGGGCTTTGCTCCCGGCCCCGGTCCAGATCGCCTTCGAAGGGCTCGGAGGCCGCCCCCAAGCCCCCACACCCCGGGAACCTGTTGACAGGTTCCCCCATCGCTCTTGAGGAGCGATGGGTCCCCTTCCCAATGGGGGCTTTGGGGGCGGCCTTCCTCGCCCATACTAATAGCATGCCTCCGTAACCTTCGCCTAGTCGCTGCAGCCCTTTGTCAACCCCTCGACTTTCCGGTCCTGGCAAGGCCGGGGCCGGGGCCGGGCTTCCCAGTCCCGGTTCTGGCAAGGCCAGGACCGGGGCTTGTTCGGGGTTAACCCTGAGCCGTGCTTCTCGTCCCGGCCATGAAAGGCGGGGCTCCGATTTTAGGCCCCGCCTTTCATGGCAGGGTAGCGTCGGCGAACGGGTCAAAGCCCTCCCATCACGGGACTGGGCTGGATCGCCGCACGAAGGACGGAGGGGATATCCCGGAGGAAGCGGTTTGAGGGTGAGCGGGCACGGTTCCCCGTCCGTAGGACGGGGAGAGCGAACCCGAAATCCGAGCGGATTTTCCTCGCTGGGGAAAATCCGCGTCTTCAGGAGGGATGTCCCCGAGTCCTGAGGAGGCGATCCCCATATCGTATTTTGCAAAACGCTACGCAAGACGCGCAAAAGACAGGCCCGGTTTTGACTTTGAGCGGGCCTTTCGTTATAGTCCCCGACAGTTGTCGACGTGGGAGATATCGCATGAACAAGATCATCCGGGTAATGGCCGTT
>Ga0315275_10007356_pt1 | contig 10631 bp, 9 predicted proteins | sample YL17G03_0_MG_FD_205557 | JGI IMG/M metagenome (GOLD analysis project Ga0315275, IMG submission 205557) | Sediment microbial communities from Yellowstone Lake, YNP, Wyoming, USA - YL17G03_0 | ecosystem: Environmental > Aquatic > Freshwater > Lake > Sediment | place: USA: Wyoming | collected...
GCGAGAAGCATGGGGATATCAAGGGGTAGGCGAATATGCAGTATGCACAGACCCTGAGTGCAGGGCTCTGCAATCTATCGACGAAGTATACGGTGTTAATGGAACAGACAAATATGTTCCTCTTGCCGAATTAGAAAAAAATGGTCCAAAAATTCCTGATTGCCCTGAATGCAACAGCCCTAGCCAGATTGCAATGCCACCCGACCATTATGTCGATTTTTTAAGAGATTATTATTCAAAGGGGGTTTATGGGGCATTATTAATTGATGAAGAAACAGGGCAAGTTGAAGGCAATGGTGTGTCTTTTAAAGATACTATTGCAAATATATTTGATAATAATATTAACTATAGAAAAACTTATGACAGAGAACATTGGCTGGCTGCCATAGCATGTCTTTTGGGGAAAGAATATGGTTGTGAAGGAAAGGAGGAAGCCATTTGTTTTAATAGAATGGTTATTTCAAGAGCCATAAAAGGTGGTGGTTATTTCGGTAAACTTTTTACAGCAATGCTGGATATACATCCTGAATATGACGACCTTCCACTTATAGGAGATACACGTTTTGATTCTGTTGGCTGGCCATTGATAAAAGCTATAGGAAATAAAGATGTTATATGGGATCACATGGGATGGGTTACTCATATGAATGAAAGATCTGGCAATATGCGCGAATTATTGGGGCTAGAAGCTGATGAATTTAAAAAACATTTTCACAGAAAATTACAACTTTGCAGAGAAATGCGAAAAAAATATATAGAAACACACAAGCCCCATGAACAACGAAAATATTATAAGGGGGTTCCACTGTTATAAATAGTTATTTTGGGGTTACTTATTGATGAAAAAGTATTAAAATTATCATAAGGGCATATATAACACCCCAAAGTCACCATTTATGAGTATTCAAGAAACACTACTTTATACTACCTGCGCATTGTTGTTTATCACATTAGGAACAGTTGCATTAGTTAGTAATCCCAAAAATAATTCCAACAGAAGTTTTTTTGCATTTTCTATTTCTATCTTTTTTTGGATTACATCTCTTTATTTTGGCTATCTTTTTTTAAGACAACAGAATTATAACCTTTCATTACCTGTTATAAAATTCGCATATGGTTTTTCTGCCATAGGTGTATTTTTTATGTCCGCCTTTTTTTATAGCTTTCCCAGAAAAATAATAGAATTTTCAAAGAGAACTGAAATTTCTTTGTTAATTTTTGCATTAATATTATTTGTAATTTGCTCCTTCACTCCACTTGTTGAAAAAGGGCATGCGATGAGTGATGGTATAGTTGTGGGGGAAGTTTTTGGACCCCTATATTTTTTGTATACAATATTCGTGCTTACAAATATTATTTTTTCAATTGGATTAGGCATATATAAGTTGAAATTTTTAGAAAATCTGGAAAAGAAAAAATTGCTAATTGCTACTTTGGGTATTGCTGCATCTGCATTTACAGTAATGCTCATTAATGTAGTTCTTCCTATTTTCGGTATTTGGCTTTTTAAACAGAAAGGGGTTGTTTTTTCTTTGCTCTTTCTAATCCCGGCCTTTTATTCCATCCAAAAACATCGCTTTCTTCACTTTTCTAACCTCTCACTTAATTTTCTTAATAAACTCATTTTATTTTCCGTTTTTCTGGTAACCACTTTTTTATCTTTTATATTCCTGACAGGCATCTTCCCTGCAATAAGTACTCATGTGGCTGGCTTATCAAGTGCTATTTTAGGATTAGGAGTTTTTAAGCTAACAGAATATTTTGTGCCAGAGTTCGTTAGTGAGAGCTTTCGGAAATTCAGGAATACGCTTACTGAATTTAAATCAGAAATATATTTTTGCGATTCATACGCTAAACTTCAAAAATTTATTGAAGAGACTTTTTTAATTAATCTTAACCTGACAAACGCGAAATTTTTTGTTATTCGGGAAAAATATACCGAACTGAACATCCCCGTCTATATTAAAGATGAGTTTACGGAAGAACTCAAAGGGCATAGAAAAGACGCCTTGGTTACGGATGAAATAAGTTTCAGGAAACTAAAACCGGAAACAAAAAAAATCCTAAGTTCAGCCATGAATAAATTGGAAGCGGGGTTATGCGTTCCGTTATTTTCAGAAAAAAATCTAATCGGTTTTTTTGTTCTTGGATATAAGGAAAAGAGGGAACACTATTCTGCCGAAGAAATCGGGGAAATACTGACAATTAGAAAAGATCTGGAAATCGGCTTGATGAATATTTTACTCAAATTAAACCTTCAGGAAGAAAACAATCTGATGAAAGCGATTGTTGATAAAAAAACCAAAGAACTGAGGAAAAAATTAGATGAGATCAAACAGCTACTTGGCCAGCAGTCCGATTTTATAGCCGTTACAGCCCACGAATTCCGCACACCGCTTGCCATAGCGATGTTCCAGCTGGAAGAGATTCTGGAATCATATAAAAATCCAACAGGATTGGCCGACGAATTAAAGGCGCTGGATTCCTCGCTCGATAAGTTAAAATTCCTCACCCAAAGACTTTTTGACGTCCAGCAGTATGATTTGGACAAAGTAAGACTTCAGAAAAAAAAGACTGACATCAGGCAATTCGTTAAAAACATTTATAGTGACTTCCCGGCCATTATGAAGGAAAAAGGGTTAGAATTTGCGTTTAAAGATAATCTGAAAAGTTTGGTTTTTTGCGATATAGACCAGCCGCGGATCAGGCAGGTCCTCCATAATCTTCTGACAAACGCTTCCAAATTCACACCCAAAGGAGGCAGAGTCGAATTGATACTGGAAGAAGACAGGAAAGATGTTTTGATAAAAGTCAGCGACACCGGCAAAGGGATTCCGGATTCATTTAAAAAGGTCGTTTTTGATAAGTTCAGGACAAAAGGCGCCGGTATGGGAATCGGTTTGGGTTTGTATTTATGTAAAAAAATCATCGAACTCCATAAAGGAAAAATATGGGCTGAAGATTCGCCTTATGGAGGAGCGATGTTTTGCGTAAGGTTAGAAAAACAATTTTCTTACATAATCCGCAAGAAGAGAAGGGGGTATATCGATCTTGACCAGGTAGCCCGTACCGCCAGCCTTTAACACCTCTTTCTCCATCTGAAACTGGCTGTAGTTGGATAGCATAAAAATTTTTGCATCAGGAAGGATTGCTTTTAAGTCAGAAATAATATCCAGGCCTGTTTTTTCTTCGCCGCTAATAGAATGGTCCAAAAGAATAATATCAGCTTTAAATTCTTTTGCTGTTTCTATTGTCTCCACAGTCGTCTTTAGCCATTTAACCTTAAAGCCAGCCATTTCCAGATGCTTGGTGTAAATCCGGCCTAACGTTTCCTCATCTTCTAAAAGAAGAATCTTTTTTTGTTTTGCAGTAATATTTTGCGGACTCATTGAATTTTAGCGATAAAACATGTAAAATCCCAAGAAGATTATATGTTAATAAATTTATGTTAACAATAAGCAGTAGCACAGCCAAAAAAACAAAAAAACTTATTCGGCACGAGCTTTTAAACATACTTACGGTAATCAATATCTCAATTTTGGATGATGAATTGGATGAGGTAAAGAAAGAACAGATTTTTGATCTGATAAAGTTAGCCAGCCTCCTGATAAACTATGAAGACATTTTTTTAGGATTAAAAGCAAAGCCCTTTCCTCAAAGAATTGATTTAAAGGAGATATTGGAAATAATCATACTGTCTCATAAGAAAAAAATTGCTGACAATAATATCAAAATCATCTTACCTAAACATATCTTTTTTATAAAAGCTGACAGGGAGTATATTAAAGAATCATTGGAACAGATCATTAAAAAGCTTTTCAGTTTGGTTTCCGGAATAGAATTTAAGTTTGATGATCAGGCAAACCAGTTAATTATTCTTTGTGATAAGGAAATTGCGCCCAAAATAAATAAAAAAATACTTATAAAGTGCCTTAACAAAAAAGACCTGATAAGCAATGAGCTTGTCCTGCAGCTTGCTCTGAAGATTTTGGAGATGAACAAGGTTAAATTTAATGTAAAAGGAAAGGAAATCGTCATGACTTTTCCTCATTAAGCGATGTAAATTGCGACCAGAGTCTTTGGTGTCGTTTAATGCCATTTTTTCTTAAATTTTGAGTCTTAATATCTTTTAAACTCAAAGCTCTAAACCCTATATCCTAAACAAATTCTAAATTCAAATTTTAAAATCCAATTCGCCACTGGCGGATGAAATTTGAATTTCGGAAATTTGATATCGTTTAGATTTTAGATATTAGAATTTAGAATTTAATATGACAAATTGAAATTCCGGCCTGAATAATAAACTCGAGCCACAGGTGAACTGTGATTGAAGGGCGGACGGAAGATATATCACAACCTTGATGAGTTTTATAGTGCAAGTGTAAGTCTCAAGGTGCGAATTCCTACACTAATAACTTGCACTTGAGACTTTGAGCTATTTCATTGTATCTTAAATCCCGATAAACAATCATAATCTTTAAAGATATGAATATACCAATCATTCAAAATCCGCTTAAAGAGAATCTGATTCCGCTTGGCATACTGCAGAGCGACCAGATGATCGGCCTTCCTTTTAAAGATAAAGTCGGGTTTATGTATGTTTTAGGAAGGACTGGTCAAGGAAAATCGGTAACCCTTACCACGATGGCGATAGGCGACATATTACAGGGGCGTGGCGGTATTTTTATTGATCCTTTTGGTGACATTAATGCCGAAATACTAAAACATGTGCCTTCGGATAAAAAAGCTAACGTAAAAAGATTTGAAGTCAAAAAAGGCGATGTAAAAGCAAATATCATTAAATTTAAAAAAGATATAAAACTGAAAGACCTAAGTAAAAAATCAGCTTCGTTTTTACTTTGCAGCCTTAATTATCCTTTAATAGGCGCTTTTGAAGCCAGGGAAATAGGCCTTTTTGTACTTAAAGAATATTTAAAAAACTTTAAGACAACTGCATTGAAAGAGCATTCAGTTTTTATTGATGAGGCGCATAATTTTTTGAATAAAGAAATTTTAGCGCAACTTCAGAAAGCCCATAAATCCGGATTTTCAGTTGTTCTTTCCGATCAAAATATCGACTCGTATTCAACGGATATGATGGATGAAATTTTTGAATCTACTGATAACCTGATTTGTTACAATATTGATCGGCGTACTGCTAGATCCGCGGCGCACAAAATCGGAGTGGCCATCCAGCTGGAATATCTTGAATCCGTTGAAAAATATCATTTTTGGGCGAGCCTGAAGGTAAACGGGAAGCGTGAGCCACCGATAAAAGCTCGAGGGGTATTTCCGATACCGTATCCGAAAACCAAATAACACATCATTGTAGGTTTGACGACGTCGTCGAACCTACCGGTAAACGAATATTACCAATTACAAATTATGTTTAAAAAACTTCCGAAAATCGGAGAACCGCTCAGTAACGAGCATATACAATTTCTAAAAACTTTATCAAAAAGCTGCCGTAACGCTATTGTTGCCATGACTGCAAATTCACAGTCAGGACACCCTGGAGGATCATGTTCCGTAATCGACTATTTGTGTTTGTTATATGCGTTCATCATCAGTCAAACCGGAGAAGACGTTGTCGTGAGTAATGGCCATGTTTCACCTGCTGTTTACAGTATTTTGGCGGAAATGGGGTATATCCCGCGCGATGATGTTATCAAGTGTTTCCGTAAAAACTGTTCGGTTTACGAGGGGCATATCACGCGGCATGTTCGTGGGGTGCATTACGGAACAGGCCCTTTAGGGATAGGTGTTTCGGCTGCGACCGGCCTCGCGATCGGTGAAAAATTAAAGGGGCATAGCCATAAAGTTTTTGGGCTTGCGGGCGACGGGGAATCTGAGGAAGGCCAGGTTTACGAAATGATGCATTTCGCTAATAAATATAATTTAAATAATTTTATTTTATTCATCGACTATAACCAAGTTCAGCTTACTGATGCTCTGGAAAAAATAATGCCGATTGACCTTAAGGCTATTTATAAATCAGCGGACTGGCATGTTGTTGAAGTGGATGGCCATGATTATGCCGAGATGTGGGGCGCCCTTGATGTCGCGTACAATTCTGAAAAACCGACTGCGATAATCGGACACACGGTTATGGGCAAAGGCGTAACATTTATGGAACCAGACGGACTTGCACATAAATCCACCTGGCATGGCGTTGCGCCGAAACCGGAACAAGCTCAGGCTGAACTAAATGGACCACTTAAAATAACAGAGGATGAAATCGCTGAACTAAACACTTTCCGAAAATCAGTGAAATGGCAGCCAAAAGATCCGAAGGAATATGATATTAAACAGCTTTCATTAATGCCGAATGTAAAAATAGGCAAGCCGATGATCTTACCAGCCGGCACGAAAGCCGATTGCAGGGGCGCGTACGGCAAGGCGCTTCTTGATCTCGCAAAACTCAACGATAATATCATTGCAATGACAGCTGATTTAGGAGGTTCTGTGAAAACCGACATTATGGGAAAAGAATTTCCCGACAGGGTTTTGGAAGTCGGAATCGCGGAACAGCATATGGTAAGTTGCGCAGGAGGATTGAGTTTGGCGGGTTTTATACCTTTCGTATCAACTTTTGGCGCTTTCATGACGAGCCGCGCCAAGGACCAGGCCAGAGTAAATGATATAAACAGGACAAACGTCAAAATGGTCGCAACTCACTGTGGCCTTTCCGTAGGCGAAGACGGACCGACGCATCAGGCAATTGATGATATGGGCTCTTTCCTCGGTTTCTTCAACACCCATATCCTCGAACCCGCTGACGCGAACCAGACCGACTATATAATCAGATTTATCGCCAGCCATTACGGAAATTTTTACGTCCGCATGGGGCGGCATAAATTCGAAGTCATATTAAAAGAGGATGGTAAACCGTTTTACGATGAAAATTATAAATTCCAATATGGCAAAGCTGACCACCTTCGCTTTGGAGATAAGGTAACGGTTATAGCGGCCGGCTCCATGGTACCAATTGCTGTCCAGGTTGCTGACAAACTGCAAGGTAAAGTGGACCTTTTGGCTATGAGCGCCATCAGACAAATCGATAAAGATGCGCTTTTTGCATCGTTGAAACAAACAGGCAAATTAATAACAATCGAGGACCATAATCCGTATAATGGCTGGGCGAGCCAGATAAATAAAGTAATCGCGGAAGAAGGATTATCGGTAAAGATAAATAATCTAGCTGTCACTGAATACCAGCTTTCCGGCACAACGATGGAGCTTTATGATGCGGCACATATTGGCGCAAAGGATTTGGAGGAGGCATGTCTGAATATCTGAAAGCGCGATTGGCGAATCGCGCCTGCAGAAACACTTAATTTATTATTCATGAAAATCCCAAAAATTCCAAAAGAAGTAGATATTACTGATTTCCGTGTAGCAATATTCGGTTCAGCGCGCATAAAATCAAATGACGTTCAATACAAACAAGTCTACGATTTGGCAAAAATGATAGCAAGAGAAGGAATCGATGTCGTTACAGGAGGGGGACGGGGAATCATGGAGGCCGCGAATAAAGGTCATAAAGAAGGACGTGTCGGGAATTTGGTCCATTCTTTTGGCCTTAACATAAAATTACCGAAAGAACAGATAGCCAATAAACACCTTGATATTAAAGAGGAGTTTGAACGTTTCTCTGAACGTCTGGATTATTTTATGTACCTTTCAAATGTTATCGTTGTGGCAGAAGGCGGAATAGGGACATTGCTGGAGTTGATGTATACCTGGCAACTTGTACAAGTTGAACACGTGTGCGATATGCCTATCATACTTTTAGGTAAAATGTGGCATCCATTTATTGCATGGTTCAAAAAATGGCCGCTTAGAAAAAAAATGGTAAAACACAGCGACTTGCATCATATTTTTATAGCGAGAAACAATTGTGAAACCATGAAGATTATCCGCATGGCTCATAAGGAATACGAATCTGGAAAACTAGATTTATGTAAAAATTATAAAAAATATAAGCTTAAGATCCGTTAAGTGAACGCCGTTTATGATGTTTACATGATGAATATCCTGGTGTGGAGATTTTTTACCTTTCTTATGAAAGTACAAAATTCACAAATAACACAAATGTTCACAAGCAAAGCACAAAATGCACAAACTGTTCAAACATTACAAACAAATTTGGGTTTTGTGTATTTGTGTAGTTTGGAAAGTTTGTTTGTGTTTTGTGAATTTTGTATAGTTTGTGTTTTTACATATTAGACTAAGCCAATCCTCCAAATGTCGCCAGTATCCAGTCGCCTACGTAATGGGTTATAAAAATGACCACTACTGCGATTCCAAGATGCTCCCCCATTACATGATGAATTGGTTTTTTTTGGTCGCGCGCCAGCCAAAAACTTATAACACCCAGCCAAAATAAGCCCCAGCCAATACTTACCCAAATCGCGGTTGAAAGATCAAGAAGAAAAATAGGCACCAAAAAAGTCATGGCGAAAATAAATTTTGCAACAAAAGTGCCGATTGTCGATTCCCATATCTCTTTGTTTGTATGCTGATTCGCTGACTCTTCGGAGATATGCATTCCAAGTGAGTCAGAAAAAGCGTCCGCAATTGCTATCGTAAGAACGCCGCCAATAACAGCCAAACGCGAATGCGTGCCCGCGTGCAGACCAACTATCATGCCTAAAGTCGTGATGATTCCGGAAGTAAGGCCGAAGCTTATGCCTTTTAAATATGAGAGCCTCATGTGAGTTAAGAGTTAAGAGTTGTAAATTTTGGGTTACAAAAATAATTTTATCTTTAATCATAAACTAAGTCAAAACAATGGAAGGTTTATTCTGCTAGATTCGGATTTGTCTTTTTGGCTGATAAAAAGTGTTGTTCCGCTTCGGACTGTTGTACGGCCGAATCTTTCATTGAGTTTGAGCTTGGCCTGATTGACGCTTTCGGATTTAACAAGTTTATCGGGGCTTTCGAACAAATTGAGCTGGCGACCGCTCGCGGGTGACAGGCGCGACAGAATTACGCCCGCAGATCTCCAAACTTGATTATGGGGAATATTTTTGGTTAAATTGGACAACGCGTCCACCAATTCATAAAAATCATTAGTTGGGTTTTCAAAACGGCGGTTCATACCGTATGTACGAAAAGCCCTATCACGCAGATACAAAACTAACTCACCCGTTAGCAAATGATGGCGGTAGAGGGCTTCGATGGCGCGTTCCATGTGGAATACGGCCATACCCTCCACTACGCGGACATCGGTTAACGGTTTATCGAAACTGCTTGTGCGCGCTATGCTTTTCGGCGGCGGCGGTTCTTTTTGAACAGGGAAAGAAATCTCGCCCTTAAGTTCGCGCCAAAGCAGTAATCCTGTCTTTCCGAAAAGCCGCTGGATTACAGATTGCGGAGTCCTGGCTAACTGAAGGGCTGTATGGATTCCATATTTGTCGAGGAGTTCCGACCGGCTCATGCCGATACCCGGTATTTCCTCAACCGGTATTTCAGACAAAAAATTATCGATTTCTTTTCCCGCGATCACTGTCGTGCCGTCGGGCTTATGGAGTTCACAGGCCATTTTCGCCAAAGTCTTGTTTACCGATATTCCGACGCTGACTGTAATGCCGATGCGATTTTTAACTCCTTCACGTATGCGGTCGGCGATGCGGTCGTACGACATGCGGTACATCCCGCGGAGCCCGTTTAAATCCATAAACGCCTCATCAACCGAATATACTTCCACGATGGGCGACCATTCAGTTAAAATATCCATTAACTGGCGCGAGATAAGGGTGTAATATCTGAAATCCCCATGTAAAAATATACCTTTCGGGCATACCTTTTTCGCTTCCCATACAGGCATGGCGGTTCCGATCCCGAGTTTTTTGGCTTCTGGAGTTTTCGCCAAAATACAGCTTCCAAGCTTTCCCAAAACCATGACGGGCTTTCCACGGAGTTTCGGATTACGCGCCAGTTCACAGTTGGCGTAAAAGTAGTCGGCGTCTATATGCGCGACCGAATTCGGCCAATCGGATAACATAAATTGAAATTACAAATTTCACAAATTTCACAAATGCTCACAAACAAACTGCACAAATATCCAAACTTCACAAACTAACTAAACAAGTTTGTGCTTTGTGAATTTTGTGTTTTCCCTAATATTGAATTAAATATGTTCCTTAATTCAATCCCTTCATTAATTAAATCTACCCTTTCCTTCTCAAAATTTCTGTCAGGGCCTGTTTCACACAATTCAAGCCACATACAACTCTCTTTTGTTTCTTTTCTTGATATTTTTATTCTATATTCAAAATCTTTTTTACTTAAAGACTCATTGGCTTCAATATAATTTGCCGCCTGAGACCCGGAAGATTTAATAAGCTGTTTTGAATATTCAATATTTGAAATTGTCTTGGGTAGTTTACTTACAAAATCCCGACATCTTTTTGCAAATTCTAAAGTTCTTTTTTCTAACGCATAATATTTTGATTCCTTATTCATAAACTTAATTGTTAATAATAAATGTTTTGTGCTTTGTGAATTTTGTGCTTTGTGTTTTTTAAAAAGTTTGTGCTTTGTGGATTTTGTGTAATTTGGTTTAAATTATAATTTTTGAAGGTCATACTTTCTGACTGTGCCCCTAACCACCCCTATAAGCGCGT
>Ga0315275_10007358_pt1 | contig 10625 bp, 10 predicted proteins | sample YL17G03_0_MG_FD_205557 | JGI IMG/M metagenome (GOLD analysis project Ga0315275, IMG submission 205557) | Sediment microbial communities from Yellowstone Lake, YNP, Wyoming, USA - YL17G03_0 | ecosystem: Environmental > Aquatic > Freshwater > Lake > Sediment | place: USA: Wyoming | collected...
GGGTGATCCGCAGCGCCTGCTGGGTCGCGGCGGAGAGCGCGTCGACGTCCTTCACCGACAGCGTCAGCTGGGCCGAGTAGCGCTGTGCCCGGCCCGTCGTCGGCGCCGGGGTGGCGGCGTCGGAGGCGGCGGCGCCGGCCTTGAGCTGCGGCGGAGCAGACCCCTGGGCGTAGGTCGGTGAGGTAACGGTGCCACCGACGCTCTCGCGTGCAGCGATCACGGTCTGCTGCGGCGAGCCGGAGTCGAGCAGGCCCGCCACTCCGGCGACGCCGAGCAACACGACGGCCGTCGCGGGAAGGGCGACGAGCACAAAGCGCCTCGGCGAGAATCGTGCGAGTGGGGCAAAGGGAGACGGCCGCCGCGCCGGCTCGGCGGCAGCGATCGTGCGGATGCGGTCGCGCAGGGTGCCGTCGGCGGTGGGCCGGGTGGCCTGCAGCTCGGTGATCAGCTCAGCGGAGGTCATCGTTCCTCACCTTCTCTTCGAGTTTGTCGAGCGCGCGGCTGAGCCTGGTCGACACGGCCGTCGGGCTGATGCCGAGCACGCGGGCGGTCTGCTCGCCGTCGAGCTCGATCACGATCCGGAGGGCGAGCACCTCGCGCTCACCGGCGCTGAGGGTCGCAAGGGCGGTCTGGAGAGCGGGAGAGAGACCTTCCACGAACTCGGCCTCCTGCGCCTCGGGCTGCGCGGCCGCCTCTTCGCGCCGGTGGCGGCGCGACTCGGCGCGGAACCAGTCGAGCGCGGTCGAGCGCGCGAGCGCGAGCAGCCAGGTGCGGGCGCTGCCGCGGCGGGGGTCGAAGCGTGACCACTTGCGGAGCGCCTTCTCGAACGTCTCGCTCGCAAGGTCCTCGGCGAGGGTGCGGTCGCGGGTCAGGTAGAGCAGGTAGCCGAAGACGTCGTCGAGGTGCTGCTCGGCGGCAGCGGCGAACGTCAGGGGGGTGGAGGTCTGCGTCAAGGGCCTGGTCAGTGTCGCAGCGTGCATACCCGTTCTACGCCGCAGGGTGGCTGGTACGTCACATCGAATCGGTGTCGGTCGTGGCGTGTCAGGCTAGTGTTCGGATGTGGTTCGGCATGCCGCTCCCGCCGCTCTCGTGATCGCCATGGCGATTGCTGCCGTTGGCGCGGCCTCCGCCGCGGCGTCACCTCCCTCCGTGATCCGCCTCGTCTCGATCACGACCTCCGAGTCGAGCGTCGATGTGCCACCGCGCAAGGCCAGCGCGGGCGATCGCCAGCTGTTCGCGAGCCGGTTGCTCAACGCACGGCGTCAGTTCGGGAAGCCGAAGGGAGCCGTCGTCGGCGCCGACCACGGCACGATGAAGCTCACGAGCCCCACGAGCGCCCTGCTGAAGACCGTCGCGACGCTGCCGGGCGGCACGATCATCGCCGGGGGGCCGCTGCTGTCGGCAGGCAACGGTGCCGTGTCGGTTACCGTGGTGAGCGGGACAGGGCTCTTCGCCGGTGCCCACGGCACGCTGACGATCCTCAAGCCCACGGGTCCGAAGACCGCGGTCAACGTCTATCGGCTCTCGTACCGCCCGGTCGCCTGAGCCGGCAGACCCGCGCGGAGCGCCGGGAACACGAGCGCGGCCGTGAGTGCCAGGGCCGCGAGCGCAAACCACGGAGCGAGGTTGCGCTGCGACTCGACGAGACCGCTCCCCCTCATCGGGCCCGGGCCGAGGTACGAGCGGATCTCCGAGACGAGTCGCGCGCTCTCGGTCTCCTCGAACGCATGCCAGTGCGCGCGGCGGAGACCGTCCACCGACACCGTGCTCACGGAGACGTACGCGTTCGGCCGGCCGGCGGCGTCGAAGATCTGCTCGCCGGGAGCCGCGACGCGGACGAGGAACGGCTCGATCCGTTGCTGCCGCAGCAGCCGCAGCGTCCCCTCGAGGCTGAAGAAGTCGCTGTCGAGATCACTGAAGACGACCAGGACGCGTTTCCGCGCACTCGGGTTGTAGTAGCTGCGGTCCGCTGCGAGGGTGAGCGCTGCGAGCGAGCTGGCCCGGGCCGCGGTGAGGGCTGCCGGCTGGGGTTGCATGAGCCGCACGGAGTGGTCGATCACGGCGGTCACGCCCCGCTCGTCGCCGGTTGGAAAGAGGAGCGGCATCATTCGGTTGGTGAGTGTTGCCACCCCGGTCGGGACGTCGGAAAGCGCCTCGTGAACCCGTCGCCCGAGTGCTCGCGCCCGCTCCAGGCGCACGACGTCGCCGGGCGCGCCGGTGGCCTGCATCGAGCGGCTGACGTCGAACGTGAGGAACAGCTCGGCGTCGGAGCGCACGGGCGTCGAGTCGGTGGCACGCACGGCCGGCTGCGCGGCGGTTGCTGCCACGAGCGCCGCCAGGGCGATCAGCGCCAGCGGACGCGCGAGCACCCGGACAGGACCCGGAAGTCCAAGACCGAGGGTCCCACGGACGCGCGCGTAGGCCCGCTCGCGGATCGCGAGCGTCACCAGCGGCGCGATGAATGCGAGGCCGACGAACGCGGCCAGCGGTGTCAGGAAGACGAGGTCTGCAAGCGGCAGCATCGGCTCAGAACCCCGTTCCTTCAGCAGGGGCCGGTGCGGTCGGGTTGCGCGGATTCTCGTTGCTCCGAGGCTTCCGGTTGGGCGAGCCCGAGGGGCGAGGCCGGCTCTTCGTCCGCGGCGCGGCCGCCTGGAGGAGCACCTCGAGATCGAGCTTCGCAGTTGCGTTGGCGGGGTCCTCACGGACCGCGCGCACGAACGCGTCCACGGCGCTCTTCTGCACCCGCTTGCGTTGCGTTCCTGCGTCGGAGGCGGCATCGGTCAGGATGACCCCGAGCACGACGTCTGTGGCCGACCTGTCAATATTGCTCCGGAGCGACCCCCTGAGCCCCTCGAGCGCTTTGATCGCCTCGAACCGCGCCCGGGTCTGCGGGTACGCCGTGCCCGGGATCACGTCGGCCAGGCCGGCGCGATAGACCTGATAGCTCCGCAGCACGGCACTCCTCGCGCCGATTCCGAGCATCGCCTCCCCCGCACGCTGCGCCGGCCCCGGCGAGGCGGCGGCTGCGGGCACGAGCCCGCGCTGCCATTCCGCCTGCTGCTCCCGGAAGGCCTGTGCCGCGTCGGCGGTACCGTGAGAGAGGAGCACGGCTCCGGCCGCGCACGCGAGCAGCAGGATCCCGAGCGCGACCCGGAGCACGCTCCGCCGCGTCATCCGGCGACCCCGCCGCGAAGACGCCAGCGCAGGGGCAGGAGCGGCTCCACGATCGCGAGCAGCACCGCCAGCGCGATGCCGAGCAGAACGAGCGGGAGCGCGGACGGTCGCGTCCGCAGAGTCTGCACCCGCTCCGGCGCGTAGACGGACTCTGCCGCGTCCATGATGAACGCCGAGCCACCGAGGTCGGAGAACTCCTTGGGATTGCGAGTCTTGCGCCCTACCGTGACGACGCGGAGCTGGATCCCGAGCTCGCGCATCCGGGTCAGGAGCACGCCGACGCGCGGGAGGTCTTCCGGTGCGTCGCGGAGGTCGCTGACGAGGACTATCTGCCCGCCGCTGATGCCCGACTCGCGCAACGCCTGAATCGCCCGCCCCAGTCCGGTCGACAGCCGGGTGCCGCCCGTGAACACGCCGACCCACGGGTAGTCGCCGGGGGCCGGATTCGGCAGCGGCGTCCGGTCGAGCTTCGCCCGGACGGCGAGCTTGTGGTTCTGCTCGTTGATGTAGTCGATCATCCGCTGCCAGCCACGCAGAGCCGAGCCGGGCGTCTCCGGGGGCAGGGCCACGTACGCGCTCTGCGAGGCGAGGACGAGCCCGGCGCGCTGTGACGGATCGTTGGCGAGCGCGAGCAGCGACTTCGCGATCATGTTCGAGAACCCGAGCGTGCTCGACGAGACGTCGATCACGACCATCAGCCCGTCGCCACCGCGGAGCGCCGCGGGAGCACCGGAGGGCCGGCTCGCAGCGGGAACGAGAGCGATCGCGGTAGCGAGCGCGAGGAGTGCAAGCACGGTCAGCGCAACCCTGGTTCGACGGGCGGCGGGCGCGAGCGCGTTCGTGTCGACGCTGGGTATTGCCAGCCTCGCGGAGCGTCGAGAGCGACCCCCGAGCGTGCGACCGAGATCGACCATCAGGCCTTCGCTCCACCGTTGAGCGTCGCCCGCACCTGCTCCGCAAGATGCGTGAGTTCCTCGGGATCGGGCGGGCCTTGCCCCCAGGCGAGCGCCCGCGTTCGTACCTCGAGGGACGGCGACGGGATCTCGCCCAGGTGCGTCGCGAGGTCGTCGAGCGTTCGCCGCCGCGCGGCCTCGTCGTCGCCCTCCGCGGCTGCCTCGACCTGCTGCAGCGAGCGCTCGAGCGGCGACAGGCGACGCTGCCGGCGCTGCGCCAGGTACGACGACGGCCAGAACGCAGTGACGACGAGCGCCGCCCCTGCGAGACCGAGGACTGCCGCCGCAAGCAGGAACACCGCCCGCAGCGTCTGCGGCGACCGCTCGAACCGCGACTCGAGCAACGGCGCGCTGTCGACGATCCCCACGCGCTCCTTCGTGTCTGCCGGGAGGCGCGAGGAGACCTGCAGCGGCTCCCAGGGCACGAGGACTCGCTGTTCCCGCCCTCCGTTGCGGTACGCCACGGCGAACGGGGGGAACCGGAGCACGCGCGCCTTGCCCCGGGGCGGGAGGCAGGCCTGGCTCAGGCATTCGAGCGAGATCCGCGTTCGCAGCAGCGAGACGTCGCCCTGGTGCCTGCGGTCGACCCTGGTCGCTGTGACCCGATACGGCTCGAAGCTCGTCGAGACCCGAACGGAACGGGCGGCGATCCTGGCGTCGTCGGAGTAGACGTCGACCTCGGCCTCGACGGGATCGCCGAACAGGGCGGCGGACGTCGAGAGCGACCGCTTGACGGTGATCGGGTCGTCGAGCGGTCGGGCGGTCGAGCCAGGGCGGTCGACCAGGACGATGGCGAGCATCACTGCGGCCGCGGCGACCAGGATCAGCCCGACGGCCAGCAGCCGGGCAGCCGGCGTGTCGGCGAGTGCGCCGGCCCGGTCTCGAAAGCCTGGCTCGCTCACCGATAGCCTCGCGGTCGATTCCGTCGCCCGTCGGCCCACGCCAGGAACGCGGCGTGCACGGAACTCCTGTCGCTGCTCGTGATCGTGACCGGGTCGAGCTCGAGCTCGCGGAGCGCGACGTCCAGGTTGGCAGCGCGCTGCTCGTTGAGCTCGCGTCGTGCGCATGTCTCCTTGCGGCTGAGCCGGACGAGCGACAGCGCACCGTCTTCGGGATTCGCGAGAGGAAGCGTGACGCCCGACACGTCCGGGAACGATCGCTCCCAGACGGGATCCTGGACGACGACGGGAACGATGTCCCAGCCGGCCGCCAGGGCGTCGGTCAACCAGTCCCGGCTCGGCGGCGGGAGGAAGTCGGAGAGGAGAAAGACGAACGTCCCGACGGGGACGGTGCGTGCAGTCCGGGAGAGCAGCTCGAGCGCCCGGTCGAGGCTGTCCACCGGACCGTCCGCAGCATCGTCGCCCGAGAGGCGCTGCTCGATCGCCCGCCACTGCGCACGATCCCGCCGCATCGGAACGATCGGCGGAGCAGTCCCACCGACCGCGGCCGAGCCGATCAGGGCGTTTGCCGCAGCGCCACTCGCGATGATCATCCGGAGCGCCTCGCGTACGGCAGCCGGCTTGTCGAGCCACGGAAGCCAATCGGGAAAGAGCGCCATCGACGGGCTCCGGTCGGCGACCACGACGATTCTGACGGCGTCCTCTGCGAAGTGCTCCCGGACGACGAACTCGTCGGTGCCGCGCGCCGTCGACAACCTCGCGGATGCAGCCCAGTCGACGAGGCGGATCGCGTCGCCGCGGCGATACGGGCGTGAGCTCGCGATCTCGTTCCCGGAACCTCGCCGACGGCTCGGGCTCCCGGCGACGTCGAGCGCGCGACCTCGGCGCGACGGGATCAGCGGGAAGACGAGGTCGGCGCCCGGGGTCATGGCCCAAGCCTCTCCCGAGGCTTGATGCGCATTGGAAGCACGTCTGGATGCGGCCCTGCACGCTGCGGATCGCGTCCGCCGAAGACGACATCAAGGCAACCAGCCTTGACGCCGCCCTCGTCGAACACGCTCCTTGGTGCAGAACCACCCCAACCGCACTCCCAATCCACATCAAGCCTCTAGGTCGGCTCGGCGACAGCGGCACGCGGGCGCGGCGCGTGCTCGACGCAACGATCGAGCAGGCCCACCGGATCGCCGGAGGCCTCGCCGCCGAGCGCGTACGCATGCGAGAGCAGCAGGCGGTGCGCGAGCACGGGCTCGACGAGCTGCTCGATGTCGCCCGGCTCGACGTGCTCGCGACCACGGAGCAGCGCCATCGCCCGGGCCCCACGCTCGAGCGCCAGCGAGCCACGAACCGAGGATCCGGTGCGCACGTCCGGCAGCATGCGGGTCGCACGAACGAGATCGATCACCCAGCGCTGCAGCAGCGGGTCGATGTAGACGTCCTCGACGGCGTGTTGCAGCGCACGCAGGTCGTCGATGCCTATCACGGGCTCGAGCCGGTCGAGCGGGTGGCCGTGACGCTGGGCCTGGACGATCAGGAGCTCCTCGTCGGGCTGCGGGTAGCCGAGCACCGCCTGGAGGAAGAAGCGGTCGAGCTGGGCCTCGGGGAGCGGGAAGACGCCCTCGTGGTCGAGCGGGTTCTCCGTCGCGAGGATGAGAAACGGGCGCGGCAGGCTGCGGGACTCACCGTCGACCGTGATCTGCCGCTCCGCCATCGCCTCGAGCAGGGCGCTCTGTGTCCGGGGCATCGCGCGGTTGATCTCGTCGACGAGCAGGATGTTCGTGAAGGCGGGGCCGGGCTGGAACTCGAACACGCGCTCGCGCTGGTCGTAGACCGACAGCCCGGTCACGTCGGTCGGCTGCAGGTCCGGGGTGCACTGGATCCGGGCGGTCGTGGCGCCGTCGATCGAGCGGGCGATCGCCCGCGCGAGAACCGTCTTGGCCGTGCCGGGCACGTCGTCGAGGAGGACATGGCCCTCGCAGAGCAGGGCACAGAGGACGAGCTCGACCTGGTCTCGCTTGCCGATCACGACGCGTTCGATGTTGTCGAGGAGCGCAGTCGTGAGGTCGCCCCAGTGCGCGCTCTCGTGCAGCGAGGGAACGTTGCTAGCCATCGCGCTCGCACCCCGGGTTCCCGTCGACAGGCATGGGGGACAATCTACGTTGGTCGTCTTGGGTCTGCCAGGGCGCCAGAGGTCACGCGGGCGATGTGGTCGCGATACCAGTAGAAGCTCGACTTCGGGATTCGCTCGAGCGTCGGATAGTCCACGTAGACGAAGCCGAAGCGTCTCGCATAGCCGTGCGCCCACTCGAAGTTGTCGAGCAGGGACCAGGCGAAGTAGCCCACGACAGGCACGCCGGCGGCGATCGCGCGGCCGAGCGCATCGACGTGGGCTGCGATGTAGTCCCGCCGCTCGGGATCACGGACGCAACCGTCGTGCCCCTGCGCGTCGGCGAAGGCGGCGCCGTTCTCGGTCACGACGATCGCGGGCGGCGAGTACTCGTCCCGGAGGCGCCGCATCAGATCGAAGAGGCCGTTCGGCGACACCTCCCAGCCCATGTCCGTGTAGACCGAACCGTCCCGGTGCTCGAAGCGCCAGCCACCGTCTGCTCCCCGGCCGACAACACGCCTCTGGTAGTAGTTGACGCCCAGGAAATCAATCGGAGCGGCGATCGCCTTCATGTCGCCGTCTCGGACCGGCGGTGCGTTCGGTGCGAGCCGCTCCAGGACGTCCACCGGGTACGCCCCACGGAGAAGCGGGTCGAGGAACCAGCGGTTGCGCTCGCCGTCGAACTCCCGGCACGCCGCCACGTCCTCGGGGTCGTCGCTCGCCGGATACGCCATCTCGAGATCGAGCGTCACGCCCACGCGCGAGTCCGGTGACTCGCGGCGCAGGATGTCGGTGGCGAGGCCGTGCGAGAGGAGAACGTGATGCGCGGCGGCGATCGCGTCGGTAGCCGATGTCCGCCCGGGGGCGTGCACGCCGTAGCCGTAGCCGAGCCAGGAGACCACCCAGGGCTCGTTCTGCGTCAGCCAGAGCCCCACCCGATCCCCGAGCCGACGTCCCACGACCTCGGCGTACTCGCAGAACGCGTCGACGGTGCTCCGCTCGGGCCAGCCGCCCGCGTCCTCGAGCGCCACAGGGAGATCCCAGTGGTAGAGCGTCACGAGCGGCTGGATGTCGTTTGCGAGCAGCTCGTCGATCACGCGGTCGTAGAAGTCGAGACCTGCCTGGTTCACCCGTCCCCGGCCCTCCGGGAGGACACGCGGCCAAGCGACGGAGAGACGGAATGCCGTCGTCCCGAGCTTGCGCATCAGGGCGATGTCCTCGCGGTAGCGGTGATAGAAGTCGCAGGCCACCGCGCCGTTCTCGCCGTTCCGGACCTTGCCGGGCGTTGCGCAGAAGCGATCCCAGATGCTCTCGCCTCGCCCGTCGAGATCCCCGGCGCCTTCGATCTGGTAGGCCGCGGTTCCCGTTCCCCAGAGGAATCCCGGAGGGAAGGTGTCGCGTGGTGTGAGAGGTTCGCCGGGCATCTCTTAACCGTATAAGCAAATCACATTTCAACCCGGGTCGCCAGGGCAGCTCCGCTCGCGGAAAGTGGTATCGTAGAAAAACCGGTTCAGCCGATGCTCGGGGGGTTGCTTCCGGGCTTCGCGGGCGTCGGCCCACAGGGAGATCGCATGCGCACAGACGAAGGCCACGGGCGAAGGGCGACGATCAAGGACATCGCCGAACGAGCGGGCGTGTCAAAGGGGGCGGTCTCGTACGCGCTCAACGGCCGACCGGGCGTCTCCGACGAGACGCGGGCAAGGATCCTTGCGATCGCGGACGAGCTCGGCTGGTACCCGAACCGCGCAGCGCGCGCTCTCTCGGGATCGCGCGCAGATGCATGTGGGCTCGTCCTCGCACGTCCGGCGTCGACGATCGCGCTCGAGCCGTTCTTCATGCAGTTCATCGCCGGAGTCGAGGCGCGGCTCTCGCCACGCTCGATCGGCCTGACGCTCCAGCTCGTCAACTCCGTCGAGGAGGAGATCGAGGTCCACCGGCGCTGGTTCGGCGAGCACCGCGTCGACGGTGTGCTCGTCGTCGACCCTCAACACGACGACCCGCGTTTCGGAGCGCTCCAGGAGATGGGGCTGCCTGCGGTCGTGATCGGCGGGCCACTTCCGGGCATCGTGCTTCCGTCCGTCTGGCACGACGAGGCCTCCGCCATGGTCGAGGCCGTGCGCTATCTCGCCGCGCTCGGTCACCGCAGGATCGCGCGGGTCTCGGGCGCAGCGGACTTCGTCCACACCGGGCAGCGCACGGCGGCTTTCGCCGACACGATGCGCGAGCTGGGCCTCCACGCAGAGGTCGTGGCCACCGACTACACGCCCGAGAGTGGTGGCCGCGCAACCCGGCGGCTGCTCTCGGCGCCGGAGCCGCCGACGGCGATCATCTTCGACAGCGATCTCCTCGCGGTCACCGGTCTCGGCGTCGCGCAGCAGATGGGATTCACCGTTCCCGACGACCTCTCGCTGATCGGGTGGGACGATTCGCTGATCAGCCGCGTCGTCCACCCGCCGCTGACGGCGATCACCCGCGACATCCCGGCGTACGGCGCCACGGCCGCGGCCCATCTGCTCGCCGTGATCGAGGGTGCCACGCACGAGGACGTCGAGGTCCCCTGTGGCGAGCTGACCCCGCGCGGCAGTACCGCTCCACCGCGCGACGTCGTGCCGGCGCACGCACGCGCGACCTCGCGCTCGGACGCCCCGGTACGACAGGCTGTTCGCGCGTTGCGGGAAATCCAACCCTCAGATGTGTGAAAACCGAGTTGACACTGAACCGGATAAGTGCTGAACTACTGCTGACGCCCTACCGGGGCGGAAGCAGGGATCCGTCAAGGCAGGGTCGATCGGGTTTCGGTGGAGAGCGGAGGGTGTGAACGGAGCCTCTCTCCAGTAGCCAGAGCGAGTACTGCACCAGAGAGAGGAGTAGGGAATCATGCTAAGCCGCAAGAAATGGGCTCTCGGCATCGGCATCGTCGCCGTGGCCATCGTTTTTGTTTCTCTGACGACCGCGGGAGCGGGTGCGCAGCAGCAGTCTGCCTTCGCTCTGCCGCGCAATGCAACGGTTTACGCCTCCGGTTCGGCATGGGGTCCGTACACCAGCTTCAACCCGCTTCGCAGCGGCTACTCGACAGGTGTTATCGGACTGCTGTACGAGACGCCTTTCCGCTACGACCCGCTCAAGGACACGTACAAGCCGTGGCTTGCAACGAGCGGCCAGTGGGTCGGCAGGACCTATGTCATGAACATCCGACCCGGAGTGAAGTGGAACGACGGGAAGCCCCTCACCGGTGCGGACGTCAAGTTCTCGTACGAGACCGGCAAGCTGGCGGGATCGGAGTACTCGACGATGTGGAAGACCGGCCTCTCGGCCATCCTGGTCAAGGGCAACAAGGTCAGCTTCACCTTCACGGGCAAGCCGAACTACCTCGACTGGAACACGCTCATCTACACGCTGCCGATCGTGCCCAAGCACATCTGGTCGGGATACAGCGCCACCGAGATCACGACCGGTAACACCGACGATACGTCCAAGATGGTCGGAACCGGCCCG
>Ga0315275_10007359_pt1 | contig 10624 bp, 6 predicted proteins | sample YL17G03_0_MG_FD_205557 | JGI IMG/M metagenome (GOLD analysis project Ga0315275, IMG submission 205557) | Sediment microbial communities from Yellowstone Lake, YNP, Wyoming, USA - YL17G03_0 | ecosystem: Environmental > Aquatic > Freshwater > Lake > Sediment | place: USA: Wyoming | collected...
AACCTTCTTTTTCTTTTCTAAAAACCCCTGTGGTTCCTTTATCCTGTTTTAATTCTGCTTTAGCTTGCATAAATCAATCGCCTCTTCTTCGCCCACCATGTATCGTAATCCTATATAAATAATTTAGGAATAAGGGATAAAAAGGGGACAATTCCAGATTAAGACATTAAAGTCTTTATTAACTCCATAAATCCAGAAAAATAAAGGAGTTTGAAATTTTTAATTAATTAAACGGATATTCAACATAACATTTGCCCTGATCTATAAAAAAAATATTACTATGTAACATTCTCCTGTTCCTGCAATAATCTGATACCTTCTTGAAGGATATGCGATCTGTTGTAAAACTTGCCTTCCTTAATCATCTTATTGATCCATTGTTCTTGCTCAGGTTTTATCGTTCCAGATATTTTCACTTTCCGATCACCTTTCTTTTTCCGTTCAGGCATAATAGCCTGAATATCTAAAATACGTAAATAGTTTCTGTTTTATAAAGTTTACTGAAAAAGATACTATTTACTGAATATCAGGAATTACAGATATTACAGAAAATAGATACCGATATTTAAAAACAGAAGATGCTATGAATATGCCATATGATAGAAACAACAGAAGAAAAAACATACCATAAGAGAAAGAGGGGTGAACATGCAGCAATGCCCGTATTGTGGTAGATGGTTCGCCAACATACAAGCATTATCTGCACACATACGGTTTTGCAGAAATCCATTTAGAAAATTCTTCAGATAACAATAAAATACCTCTATAGAGAGCAAAGAACTGGTCTATAGAGGTATTCTCACGATTATGCCTAATCGTAAAAGAAAGTATATCCAATCCGATATAAATAGTTATTTTGCTCCGTCTACAGGAGAAAAACAGGAATACTTTCAGTCATCCCCCCAAGAGGCTTATAAGGAGGGAAATCATACTTTTTCTCGGAGAAAACCACTTAATCAACAGGAGAAAAAAACAACCGAGTTAAATGTAAACCATCAAGGAAGTATCGGTTCCCTGATGGTTTTGGAGTCTGATAACATGACTATCAAACCCTCTACAACGAATATACAGGTCGGTTATAAGTCTTTTTCTAAAAAAGAACTCATGGGATACCTTGAGGTCGCTTCGTGGCTTAATACCGTTAGCAAATCATCCCAGACCTATTACATCAGGGCAATAGAGATATTTTGTAATTGGTGTGGTAAAAATCCCAGGGAACTCATAACTGATCGTTATAAGGAACTCAAAAGCGACAATCCGATAGATCGCAACAACGCAAGAGATTTGCTCATATCGTTCCGTAAATACCTTGAAGAATACGGTTATGCTCCTAAGAGTATCAATGTTCTCGATGGTTCGATACGTAGTTTCTATACTGCTAATCTCGGTAAAATGGGAATGATAAACATACGGAACTATGCCGACAGCAAAGTATCATCAACGAAAGACCTTGTGCCAACACTTGAAGAACTCAAAAAGATGCTCGATGTCGTGGAACTCGAAGAAAAAATACGTATCATCTTCATCGCACAAACAGGAATGAGAGTAAGTGATGCAGTTAAACTCACCTATGGAGACATACGCAGGGAGCTTGAACAGAATAATAATCCTATGGCGATACGGTTCTTACCAACGAAAGACAGAGACATTATAGGAGAACGGATTACCTTTCTTGGTTCTGATGGCATAGATATACTGAAACAATACCTACAGTTCCGTAAGGAACGTGGGGAGGTATTGCTTGATGATACACCACTCTTTAGCTGTAGAACACGGAAACGTGGTATTAATGAAGCGATCACACAGCATAACTTCAATGAGACAATCAAGAAAGCAGGGAAGCTCATAGGGCTTGTTAATGGCAATGCCAAATATGGGAGGATACGTATCCATTGCTTACGGAAGTTTTTTATCACACAGCTTACGAATCATGGGGTAGAAGATAAGATAATCAACTTCCTAACTTGTCATAAGATAAGCGATGTCGATAGTGTCTATTGGAACAGACGGATAGATGCACTCAGGGAAATCTATAATGAGATGCAACAGTATCTTAACCCTATCAATGGAGACAAGAAGCATTACAACCTGGAGGAAATCAAAGACATTCAGTCCAAGATCAATGATATGGATGGGAGAATACCAAACATCAATCAAATAAAAGAACTGATAACAAAACTATTAGATGAAAAGATAGAGCAATTAAAACCAAAACAAGATACAGTAATAGTGAGCACAGAGGAAGATATAATCAAATACAGTAAACAAGGATATAGTTGCACATCTATAGGTAACAACAAATGGTTAATGAAAAACTAAGATAGTTCTATCAAAAGCTCTTTTGTATCTCAGGTGATAACCAAAATGTTGTCAAGAAAATTGAAATATCACTCTGCACGTTCATAAGAAGAGTGATGAGAAATGAATACCAATTTACTATTACGATTCATTGAAACTTAGAATAAATCGAAGTATCGGGAACGCATGTGGGAATCGTTCCAGCAGCAATTCGATGAATTGGAACTATGGTGGTTCATGCGACAGTGGCATGGTGACCTTCATCGTTCCCCAATGTCCCCATAGGAATGGTGATCCTTGCATCTTTATTTTTAACGCTCATTTAGAATAAGATTGAATCTCTTTCTTTAAAAAATCAACCAGTATCCCAAGGCTAAGTAACAGAAGAGTTATTCCACATAGTATTAAATACTAAACTATTAATAATGAAATAACATGAAGAGAAATCTTAAGGCAGGATTCTTAATAATTGTTCTTCTATCCTTGTTATGTAACAGTATTATTTATACTGTGCATCCGTCTACTGTTAATCAATCTTCTTCGGAGAATATCTCTGAATCAGACATGTGTTGGCCCATGTTCGGAAACAACGCTCAGAACACGCGAACAAGCCCTTACTCGACAGGAGATAACCCTGGTGGAGAACGATGGAGATTCCATGCAGATTTTCAATTACATTATAGCACTCCGGTTATCGATGACGAAGGAACTCTTTACATTCCAGATCATTTCGATGAACTCTATGCGGTCTATCCTAACGGCACATTAAAATGGGTAAAAAAATTAGATAACAATGGTGGAGTGTTCCAACCCGCGCTTGGTTCAGATGGAACTATATACGTAGGCACCTTCCATCATTTCTATGCACTCCATAAAAACGGGACGATTAAGTGGACTCTCCCGGTCACTGACATTTTCGCAGGCAACCCGGTCATCGGACCGAACGGTACAATCTACGTTGGGACCATGAATACACTCTATGCGGTTAATCCAATCGGTAATATTGTATGGAACTATACTATTGGACGAGATGTCGTTGGTATATCGATTGATCATCTAGGAAACATCTACATCACCAGTCTATCTGATCTCTTTAGCCTACGTCCGAATGGGACGCTCCGATGGTTCTTCGATACGGGGTGGCTCATCGACGCACCAACCATCAGCGAGGATGGTACAATCTACGTCACCGATGGATCGTTTATGTACTCCTTAGATCAAGGCGGAAACATCATCTGGAAAGTGGACAGCCCTTTTGGTGCAGCCCCGTCCATCGCCCCAGATGGAACCTTGATCGCTACCTCTTTTCAGTCATCGAAGATCGTTGCGGTCGATCCATTAAACGGTCATACCCTATGGGCATACGACATCGGCCGTAATTTCAATGTGATGTCTGCTGCCAGTATCGACAGCGATGGGACAATCTACTTCGCGGCGTGTAACCAAGATCTCTACCTCTACGCCATGACACCAACTGGAACCTTCAAATGGAGGACGAAATTAACCTGCGAGTACACTTATAGTATTGCATACATCGATGCGACCCCGTCCATCGGAAAAGATGGCACGGTCTACGTGACGACATGGTTTACTGGAGATGAAGAGAGGGCTGGATACATTCATGCTGTCGGTGGAGGTAAAATCCAGAACATCGAAGATGGTTATCTGCACTTCTTCGGAAAAAAAGTCATCAAAACCCTGCTGAAGAAAACGATAGTTATCGGTACGTTTAAGCTACAGATGAAGTTCTTCCATCCCGAGAATCTGGATGCGGTCGAAGTCCTCATCGACAACACAACCATCTACACACTTGAGAGCCCTCCCTACGAATATTGGTTTAACACAAGATTGGTGGGGACCCACCAACTCGAATTACGAGGGTACTACAACGATGGAGTAATATCAAAGGAAAAAAAGACCGTTCTATTTTTTATCAAAGGTACGTAAAAAGCAAGGATAGCAATCCCACCCCTTGACTACAGCATTCTTTATCTGCATGTACTGGAGACAGATCAAGCTATGATTGTTCTAGATTATGTATAAATCTGTCTCCAAATATTACATATGTATCATTAAAAATATATAATAATAGTTATCAAATTAAAAAAACCCAAAATATTTTTATATACGTATTCGATATTTACTATCATCTTTATTTGGCGGAGAGGTAAATATGAAAATTAAAAAGAAATTTTTGTCAACGCTAGTGGTAAGCTTATGTGTACTTGGAACCCTAAATTTTGTCTATATGAACGAGGTCAAGGCTGTTAATTATGAAATACCGATTGATTATGAATACATACGAGAGGTGTCTGATGAATTAACTTCTGTTTGTTTAATACCAGAACGCTGGCAAGGTCGAGAGTTCGGTTCACAGGGAGAATCAGACGCCGCAGATCGTTTAATAGAATTATGGGAACAAAATATCGGTACTGCTCCAGATTATCCCATAGATGATCCAGAAATTGATGCAAACTTAGAAGTATTATGGGATGCATTTGATGATAAACTAGAAATCGAGAGTGAAGATGATTTCGAGTTGAAAATAAACGGAAATACGATCGAAAACGATGAATATTATCCGATCCCATGCTTATACTTGCGATACAGAAACCTACAAGATGAAGAATACGAAGTTAAAGAAACACCAACCAAGTGGTATGACGAATATTGTGATTATAGTGAAAACCAAGAGGGCAATGAATTGCCAGATTCCATGCATTTTGAAATCGATTATGTTTCCCTCAATGGAGCGAGTGGTGTTGTAGGAGATCTTTGCTATATTGAAGATTATAGTGGGACGCCGATGGAAGGAGATACTGGGATTCATCTAATAGAAATCGAACAAGGAGCAAGTGATGATGTTTTTACCGAAAAAGTCAACACGATAATGGATAATGGAGGATCAGGTTTCATCATTATGACGACTAATCCTTCGTTCATTGACTCGAAAGTTACCGATCTCCCTGGAGTTGCTATTTCAAGATATGATGGTGAAAGGTTAAAGCAATGTTTGGCGGAATACGATGAAGTTTACGTGTCTATGGGCGATGATAATACGCTTGTCATCGATGGTATTTTTAACGAACTTGGAAATTACATATACCTTATTGACTACGAACAGATACGGTTTCGCGAAAACCCAGAAAAAGAAGCATTTCCATATGAAGATAATGGTCGAATGTTTAAAATTGTAAATTATGTTTTCGATAGATCTAAGGAGAGAACTGGTGATGGTGATCTTCCGACCATGGATGCATTTTTATTCTGCGATCTCCATAATGAAGATTATGAGGAGCCCACCTATAGAGAATGTGTCGGTGCAGCGCCTAGTTCCCCTACGAGAACAAAGCCCGGAGCACCGTTATGGCCATTATTCAAACGGCCAGGTTTTTGCATCTCGGGTGAGAAAGGCAACACGATCACTGCAGAGGCTACTGTTGAGGTAACTCTAATATCTTCTGTTAAGAGAAATGTAGAAAGTAGAAATGTTATTGGTACGATTCCTGGAAGCCCAGGATATGAAAATGATGTGGTCATCATCTGTGGTCACTACGATTCCTATCGAGGGCAATGCGCCATTGATGATTCTCTTGGGCCTGCCATTGCTTGGGGTATCGCGAAATATTATAAGGATAATGATCTGCATCCAAAATATACCATAAAATGTATTGCTTGGGGTGGAGAGGAGTATGGTTGCCTTGGCTCTAATTTCTATGTTTGGAAACATGTTATAGGTCGATTGTTTCCTGAGCATATCGTCGCTGTTATTAACCTTGATGTTCTTGCCATGGATACTCTTGAGATACCTTTTACACCATGGATATGGGGAAAAGTTGGAGCGGTGCCTTGGCGAATTATTGAGGCGGCTCTTCAAAAGGAGACCTATGAAGAAAATACTCCTTTCGTCATGGAGCTTCCTTCAGACTACAGTAGAAATAACGGTGTTTCCCCAGCAACAGATGCCGAATCATTCAAACCGTATGGATTATTTAATTGGCCGGTGGCTGATAATATCGTTTGTCTCGAACGTTGGATGTATGAAAATTCTTCCATATGGGAGGAAATTTGGCCGGGAGATCTCTTCGCCGATTGGGGAGAGCACCGGTCAGGTCCCGATTATGATTATGGCGATGTTTCGGAAAAGATAAGCGTCGTTGATATGAGGGAAACCGCCAATATAACGTTGCGACTCAGCAAACTTTTCGCTAAACCATCTACTGTTGAATTTGAAGATAACAGTCTTTCCTTTTCACTTCAAGACCTAGATCAAGACACTTACTCTGATTCAGTTGCTGTCTCATTTAATATTACGACAGAGATGACATGCTGGGGGACGGTTGAAGCGTGCATTTATAAAGCAGGTGTAGCCCAAACAAAGATGGAGGATCTCGTCCTTGAAAGTATTATACAAAATGAGACGAATCCTGGTACGCTGACAATTACATTGCCTCCGAATGCCACAGCAGGGAATTGTGACATCCGCGTCTATCTCAAAGATTACTGTGGTAATCAGGATGATTTCGGTAATGAAACACTTTATCTGTATCCCTATTCCAATCCAATCGCGGATTTCACCTGGGAATGCAATGAGAGCAACAAAAAGATGATCAACTTCACTGACGAGTCATTGCCGTCTCCGAATGCAACACTCGTGAGTTGGAACTGGAGCTTCGGTGATGGCAATTATTCAGAAGAGCAGAACTGTTCATATCACTATTCAAGTGTCGGGACATTTAACATCACGCTCACAATCACCGATAGCGCGAATAAAACCGCGAATGTGACGAAACAGGTGCAGACTTTCAACACAAAACCGATAGCTTCATTCACTGAGAGTTCAACGCTTGTTGTAACCGATACAACCATAGATTTCGACTCTGATTCCTCTGATGTTGACGGTACCATCATTAACACGACATGGTACTTCGGCGATGGCACCAAGGATTATGGAGACAGTGTCGAGCATTCCTATAATACGAGTGGGTTCTATACAATTACATTAGGGGTAATTGACAATGATTACGAAGCAACGTATTTAACGAAATCTCAATATATTCTCGTTGCAGACGCCTTGGTAGACGACAACTTCATTGATAATTCTAGTGCTCATAAATGGGATACGATCCAGGAGGGCATCGATGATGTTGATGAGGGTGGCATCGTCTACGTGTTCAGCGGGTCGTATGATCCCATCGAGATTGAAAAACCAGTTTCCTTATATGGGGAAAACAGGGAGACCGTTATCATCAGTGGCGATGACCCAGGAGTGAAAATCCAATCCAATGATGTCTCTTTCAAAGGATTCACTATCAGTGGTGGAACCCTCGGGATTTCCCTTGACGGGTCGTATCACTGCTCTATCATCAATTGCACTGTTTCGGGAAGTGACACTGGAGTGAAGATCTTCCACGGGGCTGAGTACAATGTGATTACACAAACTGAAATCTCAGGGAGTACCTACGGGGTGTATGTTACAGATTCTTCGCATAATTGGATCGGCTCGCCCTGCGTGTATAACCCGTACCCAACAGATTGCACATTCACTCTGAATGACTATGCAGTGTATTTGGATGATGCTGATAATAATTTCATTCTTGGGTGTGATATTCAGGGTACTGGTATTCCTGGCATCGATGATCCGTATGAGGAATCAGTCGGGATATATCTTGAAAATTCAGAGGAAAACACGATCTCAACCTGTAAAATCCATGATACATCGGTTGGGGGAATCTACCTTGATGACTCTGCGAGGAACAAGATTGAACACTGCAAGATTACAGAAAATTATAATGGGATTAATTTCTCCTCGGATGATGGCTCTTTTGATAACCTGATTGTGCAAAACAGCATCATTGAGAACATCTTGTTCGGGATTCACCTGCCAGCTCCACCAGTGAATAATCACATTTACTACAACGATTTCATTAAGAATGGAAACGGTTCGCAGAACCAGTCCTATGATGCTAAAGGCAGAGGTGAGGGTGAAAACCTTTGGAGCAAAGAAGGGAATAGCACGTTGACAAAGGAGGGACCTGGTGAGGGGAACTACTGGATTGATTACGAAGGAGAGGACAACAACCAGGATGGTATCGGTGATACACCCTACGTACTTGTAGGAAATGACGCAGAGGATTGTTATCCTGTGATGATGTCGTATAACTGGTGCAGCGATTGGGAGTGACATACCTTCATTACTCCCATTCTCTCATTTTTTTTATTATAATTTTTGAGAGGACTTTCTTTCTCAAATGAATAGAAATGAGTTTTGATGGAGTGGATGAGCGTTGAACGAATCATCCTTCGTCTTTCCAAAGGATTCAATTGATTCAAGGGATGTTTCTTCTTTGGAAATCGAATGATAAAGGATAGCTGATTAAAAGCGCAGAATTGTTATTAAAAGTGCAAAGCCAGATGACGAGGATCTATTTTTCACAGTCCTCTTCTTTTAATAAGAAATATCTATTTCTAACAATTATTTGCCGACCCCTGTTGTATTTAAATTTTATAGTACACTCCATATGTTACGTTCAAGGTTCGATTAATTAATTTCATTTCAACGTTACGATAATCCGTAGATTAGTTCTTTGATAACATATAACTACTTTTTATTCTTTTTTTGTATCAATTTTTTGTAAAAGGTGAGTATCTCCTGGTCTTGAGTGTTCCAGTTCATGGGTTGACGTGCTTGCAAGTCTCCGTTTGAGGGGATGGTCCATTGTGATGTTGTTTGTGTCATCCCGATTTCTGTCCCGTAGTAAATGATCGCAGGCTGTGGAAGTGAGAATTGGATGGATGCTGCTGCTTTCAGTTTTTCTTTATCGTTTCCACATTCGAAGAGGAATCGGTCCATATCGTGATTATCCAGAAAGGTCGGTAATAGAAAACTCTCAGGGAAGCAAGCGTAGTGATTCTTTAGTTGTTTTTCAAGCATTTTTTCTGATATCTTTGGGTCTGTCACATATTTTTTTATCAGCTCTCGAACCTTGAAGTCTAAGACGCCATCAAGCTCCCCTATGTATTCTTTAAATAAATTATCTGAGGCGGCACCAGAAAGCCATTTAAACAATTTATTCCGTACTTGAAGCGTACGTAACTCTTGTTGTTTGATGCCCATCATCCATGCCTCACCGATGAGCACCGCGTTCGGGTAATGATCTTTGATTTCCTGTTTGAAATATCTCCAGAATGCATGTGACGGACCGATCACATGGTCGAGCCGGAACCCGTCAAGACCCATATTGAGCCAATATTTTGCAGCATCCACGATATGGTCTCGTGTTAGTGGGTTGTTGAGGTTGAGTTTTGGGATTTCTTTTACACTCAGGAAACAGAGGTATTCGTCCGGCCAGTCTGTGAAATAAAACCAGTCCTTGTATGGACTATTCTTATCTTTTTGTGCCTCCTTGAAAAACGGGTGCTCTTTTGAACAGTGATTCGGGACGAAATCTGCGATGATGCGTAGGTTCTGTTCATGAGATGCTTGTATCAGATCTTTGATGTCTTCTGCGGTTCCAAAATGCGGATCAACCTGGTAGAAATCTGTGATATGGTATCCATGGTACGCAGAGGTTTTATAAAATGGAGATATCCACAGTGTTGTGACACCAAGATCTCTCAAATAGGGGAGTTTACTGATGATACCTCTGATTGTTCCCCCTAAAAAGACTGGTTTGTCCCAGTTCTCGGTTGAGTGAAATCCCGCGAACCGATCGATGAAGATATGATAGATGACACTATTTTTAACCCCGTCCACACCATTCATCAAGAAAGGATGCATTATCATCTTTTATAGTGTTTTGATTCTTTGTAAGGCTGTTCAGCCATGTCATTTAAATTCTACGATTTGATTGGTATCATGAGGGTTACTATGGCCAAAGAGGTAGTTATTCAACATGTGGCTGTCGAATGTTCAGATCAGCAATCAGCGGATCGCTTTTTTACGACAATTCTTGGGATTCCGAAGATTAAAGATACGATGCTTTCAAAAGAGTTATCTGCAGCGATTTTTGGGATTAGCAAAAACGTGCCCATTGAAATCTATGACAATGGGAAGACACGATTCGAAGTATTCATCAATACGACGAGGAGAGAATCAACCTATGATCATATTTGCATCGAGGTGGATAATAAGAGTGATTTTATTACTCAGTGTAAACAACAGGGGCTGGACCCGTTCTTCGTTGAGAAAGAAGGTAAACAGTTGTTGTTTGTCCGGGATTTCTCTGATAATCTTTATGAAATTAAGTAGAAGTTTTTATTTCAGTGTTTTTTGTTAGATATAATTTCTCGTATCGGGATATATGTAAGCAGTGCACCGATGTAT
>Ga0315275_10007364_pt1 | contig 10620 bp, 8 predicted proteins | sample YL17G03_0_MG_FD_205557 | JGI IMG/M metagenome (GOLD analysis project Ga0315275, IMG submission 205557) | Sediment microbial communities from Yellowstone Lake, YNP, Wyoming, USA - YL17G03_0 | ecosystem: Environmental > Aquatic > Freshwater > Lake > Sediment | place: USA: Wyoming | collected...
GGCGCGGCCCCGTTGCTTGGCCACCGGGATCTCCGCCCGCCGCTTCAGCTGCTGTAGCAGCTCTTCGACCGTGTAGTAGATGACGCTGAAGCCGTGCTCGACCGCCCTGACTCCGAACCCCACCGCCAGGTGAGACTTGCCCACGCCCGGCGGCCCGAACAACAGCACGTTCTCCGCCCGCCGGATGTAATCGCAGCTCGCCAGGAACTCGACCCGTGACTTTTCGACGGCCGGCTGGAAGAGATAATCGAACGACTCGAGCTTCATCCCCCGCGGCAGACTCGAGACCTTCAATGAGGCGGCGATCCGCCGCTCCTCCCGGGCCTCGACCTCCATGGCCAGGATCTTGTCGAAAAACTCCAGGGGGCCGCGCTTTTCCCGGGATGCCTCCTCGAGGAGTTCGGCGACGCAGGGACGGGTGTGCACGAGCTTCAGCATCTCCATGTTCCGCTCGATTCCGGTTAGACTCATCGGCTCATCTCCTGATAGATCTGGACCTGGCGCCGGGCGACCTCAAGACCCCACATCCGGACTCGCTCACTGAGATGGATCTCGGGATCCTCGAGCGCCTGGGCCGAGAGCCTGACCATCCCCCGGGCCTGCGGCAGGGCGGCGAACCGTCCGATCTCGTCCCCTTCATGGTCGATGAGGATCTCATGGCCTGTATGGCGGCAGAGGACCGCCCGGTCCCGATAGAGGCCCGGCACCTGATAATAGTTGCCGTCGAAAAAGACCGTTCCGTCCCGCCTGACCCTGGTTCGCGATTCTTTGACCGGGAGAGCCGGAAAATGGAGCGGCAGCGGCCGCAGATACTCTTTTTCGTAGGCAAAACTCTCGGCCACCGAAAAGCCCGTCGCCCCCGAACGCCAGGTCGTCTCCGACTCCTCCAGGATCGCCCGGGCCCGGTTGGTGAGGTCCTCGAGGTCGCGGTAGACACGGTGACGAAGATCCAGGCGCGAGAACAGGTCCAGGATCCGCTTCTCGATTTTCCCCTTGTCCTCGGGAGTTCCGGGCCGGGCCGGGAGCACGATGACGCCCAGAGGCTCGAGGTACTTTCGGTACCGCTCATTGAGAGCGGAAGCGGCGCCCCGGGAGATCCGGACCGCCGAACGCAGACAGTCGGGCCGGATCGCCTCGGGAAGTCCCCCGTACTCCCGGAACGCCTCCTGGTGTCCGGCGAGGAAGCTCTCCAAGTCCTTCTTGAACGAGAACCCGATCACCATCTTCCGGCTGAAGCCCAGAGCAAAACACAGGGCCTGGACGACCGCCCAGGCGCCCGGCGCGCCGAGCTGGACCTGGAGGTCCTCCTTCCAGTCAAGGGACGAGCCTTCGGCTCGCCACTCGCCCGTGACTTATATCCACGGGCGAGTACGGCGGAAGTGGACCCCCGGGCAAGCCCGGGGCCCCGGCCGCTGTCGACGAAAAGCAGCTTGCCGGGCGGCGTTTCCAGACGGATGCAGGCCCCCTTCTTGTGAAACTTCGGAAAATGTTTCCGAACATACCGGCGCACCGCGTCATGGGAGCGGTCATACCCATGATGGTCACGAAGCATGTCGTCCAGCTTCAACAACGTCGGTCGCTTCGGACTGTCCTTGTAATCCTCGATCCAGACCTCGATCACCCCCCGATACCCATCCAAAACGGATGGCTTGGCCTTCCGCCCGTCTTCCTGGCCCAAGGCCTGCCGTCCCAACCGATACCGGATCGCCCCCTCCGTTACCCCAAGCTTCCGGGCAACCTCCGAGTTGGAATATCCCACTTCGTTGAGCTTCATGATAAAATCCGCGTCGGCGGGCGTAAGCCTCGTCTGTGGCATTCCTCTCTCCTCTCCATCTCGCAGATGAAGGAGAAGGATGCCACATCTTCTCTTTTCGGGGAACCTTCCGGCGATACCTTAACCGCCGCCCCAACTCGTAAATCTATACGCCGATCCGCTCGTAAATTATCACGCCTCTGGACACATGACGGGCAGAAGCCCCGCGTCTTGCAGGAGAACGTCAAGGCCGGGCTCATCCGAGAGCCCGAGGTCGAAGAGTCTTAAAATGGACAGGGGGGTAAATTTTCGATGACCGAAAAGGGTAAATATTCGATGACCCTTGACACCCGGAAGACCGGCCGAAAATACCCTCCCTCATTCTCTTCGCGCCTGAGGACTGCAAAGCCTATCCTCCTTCTCGAAGCGCCTCTCGTATGCGATTATCGGATACAATATTTCCAGATTCGTTGTTATGGGCTCTGTATTCAAATTTGAATTCGGCGGCGCGCCAACGAAGTTGGCACGAAAATCGGCGGCGAAGGTGATAATCAACTAAAAAATGTTAAAATAACTCTATGAACACATACAACTGGTACTCGCAACTTATCAAACCCTCATGGTCGCCACCGTCGTGGCTTTTTGGTCCGGTATGGACTTTTCTTTATGTTTTAATCGCACTTTCCTTTGGCAAGGTATTTTGGATGGCTGCCAAAAAAGAAATTGCTTTGATTAAAGCATTGCCTTTCGCCCTAAACCTGATTTTCAACTTCGCGTTTACGCCCTTGCAATTTGGGCTTAAAAATAATCTTTTGGCGGCGATAGATATTTTGCTCGTTCTTGGCACGCTTATCTGGGCACTCTACGCTATCTGGCACGCCTCGCCCGAGATTCGTTGGGTGGTCTATGTCAACATCCCGTATCTTCTCTGGGTAACATTCGCCACCTGTTTACAATTAACCATAACGTATCTCAATGCATAAGCCTATGATCTATATACTCATCGCTCTCGTCGTCGTCATTGCGCTCTGGTCTATTGGGGGATTTATTGGTTCTCGTGTTGAGCAGGCGGACTATACCGTGGTGGAGACAATGAACGGCTACGAAATACGGGAATATCCGGCGCATATTGTGGCGCAGACGACTGTGCAAGGCTCCTACGGAGAATCCATGAGTAATGGTTTTAGAATTGTTGCAGGATATATCTTTGGTGGGAATACAAAAAGGGAGAGTATCGCTATGACCGCGCCAGTAGTGGCGACGGCCGAGGGCGACTCGCAGGTAATATCTTTCGGTATGCCTCGCTCTTACACGCTTGAAACATTGCCAAAGCCAAATGATCCGAGAGTAAATATCGTAATGATTCCTGCCAAGAAATACGCAGTGGTGCGGTTTTCGTGGTATCGCTCGGATGCACGAGCTAAAAGTATGCAAGAAAAATTGCTCTCGGCGCTTGCTCGTGATGGAATTGTGGCGGAAGGGAGCACCGCATACGCCGGATACAATGCACCGTGGACACCACCATGGATGACGCGAAACGAAGTATTAGTTGAGGTAAAATAAATATCAACTCAATCAGATGAATACACTGTCCGAAGACGAAAAAAGAGCAATAATTGATAAAGGCACAGAAGCGCCCTTTTCCGGGGAAGCTGACGGGCGGCTGACACCGATAGTCTGGGGATTAAGGCCTCTCAGGGCCGTCCTTGTGCACAATTTTGAGCACATCTTCAGGCAAAGAACCTGCAAGTCATTCATCTCGAATAAATTAAGAAGGTGACTCAGCTGCCTTCTGAGCAGCAGGTCCGGGGTTCGAGTCCCTCCAGGCGCGCCATCTTATTCCCCGATTAAACGGCCATTTAGGCAAAAAAAGGGCAGCCCCCGGGTCCGGATGCTGCCCTCGAGGAATCCAGAAAAACGAAACGCAGACTGTGCCGGGATTACTTCGGCAGAATCATGGCGTCGATGACATGAATGACGCCGTTGGAGCAGACGATGTCCGTCTTGACGATTTTGGCGTTGTCGACCATCGGCGCACCGCCCTTTAGGCTGATGGTGATGTTCTGCCCTTGAACGCTCTTCAAAGAGCTCATCTTCAGGGCATCCGCGGCCATGTATTTTCCGGACACGACGTGGTAGGTGAGAGTGGATTCAAGCCTGTTGCTTTGATAAGATGACAGGGATGGAGACACGATTGACAAGGACCGTGCCGAGCCTGATGATTGTGGCCCTCGCCGGGCTGGCCTTAATAAACGTCTCTGGGGATCCCGGCTTCGGTTCCAGAGCGAAGGAGGCGGCCATGCAGGCGACTTCGACTTTATTGATCGACGATTTTTCCGGTGAACAGAAGCCCTCCGTTATAGAAACGAAGTGGCGTCTTTTTACGGACCGGGTCATGGGCGGAGTCTCCGATGCAACTTCAAGTTTAGAAACCATCGAGGGGCGCCGCTGCCTGCGCCTGCGGGGGCGAGTTTCCCTGGAAAATAACGGAGGTTTCATCCAGGTCGCGCTTCCGCTGGCCCAGGGCGGCCGTCCCTTCGACGCTTCTGAATTCAAGGGAGTAAGGGCATGGGTCCGCGGCAACGGTAAAACCTATCATATCCATCTGCGCACAGCCCAAACCGGGCTCCCCTGGCAATATTTCAGCGCGGCGTTCGACTCCACCGCCCGCTGGCGGCCGGTCGACCTCCCGTTTGACGGGTTTAAACCGGAAAATCTACAGGCCAAACTGGACGCTCGGGGCCTCGAGCGGATCGCCGTAGTGGCTATCGGGGAAGAATTTGAGGCGGATGTCGCCGTCTCCCGCCTGGAGTTCTACCGCTGACCCGCAACGCTTCGTTTTCCTTGACGGATAAAAAGAAGGCCATGAAAGATATTCGGCCGATGTCGGCGGATCCAAGCCCCGCGAAAAAAGGAATTTCCTATCCTTTAAAGGAGATCTCATGAAAAACGGACGCATGACCACCGGGCTCGGCGTATTTCTCCTCTTCGCCGCCGGCGCGGCCCTGATCGGCCGGACTCCGGCGGACTCCTCCCAGGCGGGCGCGGTCGCCGGAAAACCGTTCCAGCCGACCTGGGAGTCGCTCCGGAAAAATCCCACTCCGCAATGGCTCCGGGAGGGCAAGTTCGGGATCTATACGCATTGGGGCGTCTATTCCGTCCCGGCGGTCGGACCGAACGGCACCTGGTACTCCAATCATATGTATATGGATCCGAACTCCCCAGAGCGGGTCTATCATGAGGCCACGTACGGCCCGCTCGAAAAATTCGGCTATAAGGACTTCATCCCGATGTTCACCGGCGAGAAGTTCAACGCCGACGAATGGGCGGACCTGTTCCGGAAAGCGGGAGCCCGCTTCGCCGGGCCCGTCGCCGAGCATCACGACGGCTTTTCGATGTGGGACACGAAGTACTCGGAATGGAACGCCGCCCGGATGGGGCCCAAGCGGGATATCGTCGGCGAGCTCAGCCGGGCGATCAAGAAGCGCGGCCTGAAGTTCGTCACCGCGTTCCATCACGCCGAGAACTGGTACTTCTTCCCGGTGTGGGACAAGCGCTATGACTGTTCGGATGCGCGCTACTCGGGCCTGTACGGCCCGATCCACGAGAAGGGTGCACAGCCCGACCGGCAATTCCTGGAGAGATGGGAGAACAAGGTCCTCGAAGTTGTGGACAAGTACGAGCCCGACTTCCTCTGGTTCGACTTCGGCCTCGGGTTCATTCCCGAGGACTACAAGAAAGACCTCCTGGCCCGCTACTTCAACAAAGCGGCGGCCCAGAACCGGGAGGTGGTCGTCACGTACAAGGACCATGATCTTCCGCCCGGCGTCGGCATCAACGACCTGGAGCTCGGGCAGGAGCGGGAGATGACGTACCACGAGTGGATCACCGATTCGTCCGTGGACAACCAGGGCGCGTGGGGCTACGTCAAGGGCGCGGGCTATAAGACCACGGAGAATCTCGTCCACAACCTGGTGGATCGGGTGAGCAAGAACGGATTCCTTCTGCTCAATGTCGGGCCGAAGCCGGACGGCACGATCCCCGAGGAGGCCAAGGAGCGGCTGCTCGGCCTGGGGAAATGGCTCGAGACGAACGGCGAGGCCATTTACGACACGACGCCCTGGATCGTCGCCGAAGAAGGCCCGACGAAGCTGGACAAGCAGGGCCCGTTCAACGAGATGGACAGCCTCCGCTACAAAGCGCAGGACATCCGGTTCACGGCCCATGGGAATGTCCTCTATGCAACGGCTTTAGGCTGGCCAGGCGAGAAGATCCAGATCAAGAGCCTGGCCGGCGGCCCGAATCCCGGGCGGAACTTCTGGAACGGCCTCTATGCTTCCGAAATCGTCTCGGTCAGCATGCTCGGCGACGGCCGGCCCCTGGTCTGGGAATTGACGAAGGAGGGGATGACGATCGAGACCCCGAAGACGAGGCCCTGCGCTTATGCGTTCGTCTTCAAGATCGTGAGGCGCAAGCCCTTCTGAGCGCCACGGAAGGGCGCGCCGGACTTCCGGTCCCTGGATTTTGAGGTTCCTTGACTCCCGTCCGGGGCCGGGATATCGTTATTTCATGAGAGGAAAGGTCGATTCTGAGGCCGACGTCGGCGGATCCACGCCTTGCGAAAAAAGGAATTCCTATCCTCGTGAAGGCCGGGGAAAATATCCCGGAGATCCGGGTTGTCAACCTGCCGGTGAACCGGATGATCGGTGACGAGTTCCTGTGAAAAATAAATTATTGAAAAAGGTTGCTGCAAGCATATTTGTTCTTCTTTCAGTTTCATCTATCTCCTGTAATAAAAAGCAGAAAGCGGAATTTACACCTGAACCTGCCGACCCTGACTCATATGACATGTCCGTTTGGGAACATATCAAACCCGGCCTTCACTCTGGATTCGGATCAATGGATGTTGCCTATCCAAAAAGTATTCCTCCGGGGGGGGATATTGCAGAATCAATAAAGCTCCATGGCTGGAAGGGTGAACGGGTCAATTGCATGTTGCTTGTCTGGTCTGCCGGAAGCGAAGAAAACATCCGTATAGAAGCAAGCGGGTTTAGTCGTAATAATTATCAGATTGATAAAGAAAGCACTTCAATCTCTGTTATCAAATATGTTCTGTCGGATGAGTTCTCTGGAGGATGTGGCCCCCGGGACAAGGATAAAATCCCGGTCCATCTCAGCCCGGACCTGCTCAGTAAAGCAAGCGGTTTTACCCTTGACACTCCGGGAACCCGTCCGGTATGGATTTCTGTGGACATACCGTCAGAGACACCTGCCGGAATATATACAGGAACAATTTCCAGGCAGTCGGCATCCGGCACTGTCAATCATATAATGACTCTCGAAGTGCAGAATAGATCGCTGCCAGCCCCTTCAGAATGGTCCTTCCATCTGGACCTGTGGCAGAATCCCTACGCCGTTGCAAGATTTCACCGGGTGGAACCGTGGTCACAGGAACATGTCAACCTCTTGCGGCCACTCCTGACCATGCTCGCTCAGGCTGGACAAAAATGCATCACGACAACCCTGATTGCTGACCCCTGGGCGGGTCAGACATTCGATTCGTATGGTTCCATGGTCAAGTGGATTAAAAAAGCGGACGGGACGTGGGCGTATGATTATTCGGCTTTTGACCTCTATGTCAGCCTGGCAATGGAATCAGGGATAAAAGAGCAGATCAACTGCTATTCCATGGTGCCGGTGGGCAATAAGTTTTCATGGATTGATGAAAAATCCGTTAAATCCATCACCGTGGAGGCCATACCCGGTACCAAAGAGTACGAAAGCATATGGCGGAACTTCCTTAATGAATTCAAAGTACATCTCAGAGAAAAGGGCTGGCTGGATAAAACTGCCATTGCTCTTGATGAACGAGACGAAGAGGAAATGACAGAGATGTTCAGCTTTTTGAAGGAAACCGCGCCTGAATTTAAGATTTCCATGGCCGGCTTTCATTTTAAGGAGATAAACTCATCCCTTTATGATTTCAGCTCTAACTGGAGGGATATCGATAATATTTCGGGGGGCATAGTTGAATCCAGAAGAAAATCAGGCCTGAAAACGACCTATTATGTTGCATGCGGAATACCAAAACCTAATAATTTCACCTTTTCCCCTCCTGCTGAATCATGTTATGAAGGCTGGCTTGCATCGGCAATGGGCTTTGATGGATTTTTAAGGTGGGCCTATAACAACTGGGTTGAGAATCCGGAAGTTGATTCTAGATTCATCAGATGGCCAAGCGGCGATACCTATCTTGTGTACCCGGATGCCCAAAGCTCAATACGATTTGAAAGACTCAGGGAGGGAATTCAGGACTATGAAAAGATAAGAATTCTTCGTAAAGAACTGGGTGAAAATCCATCGATGGAAACTGCAGCCGCCAAGGAAAGGCTGGATAATTTCTTGACCTCAATCAACACCAACACCCTTGATAACAGGTCAGCGGCTGAGGTTATCAATGAAGGGAAACAGCTGGTATACGAAATCGTCGAATCCGTTTATCATGATCAACCCGACAGTGCTGCCCAATTATTAAAAGATCAGGGGCTTCAATTAATGGGTAACCGCTTCTTTACATTCAGCACCGTTGTTCGCGTGAACCAGATTGAAACTTCGCGCGATGAAACTGATGGTACCGATGAATCGAGTGTTCACGGTCCGGAGGAAGCCCGCACTTTTCGGGAAGCCGTGGAAAAGGGTTGGCCGGGGGCACGGGTTACCTGGTCTTTCAGCTGGCTTGCGCTGAAGGATCAGCGGTCCAACTACATGGATTTAAAGAAACTGGTTGTCTCTTATCATGAAAAGTATGGCGATGAGATCACCTTTATCCCGGGCGGCTATTTTGCCAACATGTATAACTCCCGGGAGCAGGTCAATCGCGACCTGCGCGATGGTTTGCAGATGGTTTCGGAGATGGTTGGCGGGGGATACAGGCCCCAAAGCGTCATAGCAGGTTTTCTCTCCGCTGAAAACCTGCGATTCCTGGCCGAAGAGGAAGGCATTCACGTCTGCCAGGGCAATATCTGGAGCCAGTATGCAGTCGACAACGGTGACGGCGAGGGCTCGATATCCTATCCTTACTACCCATCGCGCGAACATTTCTGTAAACCCGCCCAGGGTAAAGAGGACCTGATCGATTGTGTCAATCTCGATGGCTGGACCGTTGATTTCTTGAACGCCAGATTCTCAGGCGGCAGAGAGATCAATGAAGCCCATTGCGGCAGCCGGCAGGGGGTCGGTCCGATCGAGACGGTTCTCCGCCAGGGCACCGAGCAGGGGACAAAAGAGATGCTTGCGACCACAGCCGCTCATTTCGACATGGGATTCGCGCTCAATAACTTTGCATGGGTAACCTGCATCTGGGAATTGTGCCTGGTCGAAGGACGCAAAATCTATGGCTACGACGGCCGAAACGGACTGGACGGCCTGGTGATCTGGCTGAGTGAAATGCGACGGCGCTGGCCGGAGGCGAAGTGCATCACGCAAGGGGAGTTTGGGATGCTCTGGCGCGAGCAGTTCAAAAACAATGACAGTCTCGATTATCGCTTCGTCATGCGCGGCTCAGGCGTTTGCGGATCGGAACCTGAAATGGAAATCCGATGGTTTATGAACAAGGATTTCCGGTTGGCCCTGTTGCGGAACTGGCAAGACAACACCCCTGAAAAACTCATTGATTTCACCCGCTACGACCTCAAAGCCCAGGAACCCGCCGATCCAACACCAGGTCAACACACCCGCAATTGGAGTTTGCTCAACCGACTCAACCAGAAGGGAGTCCGCCCGCAGGACAAGCCCATTGCTATCGGACAATTGAACACCGATGAACTGGCGGTCATCAAGCGCCGATATCCGGAGTTGATACTTGACGATTCAAAAAAACAGAGGGAGGAAAGACGTTGACCAATTTAACCGCGAACGAGCTGGCAGTGATAGCCCGGCCGCGCGGCGAACAACAAGGCGGGCGCCGCGCCAAAGAGGCCATTTCTTAGCGATCATCATGAAGGATCATCAATCAACCCAACGTTCACGAGCGGTCCGTCGGATCCCGATCGTCCTGCTCGTCGCTTTCGCTTTGCAGGGCGGTATTTGGAAGGGCCGTGAGATCGGTTCTGCCGATTCCGCGGCGGCGAACGCTTCTGAGAAGGTGACGGAGCCGGGCAGGGCTGATGATCGGATTTCGCCCGCTGCGTTTGCCGATCCGCCGGTCCATGCGCGGCCCGGTTCGTTTTGGGATTGGCTCAACGGGTCGATCACCAAGGAGCAGATCACCCGGGATTTAGAAGCGATGAAACGCGGTGGCATGCGCGGCGGTGAGATTTGGGACGTGGCCGCTTACGCCGATCCTGACGGACGAGTGCCTGCCGGGCCTGCGTTTCTCGGACCGGAGTCCACGAGGCTGATCGTCCATGCGATTCGCGAGGCCGTCCGGCTCGGGTTGGAAATCGGCGTGGTGGCCTCAAGCGGTTGGAATGCGGGCGGGAGTTGGATTCCGCCGGAGCACGCCGGGAAAGGTCTTTATCAGTCGACAACCTCGGTGACCGGGCCCATGGATTATCACGGTGAATTGCCCCTGCCCGAGTTGCCGGAACTTTGTCCGCGGGATGCGCATGGCCGGCCGATCTATCTTCGCGAAGTGGCCGTGTTAGCCGTGCCTCACGACAAATCGAAAATGCTTGCCGCTGCGAACCAGGTCGTTGACCTGACGAAAATGATCGGTGCCGACGGCAAGTTGCGTTGGGACGTGCCTGCAGGCGATTGGTCCATCCTTCGTTTTGTCTGTGCGAATCATGGACAGCAGCTGATCGTGTCGAGTCCGAAGTCCGGTGGGCCGATGATCGACTTCTTTGACCCCCGTGCCACCGAATTTC
>Ga0315275_10007366_pt1 | contig 10619 bp, 19 predicted proteins | sample YL17G03_0_MG_FD_205557 | JGI IMG/M metagenome (GOLD analysis project Ga0315275, IMG submission 205557) | Sediment microbial communities from Yellowstone Lake, YNP, Wyoming, USA - YL17G03_0 | ecosystem: Environmental > Aquatic > Freshwater > Lake > Sediment | place: USA: Wyoming | collected...
CTATTACCAATTATGGTGATAACACTATTAGGATCATTGAACTTGAAGAACTAATTAATTCTTAATTCCCCAATTATCTAAGTGCGTTGTAAGTGCTTAATACTTTGGGAATATACTGTGAATTTTTAGATTTGTTGTAACAATTTTCAGCAAATACACCATCTGCATCGTATCTGTCTATAACAAACATTTCATCACTACCTATTAATGTTCTATGTATAATGAAGTTGTGACTATCTATGTAGCTTAGTCTAACTTCATTGTGTCTTAATCTAATACTTCCATCTTTCTCTTCTTGATCAAAATGAATAAAGTCATGAGTTAAATCTTTAACGTTGTCCCATAATTCTGGATGCATTGTAGTGTCATCATCATTAAAATAGATGTAGCCTTCTGTTATCAAATCAATTGCTAAATTTCTTTGAGCATTTCCAGATACACTGTTTGTATCTTTTATACAATAGGCCTCGCATTCAGGAATGCCATCAGGAATAGTGTCTGAATCAAACACAACAATCCATCTGTAATTTTCTTTAGGTATGTTAATACTTTCTGCAATGGTGTGTAAGAGATGAGGTCTACTACAAGGAGTGATAATGTTTAAGAACATGGTTTATCGTTTCTATGTAATATTAATAGTTTATCATTGTCCCACCCTGGAGAAAACTTTAAGTCATGATTAGCTAGAACAAATGTAATTGATGAGAAGTACTCTTTGATGTGATCTATAGCTTCCATGTATCTGTTTTCATCTTCTTTAATGAAGATGTCTTCAATAACAATTGTTCCTCCTGGTTTAACACACTTGTAAGCTATGTTTAAAAATCTGATTTGATCTTCAAACACATGCGTTGAATCATCAATGATGATATCAAAAAAGTTGATTTCAGAAAACACATCTTTTAAAGACTGCTCACTAGTAATATCTACATGAATATAGGAAGCTCTATCAACCTTATCATCTATTGCTTTGTCTAATTTATTTTGGTGATATTCATAGCCAAATAATAAAGCATTAGGAAAGTATTCTCTCCAACATAACATTGAGTTGTTATCTAATATTCCCACCTCACCAATTATAAGTTCTTTATAGCGTATGTTTGAGAATATTAAGTTATATACAGACGTATAAGCATGTCTATGTAAAGCAGAACTATTATGATAGGGACACTTATCTGTAGGATGAGTGACAGCAAGTTTACACAAGTCTGTATTAGAACTTGTAGAGTCAATGATTAGTTTATTTATCTGCATGTTGTTTGTTTAAAAATTCTAATAGTTTAATATTATAGTCTTTCTCCCAATTTGGTTTAAGGACTATCTCTCCTGTAGGAATCTTACCTGCAGCTCGTAAAGTTTCTACATGTATAGAGTATCTTTCGATAACATTAGGTCTACCAGGAACATCATGTCCTTGACCAGACTGATGATAACCTCTTCCACCCCACATATAGAACCAACTTACATCTGCATCCTCAGGATATGCAAAAATTGGTGGAGATGCAGCATGTAGTCTTTCAATGAAAGTCATATCATATCCAGCATTCTCATGAGGATGTCCTCCTATCTGTTTCCAGAACTTCTTATTAAATACAAGTCCTGAGTTACCAATGAATGTAATCTCTGTTACTGCAGGTTCATTATAATAAACTCCTCTAGCCCAGTGTAACACTGAAGCATCATCATTCCAAAACTTAGCAATGTTTCTCAAGTGATGTGATAAAGCAATATCATCATCATCCCATTGAACAACAATGTCTGCAGAGCACTGCTCTGTTGCAAAGTTTTCTTTCTCTCCAATAGTCTCAAACGTTTTGTCTAAGTTGAAGATCTTAACCTCTGGATGATCAAATACGAGTTTCTGTAAGGGATAGTCGTTAACTATAATTAACTCCTTCTTGCCAGGATAATCCTGTTGAAGGAAGCTATGTAAAGCCTCCTCCAACGTATTCACCCTACCATAAGTGATACACTTACAGCTTATGAATGGATATTCCATATTTACCAAACTAAAGCAACAGCCATAGATGAAACCATAAGTTTCTCTTCGTCTTTGATTGAAACAAATGTACCACGTTTTAATTCCTCTACAGGAACATAAACAATGTCTCCAACTTGAATATCGCTAACAGAATCACCAATGGCAAACACTTCTAGTTTATCCATCTTCATTGCATATTCTCTATTGAACTGCTCTTCTAGTTCTGGTGTAAGGATGATACCTTTATCATCTCTCTTTGGAAGGGATAGTAAAATTCTAATTCCCTTCAATTGTTTGTATCCTTTATTTGACATGTTACAAGCTTGTTAATTGTTCAAACCTAACTGCATCAGCAGCCTCTAAATAAATCTCTGATTGGAAAGTGTCTCTCTGACGCTTTATACCTTTCATTTTGTTAGTCTTAATATCAACATCAGGAACATCCTGAGATCTCTCATGTAAGTCATCTAACAATACTAGTGTACGTCCATCCTCTAATGTGATGCTACGTACAACCTTACTGATGTTGAAGCTATCTTTAAAAGCTTTCTCACCATCAATACGTGTGTAAAAAAATTGATTTTTCATTTATTTATTATTTAATCGATTAATAATTTCTTGATATTGACTCACTGACATAAGTCCTGTCTTTCTTTCCACCTCTTTACCATCTTGTAGAAAGACTAATGTAGGAACACTACGTACACTATATTCAGCTGTTAGCTCTCTATTTTGATCTATGTCTATATTAGTGATACCTTCAACACCATTCAGTGTTGCAGATAACATTTTACATGGACCACACCATGTAGCACTAAACTTTAATACTTCTGTCATTCTATTTCGTATTTTAATTTCAATTGTTCACGTCTTTTGTTTACTTGTGGATACTTATACATATCACTTTCAACATTAGTGTGTTCGTCGAGTGTCAAAAGTATGATATTTTCTTCATCAAAACAAGCCTTAGGATATTTTTCTTTTGGCAATATATGATGAAAGTAAGTAGACATAGCTTCTGAGCCTAGGGATTCACCACTTATTTCTGACTTATGTGGTCTATTCTTCCATATACCAAGGAAGAACTCTTGCATTTTGAGGATCTTGTCAGTATTATTGACAGGCTTTAGTGTAGCTTTTAAAGCTTTTTTGGGAATGTGATTCTTACACACACCCCCAGACCAAGCTCGCATTTTACAACCAACCTCTTTACAAAGTCTCATTGCAAACATCATTTTAATCCTGTTGATCCAAACCCACCTTCACCTCTTTCTGTATCAGATAGATCATCCACTTCTTGAAATTCTACTTCTAAAACTTTCTCGAAATAAATCTGAGCACATCTCTCACCTATTTCATATGGTGGAATCAAAACATTGTTACTTGTAGATCTAAGTTTCACCATCCACTCTCCTCTATAATCAGCATCAATGATACCTATAGAGTTAGCCATAATCCATTTGGTTTTAGATAGATTACTCCTAGGAACTAACACTCCTCTGTATCCTATAGGAATATCTGTAGAGAAACCAAGATTGTATACCATCACTCCTGCTTCAGGAGCATCTATACTATGTACATATACATCGTATGCAGCAGCAAATAAGCTACCCTTTACAGGTAGCTTAGTTTCTGCATCTTTCTTTTTAAACTTTACAATCATAATAAATCGTTATTAGCTAATGCTTGTTGTTTTAATTGCTCATAGATAGTTGTTGGTTCAGCAATTGTTGTTTCAATAATTGCAGGCTCTACACTTGTACAAGCTGGAACTTCTTCAACTATATCCTCTTCAACTTCTACTTCTTCTACTGGTACATCAGTTTGCTTAATCTTAGCTACAATATCATTAGTGATAGACTCTAAGAACTCAGGATTATCAGTTAGTAATGCTTCAAACTCCTCAATTGGATATTTAACATCAGCATAGGTGATTGTCTTACCATACTTGCGTAAGATTTCAAAATCATTACCAAGCTCCATAATCTCCTTGAACTTATCAATACCTACACCATAAACAATCTCAAAACTAGAAAGTCTATAAGGAGGAGACATTTTATTCTTGATACCTTTTAGCTTAGTAAGATTACCATAAGTTACATCACCATCTTTTGCAAGACTTCTGCTAACTTCTATACGTACATCACTATAGAACTTCAATGCATGACCTCCCTGAGTTGTAGTAGGATTACCAAACATCACACCAATCTTCTCACGATACTGACTGATTACAATAACACATACATTGTGTTGTGATAGAGCACCCTTCAGTTTAGGATATGCATTGCTGTTTAATAAAGCTTTCTTACCAATAGAGCTGTCACCCACCTCACCATCTAACACCTTCTTTGGTATCAATGATGAATCACTATCGATGATAATAAGATCAATCTCACCAGTGTGAATCATTTCCATTGCAATATTGAAACCTTCTTCACCACATGATGGCTGAGCAATTAACATCTTAGTTGTATCTACACCCAAAGCTTGGAAGTATTTTCTATCAACAGCATGCTCGCCATCTATATATAACACCTTACCACCTTGTTTCTGACACTCTGCAGTTACGTGACCACAGATAGTTGATTTACCAGTACCTTCCCAACCCATCAATTCATACATCTTACCTTTTACAAATCCACCCACACCTAATGTAATCCAATCAAAGCCAATAGACCCTGTACTAATTACATCATAGTTGTTGTTGTTTTTAGAATCTAGTTCTAAAACTGTCCCTACACCATAGGTTTTATTTAACCTGTCTAGTGCTTCCTGAAATTTGTTAGAGCTTTCAGTGCTCATTGCTTTTTTCGCCATAATTTAATTGTTTTTACTATTCAAATATAAGATTTTTTTTCCAGTTTTCCAAAAAATAAGCCCTGAGAGTGACAAATTCCCAGGGCATTATTTCAACAAAAAACAATTGGACATTGTTTACTTTTCTATGGGTTCTCCATAGGGGCAGTGTCTGCATTTATTACCACAGCACTTGCCTTTTTCTTTTAGATATTGAGCTGTAAATATTATCATACCATTCTCTAGGTAGTAATGTACATTCTCAATAAACTCTTTTTTAGATGTTGATTTCACAGGCACCTCCTGCACACGCTGCTACCTGACCAAAGTCTACAGTATCATCTAGTTCAACTACCTTAGTAAGATCTACATTCTTAAGATGAGAAACACGTTCTTCGTATTGCTCCTTAGTAATGTCTTCAAAAGGAGCTTGTTTATACGTACCACCAAAGTGTGGTAGTACAGATAAACCATTATACACCTCACGATTATCCCACATCCATGTACCAACTTCTTCCCATCCATCTTCAAGGATAGAAACTGTAGCACTTACGTTGTGTGTATTAGCACCATTGATATGACCAGGTTTAATCCATTCGTTAGAGAACTTCTTAACACGCTCTAGTGTATCAATAGCTGTTTCTGTTCTGAAGATAGAACCCTCAGGAGCTTTAACAGGAATACGTACACATACAGTATCTGTAGGTCTTAACACATCATCTTCACATAGCTCAGGATGTTTATCCATTAGATATACAGCCACATCTTCATTCTTATTAAAACGCATTGTACGTAAATAATAATCATTATGCCATGCATGTATACCAGATGCTGTTCCTAGCACTAAACTAGTTGTACCAGAAGGTTTAATACATGTGATACGAGCTGCTTCATTGGTTCCAATCTTCTCAGTGATGAGTTGATTAACCACCATAGCTGTATTAGCTGCTATCTCTAGATTGTATTTCAAGATTTCTCCTGAACCAATACCAGTCATACCTATACCTAATAGAGCATCCTTCTGAGTAGTCTTAGCCCATATTGGACGTAGATAATGGAAATCAAAGAATCCTGCTTGTAAGGTACCAAAGAATGCTGCTACAGCCACTCTATCATTCAAGTCTATTTGATTCTGAATATCACTTACATTCACCTCACATAGGTTACAGAATTGATATGGTCTAAGAGCTATCTCACAGCATGGGTTAGTTCCCCAGTCTGTATCATTAGTCCAGTAGATACCAGGCTCACCAGAACCAGATGCTTCAATACGTTCCCATAATGATTTAAACTCTTGTTCACTAATCTCACCACGCTTTAATACAGCAGAATTGTTTGCTCTACCACGTTGTTCATTAATCTCCCACCAGTCACCATACTTACAAGTGATCATAGCTTCATCATCATGATCAAATAAACAGATCATTGCACTTCTTCTAATACCACCAGCTAACACAGAGTTAGCAATGAAGCAAAGAATATCATGGCATTCTAATGATGTAAGACTTTCTCCCTCTTTCTTTCTCTCTAGCACAGCTTGAATATGTGATAAGCAAAGCTTCAAAGGTTCTGGACCTGGAGCTTTACCACCAGCTGTTACTAATCTAGCACCTTTCTGTCTTACTGCTCTAAAGTCAAATGTTGGAAGAAACTTACCTTCGAAATAAGCTTTCATCAACACCTTCACAGCATCAGCCCAGCCCATAATACTATCTTCTACTAGATAAGTTCTTTTCTTACCAGGAGTTTTAATAGTTGGTAGTTGTGCTACATGATGGTTCTGTACAGAATATCCCACACCAGTTCCTCCTAATAATAAAAACATTGTTTCAGAGAAACTGTGTAAGCTATCAATTGGTAAATAGCAGCAATTGTATATGCGTGCATTATTAACCTCAGCTGCAGCACCTGCAAACTGTAATGCTCTCATAGATGGTAGCACCTTCTTAGCTCTAATAAGTTCTGCACTTTTAATAATAGCTTCTTCTAATTTAGGATATTTCTTGATCATCATATTCTGATAACGATCTACTATCTCATCCCATGTTTCACGTCTTTTCAGCTCAGGAATATACTTTGCATATTTGCTGAAGACAGTTAATTTTGACAGTGCATCTAAGCCCAAGTCCACTTGTTGTTCGTCCATTTGTTGTGTATTTTATGTTTTAAAAAATAAAAAGGAAAGGGTTGTAAAGATACAATTGCCTTTCCTTTTTTGCAAGAGATTTAGAAACTTTTAACTAACTAAATTTCTTATTGCTGCTCCAAGATCAAAGTTGTTTGGATACTTTTTAACTAGTTCAATTATTTGCTTGTCTAGTGTTATTTTCTTCTCTATATAGAGAGTGGCATCCATTAATTCTTGTTGGAGATGAATAAGATAATTGTCAGTGTTGTTCTTCTCTAATGTAATACCATACTTCTTAATACCTACAGAACTTCTGCCTTCGTATTTCTGTACTACTTGTTCTACAATTTGATCTTTCATTATAAATCTGAGTTTACTATTTTATCATTAAGTAATTGAAATGCTTCTTCAAGTGATGCATACTCTGCTTCTTTTCTACTAGAGAAGAAGTTAGGAGTTGATGCTCCATCGATGCTATACCACCACTTTCCACCATTGTGAACAGTTTCAATAATTATCTCATTCTCATCAAAGAAATCAAATAACAATCTAGGAGCCCCATCAATCATCTTACTGATTTTATCCTCATCAATAGGAGTGGCTCTCATCATCTCTTTGAAATCAGAAGGAACAGATTCATCCTTAAATGATTCTAGCATCTTATCTAAATACCAAGCCTGAATAAGCTTAGTAGTTTCTGGATGTTCTTTTAATAGTTCTAATGTTTTCATATTTATTAATTATTTTTAGTTAATTCAGGAACCTTTATATATCCTTCTAGTTTGGTAAAATACCATTGAAATTTATTATCAAGACTAATAAATTTTGCATAATTAGTTTTTAGATCTAATAGAGTTGCTTTTTCCCAATTATCATTTACTAACACCTGATATTCATTTCCTATAGTAAGATCTCTCATCATGATTGTTCCTCCAATTCTTTGTATCTATTCTCCCACCAGTCTGCTTCATACTTATACTCATCAGGCCAGTCTTGAATATTTCTTTCATTTAATTCTACAGACATGTGTCTGTTCTTCATAGCTTCAATCTTACAATAGATCATAGCTGCTTGTCTTCCATGCTCAGCAAGGATTTTCTGTGTTAGTTCTTCGTTAAACATAATTCTTTTATATTATTTAAATTAAGAGTTTCTTCGTTCTCAAAGAAACCATCCCATACTTCTTGGTCATCATTAAATGATACACCAAGCTTATCTTCCCAGAATTGTATTAAGTCTTCTGTTCTGTTGAATATTCGATATTGCAAGCTAATCTCATCTCTCTGAAGACCATTCTTCTTGAGCTTGATTATCTTTGGAAACTGAGACTGGAAACCCTCAGAAGTTAGTGAATACTTACCATGTGTAATAAGTTCAAAGTCCCTCTTGTACTTCTTGTCTAGTTTATACACAACAACAACAAATCCCTCTTCATAATCATAATCATCAATCACTTGTTGTGTTCTCTCATATTCTCCATCTAGAAAATCTTTAAATACATCTAGATCATCAGGTTGAAAGAGAAGATATACGCAATTCTCATATTGTATATCCTTTCTTGCATCCTTAATATAAGCATTTAAGAAGTTATTTCCCTTCAACTTTTCTCTATCAATCTTCAAAGTGGGCACCATGAATATACTGGTGATTGTCTTCTTTAGCTCCATATTATTATCCTCTAATTTTTACTTGTCCATTACTAGTGAAATTCTCTCTTGAGATATTCCACACTTGATTCTCCTGAGCCCATTTCAAATCCTCAATAAGCTGCTTCACACCTGGATAGTTTCTACCCTTGTATTCAAAGCCTATATATGCATCTTCCATGTCCTTATCACCTAATGTATAGATGAGTGGGTTCATATAGTTGGTGCTGTCACAAACAATGAATTTAGGGAACTCTACTTTATAACCAGCAAGTTCTTCTTCTCTTTGTGTCATGAATACACCAGCCTGCCAATAAAGTAATGCTTGGATGTATGCTCTTCTGTAAAGATAATATTCTTCCAAGAAATTGTCAACAGACCAAGTACATTTTAAATCATAGATTTGTAATGTCTTATTCTGGTGATCAATAACCACTTTATCCATCATAGATTTGAATAGATGTCCATCTACTATATAGCCTTCAACCTGGAATTGATTTCTCACTTCATAGCGAGAGCTATTAACTAGATTAACTACATCTGCAGTTGCAAAGTTTTTCTTCAACTCTTCTACAATCTTCTCAGCATTAGCAATTTCTTTAGTTGTTACCACTGTAAGTCCTTTGCTTCTGATCTCTCTGATCTCTTTGTAATAAAGCTCAGCATCAGATCCTTCAAACTTAGCTAGCACAGCCTCAAATTTAATCTTGAATCCTGAATCAACATATGCATCCTGTGCAATGTCTTTAAAGTCTCTGACAACATTACCAAACTCATCTGTAGCATTTGCACTATGACGATATAATGCTTCAACAAAATCTAACATCAATCCTGTTGGTGCACTAGCTAGAGCAGATAGATAGAATCTACCATCAAACTCTTCTGGTTCCATAAGTAGAGTTTCTACAATTCTACCCATGTTAGCAGCTAAGTTCTCTTTCTCTGCTACATCTTCACTAAGAATATATTTCTTGTAATACTTTCTCCTGTCCATGGAGAACTCCTTTAGACTAGAAGAGCTATCCAATAGGACAGCTCTGTAGTTTGCTTCTGTTTTACTTTTTCCCTGTATCATCATCTTGGGCTTTAGATTTAAACGCTTCTATTATTTGTGGTATGAGTGCTCTCACTTCTCTAGGAACCCTAGCAAAGAACCAACGAACATCTATCTCATATTCATTCCCATTGATATCTATTCCTTTAGGATGTATCAACCAGAACTGATGTTCTTTACCTTCGTGTATCACTTTACCTTCATGCCATATCTCATAGAATGATGGGTCTCTATTAATTTCTATTCTGTTCTGTTCCATTATAATTCTACTATTTCAGGTTCCCAATTGTATCCAATTAATTTGTAATTTAATCCTTTCTCAAATTTACTTTCATAAACTCTACTTGGTCTACTTACAAACTTAGTTCGAAGGTCTTCTGGTGTTAAGGTCATCACCTCATCACTAAGAATAACTTTCATATTCTCGTTTTTAGTTAAAGCTTCTTTAACTGCACAATCACGAATCATTACTGATCCATCATATTCTAACTTTTTTAGTGGATAGTCCATATTAAATTTTATTTTTTGATTTACATTTTAAACAAGTAAGAGCAACAGGATTAAAGTTCCTGTTGCATTTACATTTATTACAATATTGATAAAGAGTCATCATAACTCTGCAGTGAATGAACACTCACCATTTTCTTTGATGCAATCTCTGATTTTGATTCCTAATCCAAGGTCTGCATACTCTGATAATTCTTCTTTGGAAATACCTGCCTCTTCTAACATCTTATCATTCCAACCATTGTTCTCCTCAAAGAATTTATCTATAGTTTGCTTCTTCTCACCCAATGTTTCTTCAATATTCTTTATTTCATTCTCCACTTCTTCTAAATCATCCTCTGTAAAGAAATATTGTAACTCCTCTGGTTGAGATCCTGTTACACCAAATCTATCTGCTGCATCGCTTGATTGAACAGCAAACCAAAATTTGCCTTCAATATCTCCTGAATAATAACGTCCCATAATTTTTATTTTTTAGTTTTTTCTTTTTGTGTTTTAATATTGTGG
>Ga0315275_10007368_pt1 | contig 10619 bp, 9 predicted proteins | sample YL17G03_0_MG_FD_205557 | JGI IMG/M metagenome (GOLD analysis project Ga0315275, IMG submission 205557) | Sediment microbial communities from Yellowstone Lake, YNP, Wyoming, USA - YL17G03_0 | ecosystem: Environmental > Aquatic > Freshwater > Lake > Sediment | place: USA: Wyoming | collected...
TGCGATTGCTTTTGCCGTGTTGATCGTGATGATGATCTATTACCACTTCCAATCGAACAGCGGGTTTCACTTTGTGTGGTCATGGGCATTGCTCGCACTGCCGCTGCTGCTGTTACTGGCCCTGGTTACAGCCCTGGGAGCCAGCCTGTGGTTGTCTGCTGCGAATGTTATTTATCGGGATGTGGGTTATATGCTGCCCTTTTTAACCGAGATGTGGTTTTTTATTACCCCAGTAGTGTATTCTTCTTCGGAGATACCGGAGAAACTGCGCCTGGTCTATGCCATCAATCCGATGACAGGTGTCGTAGAGGGATTCCGTTGGGCTTTGCTGGGTACACAGACAGCGCCCGGCCCGATGATGATCGTCTCAACATTGGTGGCGCTGATCTTGCTGGTGACAGGACTGTTCTATTTCCGCCGGATGGAGCGCAGTTTTGCGGATGAAATTTGATGAATGAGGTTGTGATTAGGGTCGATAAACTGGGCAAGCAGTACCGGATAGGATTGGCGCCTGACCGGTACCGGACACTAAGGGATACTGTGGTAGATACAGTGACTCTGCCCTTCCGTACGGCGCGGACTCTCTTGGCCGGCCCGTCGATGAGACATGGAAACGGTAAGGGCACCATCTGGGCTTTACGGGATGTCTCGTTTGAGGTCCAGCGCGGTCAGGTGTTGGGGATTATCGGGCGCAATGGGGCTGGGAAATCCACTTTATTAAAAATACTATCCCGGGTAACGGAACCCACCGAAGGCTCGGTAGAGCTGCGCGGGCGTGTGGGAGCCTTGCTGGAAGTGGGTACCGGCTTTCACCTGGAGTTGACCGGACGCGAGAACATCTACCTGAACGGCGCTATCCTGGGCATGAAGCGTACCGAAATCGAGCGGAAGTTCGATGAGATTGTTGCTTTTTCAGAGGTCGAGCAGTTTATCGACACACCGGTCAAGCGCTATTCCAGCGGCATGTACTTGCGACTGGCATTTGCCGTCGCCGCCCACCTGGAGCCTGAAATTCTGGTGGTGGACGAAGTCCTGGCGGTGGGGGATGCTGAGTTCCAGCGTAAGTGCCTGGGCAAGATGAGTGATGTGGCGCAGGAAGGTAGAACGGTGCTGTTCGTCAGCCACAATATGTCGGCCATTCTGCGGCTGACGGAGCGGGCGATTGTGTTGGAAAAGGGAAAGCTCGTCATGCAAGCTCCCACAGCCCAGGCGGTCGATTATTACATGTCTTCCGGCTTTTCGGATATCGGCGAGCGTCAGTGGCAGCCGGAGGAGGTTCCTGCGGATGCTGCACCGTTTATTCCGCTGGCGCTGCGGGTGAAAGATAGACAGGGGCGCGTGGTCGATACAATGCGTTCGACAGAACCGATCACCGTGGAGGTCGAGTACAAACTGAGCAGCCCTATCACCGGCCTGCGGGTGGGCATCTACCTGCTGACACTGAGGGGAGAATATGTATTCACCTCCTTCGATATCGATCAGCCGGAGAAGTTTGAGCTATATGGTGCGCGTCCGGCAGGGCATTACATTAGCCGCTGTGTGATTCCGGGCGATTTTTTGAACGATGGACGCTATGCCCTGGCGGTGAACGCCAGCACTTTTCGTATGAAGCGTTATTTCCAGGATGACCGTGTCCTGGCGATCACTGTGGACGGCACAGGCGCACCTGGGAAACAGTGGCCCGAGCCGCGCCTGGGTCCGGTCCGACCCAGGTTGGAATGGCAGATTGAGAGATTGAACGTATGACTTTTGCCAGCAAAAAAGCTCTAAAAGATTTATTGGGCGATCTCCCCTACGCGGCGGAGGTCTACTGGCGTCTGCGCCAACCGGGTAAGCCGGTTACCGATAAGTTCACGCTGTCTCAATTGCAAAAAGTGCTACCAGTTTGGCGCATCCAGGCAGAGGCTTCTCCGTTTCTTTTACAGCCCGGTAAACAGGTACTGATCTTTGGTACGCTGCGCTACTGGCTGGAGCATACAACCCTCTTGGGGCTGGCTTTGGCCGGGCAGGGACATACCGTGACGCTGGCCTATCTGCCCTATGGAAACTGGCAAAAACCGATGAACCATTTTGATGTGCGCCGTCAAAACATCTATACCCAGGAAGTGCTCAAGCTGACCGGACCATTGTTGAAAATTTTGCCTCTCCTAAACTTGAAACCAGTGCCTTTGCCTGATGATTTAGATCGTGCAATCCAGCAGCTTGCTTTGCGAGATACTCAATATACTCTTCAGGTCGAAGAGGTTTCTTTGGATAGCGACCTTTGCCGGCTGCGTCTGGAGAGGAACCGCCAGGCTGCCCAGGCTGCCCTGGAGTGGATCAAAGAAAACCAGCCGGATGTGGTGGTGGTGCCCAACGGGACGATCCTGGAATTTGGTGCGTTGTACCAGGTGGCGAAATATTCTCAAACGCAAGTCGTGACGTATGAATTTGGCGAGCAGAGGGAGCGGGTCTGGTTGGCGCAGAATGCAGAGGTGATGCGGCAGGAAACAGACTCGCTCTGGCAGGCACGCCACGACCGGGGGCTTTCTCCTGAGCAGTTGGAGCAGGCGCGTTCCTTGTTCGCTGCCCGCCAGCGCGCCAGTTTATGGGAAAACTTCGCCCGGCGCTGGCAGGGGGTGCCCAGTGAAGGCGGGGAGCGCGTGCGCGCTGCCTTGAACCTGGATCACCGGCCGGTTCTGCTCCTGGCAACCAATGTGATCGGCGACAGCCTGACTTTAGGCCGGCAGGTATTCAGCGATTCGATGACAGAGTGGATCGAAAAGACCGTGCAATACCTGGCGAAGCGACCAGAGATCCAGTTTGTCATCCGCATCCATCCAGGAGAATTGGTCACCAAAGGTCCTTCTGTGGCAGATGTTGTTCTACGTGCCTTGGGATCATGCATCGAAAGAATTGAAGATTTACCGGAGCATATTCACCTGATCCCTGCCGATGCGAAGATCAACACCTATGATATTGTTGAGATTGCCGACCTGGGCCTGGTCTACACCACGACAGTTGGCATGGAGATGGTGATGAGCGGGGTGCCGGTAATCGCGGTAGGGGACACACATTACCGGGCCAAGGGCTTCACGCTCGATCCGGATACGTGGGAAGCTTACTTTGAGCTTTTAGGAAAGGCTCTTGAAGATCCGGCAAAGGTTCGCCCCACGCGCCTGCAAGTGGAGCAGGCCTGGAATTACGCTTATCGGTTCTTCTTCGAATATCCGCATCCCTTCCCCTGGCATGTCGTTCACTTTTGGAAAGATGAGGCGATCTGGCCTTTGAAGCGTGTTTTGAGCAAGGAGGGTCAGGAAGCTTTTGGGAAAACCTTCCGGTACCTGGTAGGTGAGCCAGTTGAATGGTGATGAGGCCGTGAATATCAAACAGCAGGTACAGGATTTCTATAACCAGGTTGGCTGGCAGGAGATCAGTGAGGGCGTGTATCAAAACGCGACTTTTGAGGATCTGCGTCCGGTATCACGCGAATATATCCACCGCTGCCACCTGCGCGTGCTCCGGCACCTCAAACCGCAAGGAAAATACCTGTTGGATGCTGGCTCCGGGCCGGTCCAATATCCGGTATACCTGGAATACTCCAAAGGCTACGCCTACCGGGTCTGTGTAGATATTTCCATGCTTGCCTTGCAGGAAGCGCGTAAGCGGATTGGTACGCAGGGCTTGTTCATTGTTGCAGACATCGCCCATCTACCGTTTAAACCTAGCGCCTTTGAGGGTGTGGTATCTTTACATACCATCCACCACCTGCCCCTGGAAGATCATTTGGGTGCTTACGAAGAGTTTTATCGCGTGCTGGTGCCCGGCAGTTCCGCGGTGGTCGTCAATGGATGGAAGAACCCGCCAGTTGAGCGCTGGGTAAAGGCGCTTCGAAAAATAATGGGAAGGTTACAGCAGAAAAAAGACGCGCCAAACGGAGTTCAACCTCTGGGTGTTGAACTAACCACGCCAGATCAACCGGCAGGTAAAACTTTTGTCAGCAAGTACGATGCAGCCTGGTTTAAGAAAGAGGTGGGGAGGCGTTTGACCTGTGAGATTTGGGTGTGGCGGAGTGTGAGCGTTGGGTTCATGCGTACTTATATACACCAGGGCTGGTTGGGACGCTGGCTGCTGAGCGCGATCTATCGGTTAGAAGAGTTGTTTCCCCATTATCTGGGAGAGAAGGGCGTGTACCCTCTCGTTGTCATTAAGAAACCTGAAAGGTCTTCATAGGAGCGATTATGGATTGGTCACAACAAGTCGTACTCGTCACAGGTGGAACGGGTTCCTTTGGTAAGAAATTTGTGGATATCATGCTGCGGGAGTACCACCCCGCGAAGCTGATCGTCTTCAGTCGGGATGAATTGAAACAACACGAGATGCGCGTGGCAGGTTTTGATCACCCCAGCATGCGCTACTTTATTGGCGATGTGCGCGATGTGGAGAGACTGCGCCGCGCCATGCATGGCGTGGATATCGTAGTGCATGCCGCCGCGTTGAAGCAGGTTCCAGCTTGCGAGTATAACCCAATGGAAGCGATCAAGACGAATATTCTAGGCAGCAGTAATGTGATCGAGGCGGCAATTGATGCCGGGGTGAAAAAGGTGTTGGCTCTCAGCACCGATAAAGCGGTCAACCCGGTCAACCTTTATGGCGCAACCAAACTGGCGGCTGAAAAGCTTTTTGTGCAGAGTAATGCCTACGCGGCCGGTACAGCCACGCGTTTTTCCTGTGTGCGCTATGGTAATGTCGTTGGCAGCCGCGGCAGTGTGGTGCCGATCTTTATCAAGCAACGCCAAAACGGGAAGCTGACGATCATGGACCAGCGCATGACGCGCTTCTGGCTGACCCTGGAGCAGGGTGTGCGCTTTGTGATCCGCTGCATCGGGTTGATGCAGGGCGGTGAGGTGTTTGTGCCCAAGATCCCCAGCACCCGTATCGTTGACCTGGCCCGGGCTATTGCGCCGGAGGCCGAGTTCGAGTTTGTGGGGATCCGCCCCGGGGAGAAACTGCATGAGGTCTTGATCTCTGAAGATGAGGCCCGCCTGGCGCTTGAGCGGGAAGATATGTTCGTTGTTACGCCTTCGGTACCGTTGTGGCAGAGAAACTTGCATTATGAAGGCCAACCTTTACCCGATCGGTTTCGCTATGGCAGCGATAATAATCTAGAGTGGTTGGACCTGGAGCAGATCCGGCAGATGGTTGCGCCTTTTGAAACCGAAGAATTCCCGGAGAACGTGGAGTTTTAGGATTGCCAATGCGGATTTTGATCACAGGGGTCAGCGGTTTATTGGGGATCAACCTTGCTCTAGAATTGGCTAGGGAGCACACGATTTTCGGCACATCCAACAGTCGCGCCCTATGCGGACCGCCTTTTCGGGTCATACAGGCTGATCTGACTGTTCCGGGTACATTGGAGCGCACCTTAGAGATCGCTCGACCCGATTGGATCATCCACTGCGCAGCGCTGGCGAATCTGGATGCTTGTGAAGCTGATCCGCCTCTGGCGCAGAGGTTAAATGCGGAAGTACCAGGCGAATTGGCTTCCCTGGCAGCAGGGGCGCGGATGGTGCATATCTCGACCGATGCAGTGTTCGACGGTCAGCGCGGCGATTACGGTGAAGAAGATGCGCCCAACCCTTTGAGCGTCTATGCGCGCAGCAAGCTGGAAGGTGAGCGTCGCGTTCTGGGCGCAAATCCGGAGGCTGCTGTAGCCCGTGTGAACTTGCATGGCTGGAGTATTTCGGGAAAGCGCAGCCTGTCCGAATTTTTCTTCTACAACCTCCAGGCTGGCAAACCTGTTTTGGGATTTACTGACGTTTATTTTTGTCCTATGCTGGCGAATGACCTGGCGGGTGTTCTACTGGCGATGTTGGAGAATGGGTTGAAGGGACTCTACCATACGGTCAGCAGCGAAAGCCTGACGAAATATGATTTTGGGCTGCGCATCGCCCGAAAGTTCGGCCTGGACGAGTCGCTGATCGCGCCGTCCTCAGTCGAGGACGCCGGTCTGAAGGCGGCTCGTTCACCCCGTCTGACCTTGAAGACGGAGAAGTTATCTCAGGCGCTGGGGATCGTTTTACCTGGAATATCCCCAGGGATTGAGCGCTTATCCATGCTTTATCAACGGGGTTATCCCCAGATGCTGAAGGGTCTTACGAAATAAGCTTTAGGAGAAATGGCTCGAATAATGTCAACCTACATCCACCAACAAGTCGAAGCTGCCCGAGCTGGCACGAACCCCACCCTGGTTTGCCGTGTTTCCTCCGGATGGGTGGTTCTATGCGACATGCAATTCCTGCCCGGTTACTGTATCCTGCTGCCAGATCCAGTTGTGCCGTCTTTGAACGCCCTCAACCGCCCGCAGCGAGCCGAGTACCTGTGCGATATGACCCTGGTGGGTGATGCTCTGCTGGAAGTGACAGGGGCTTACCGCATCAATTACGCCATCCTGGGAAACTCGGACCCGGCGCTGCACGCCCACATTGTGCCGCGCTACCTGACCGAACCAGATGGCCTGCGGCAAGGGCTGCCCTGGTCGTACGCCCCAGAGGTCGTTGAGGCGAGGAAGTTCGATCTTGATCGAGACGGTGTGTTAATCCAGCAGATTGCTGGAGCTGTTCAGAAGCGATTGTAATCGAGACGACTCAGTCAGGAGGTTGATATGGAAATCCGAATAGGCAAGCATAAAATTGGTGAAAACCACCCTACTTATTTCATTGCCGACATCGCTGCCAACCATGATGGCGACCTGGAGCGCGCCAAGAAGCTCATCCATCTGGCCAAAGAAGCCGGAGCCGATGCAGCCAAATTTCAGAACTTCCGTGCTCCTCAGATTGTCTCGGATTACGGTTTTCGTTCGATGGGGGAGCAGGTATCTCACCAATCCACGTGGAAGAAGCCCGTGTTTGAGGTTTATCAGGATGCGTCGGTTCCCTTCGAGTGGACACCAGTTTTGGGAGAGGAGTGTGATCAGGCTGGCATCGATTACTTTTCCTCACCGTATGACTTTGCCGCGACTGATTTCTTAGTTCCCTATGTGCCCGCTATTAAAATTGGCTCGGGGGAAATTGACTGGTTAGAGGCCATTGCCTGGATTGCTCAAAAGGGCAAACCGGTGCTCATGGCAACCGGGGCTTCTACGATTGGTGAAGTACAGCGTGCTGTGCATACGGTTCTGCAGTACAACCCACAGCTTGTCTTGATGCAGTGCAACACCAACTATACAGCCAGCCTGGAGAACTTCAACCACATCCACCTGCGCGTCTTATTGAGCTATAAAAGCATGTTTCCTCAAGTAGTACTCGGTTTATCAGACCATACTCCAGGTCATGCAACGGTTCTGGGCGGCGTGGCTTTGGGTGCGAAGGTGGTCGAAAAACATTTCACCGATGATAACGACCGGGTTGGACCAGACCACAAATTCGCCATGAACCCTTCATCCTGGTGCGAGATGGTTGAGCGAACTCGTGAGTTAGAGCGCGCCCTGGGTTCTGGGGATAAGTTCATGGCTGCCAATGAGCTGGAAACTTTTATCGTCCAGCGCCGCTGCCTGCGCGCCGCCCGCGATATCAAAGCTGGCGAAGTTATCAAGCGCGATATGATCGATGTACTGCGTCCAGCCACCCCAGGAGCAATCAAGCCGAGCGAAATTGCTCTTGTGGTGGGAACGCGGGTCTTGATCGATATTCCATTTGGTAAAGAACTGCGTTGGACCGATTTGGGAGTATAAGGGTAGGTCTTCCTTGAATTACACCATTTAACACTGCGTAACTCAGGCCTCCCCCTTACTTTTTCGTATATGGCGCGTATCCTCTATTTCAGCCGCGATTATTCTACTCATGACCACCGGTTTTTGTCTGCCTTGGGGAAGACTGGTCATCAAGTTTATTATTTGCACCTGGAGACTCGTGGTCATACATTGGAAGACCGGCCAGTCCCGGCTGTCGTCGAGCAGGTTCATTGGGCAGGCGGTGACCGTCCGGCGCGCCTTCAAGACGGCTTGCGCTTGATTATGGACCTGAAGAGGGTGCTGCGCAAGATCAAACCAGACCTGGTGCATGCGGGACCGATCCAGACGGCTGCATTTTTGGTGGCTCTGGCCGGGTATAAACCGCTGGTAAGTATGTCCTGGGGATACGATCTTCTTATGGACGCACAAAAGAGTAAATCATGGGCATGGGCTACCCGGTATGCCTTGCAGCACAGCGCTGCCATGGTCGGAGACTGCCAAACCGTCCGCCAGATGGCTGTTTCGTATGGAATGCCATCCGAACGGATCGTTACCTTTCCATGGGGCGTCGATCTGAGCCATTTTTCGCCGGGCTTAGAAGCAAGACTGGAACTGCCTCCTGGCATGCGTTCTCGCCTGGGTTGGGGTGAAGAAGTGTTCGTCTTGCTTTCCACGCGGTCTTGGGAGCCGATCTATGGGGTCGACATTTTGGCAGAGGCCTTTGGGTTGGCTGCCAGGCAGCATCCGGAGCTGCGGCTCATGATGTTAGGCAATGGCTCGCTGGCAGCACGTTTGCGACAGATTTTCATGCAAGGCCAGGTAATCGATCAGGTGGTTTTTCCAGGGCAGGTAAAACAGGGCGACCTGCCGAAGTATTACCGCGCAGCCGATTTGTACGTGAGTGCTTCGCACAGCGATGGTACTTCTATTTCCATGTTGGAAGCCCTGGCTTGCGGCTGCCCGGTGCTCCTCTCGGACATCCCCGGCAACCTGGAGTGGATCATGCCCGGTCAGCAGGGTTGGTTCTTCCGTGATGGAAACGTCCAAAGCCTGGCCGAGGCGATGCTGGAGGCGGTAGAGAACCGTTCTGTTCTGCTAGAAATGCGCCGCTCAGCGCGCTTCCTGGCGGAGCAGCGCGCCGATTGGGAGAAGAATTTCCCAGAGTTGTTGAAAGCTTACCGACTGGCCGGTGTAAATTGAAAGTTTTCGAGGTGATATGAGCCGTACAATAGCCATAATCCAGGCCCGGACAACTTCCTCCAGGCTGCCGGGCAAGGTCTTGCAGGAAATTGCTGGTCAGCCGATGCTTGTCCATGTGGTGGAGCGAACCTCTCGCGCTAGAATGGTTGACCAGGTGGTGGTGGCAACGACCACCGATCCTTCGGATGAGCCGATCGTGGAGCTGTGCGCAGCGCAAGGATATGCCTGTTTTCGGGGCAGCCTGCACGATGTGTTGGATCGCTTTTACCAGGCAGCCCAGGCTTTTGATGCTGGTGTCATTGTACGGATCACAGCGGATTGTCCCTTGATTGACCCTGGCGTGATCGACCTGACCGTGAAAGCTTTTCTGGGGCTGGAGCGCAGTCTGCCAGGCAGGATCAGCCAGCGCCTGATGAACATGGAGGGGCAGCCTTATCCTTTTGATTTCGCTGCCAACCGCCTTCCGCCTCCCTGGAAGCGAACCTACCCGATTGGTCTGGATACCGAGGTTTGTTCGCTGGCGGCTTTGGAATGTGCCTGGAAGGAAGCAGACCGAAAATATCAGCGCGAACATGTGATGCCCTATTTGTATGATGATGTGGGGGTCAATTTTGATCAGCCTTGCCGGTTTCGGGCCCTACAAATCGATCACGCCCAGAATTTCGGCGCCCAGCGTTGGACGGTAGATACACCCCCAGACCTGGAAGTGGTTCGCTGTGTCTTTGACCGTTTCGATGGGCGGGATGATTTTACCTGGTTGGATGTGCTGGCGTTATTTGAGCGTGAGCCAGAATTATTAGAAATTAATGCCCAGATCCAACATAAAACAGCTTTTGACATCGACGAACGAGCAAATCATACGAGCAAATTTGAGATATGAGCTTCCTAACCCTTTTTTCTGCCCCCAAAGCTTTCACCAATCCGCATATCGCTGTGATCCAACGCAATGCCATCCAATCCTGGCTGCACCTGGGGGAGCTTGTGCAGGTTTTGCTGCTGGGCGAGGAAGACGGGTTGGCTGATATTGCCGCAGAGCTAGGTGTCCAACACCTGCCAGAAGTAGCCTGTAATGCTCAAGGCACGCCCCTGGTCAGTTCCATGTTTGAACTAGCCCGACAGTACAGTGACAGCCCGTTCCTGGCGTGCGTCAACGCAGATGTGATGCTAATGCCCGACTTTCTCGCGGTAACCCACCAGGTATCCGTACAGGCAAAGGAGTTCCTGGTGGTTGGGCAGCGATGGGACCTGGATGTGCAGCAAGAATTGGACTTTGGAGCGGGATGGGATGAACGGCTGCGCCATGATCTAAGGGAGCGCGGCCGCCTGCACCCGCCCTCCGGGAGCGATTATTTCATTTTTCCACGGTTATGCTTTCAGAATATGCCCCAGTTTGCCATTGGGCGTGCCGGATGGGATAATTGGATGTTCTTTCATGCTCGCCAGCGAAGTTGGCCTGTGATCGATGCCACACAATCCTTGCAGGTGGTTCACCAGGATCACGATTACAGCCATCTCCCCGGCGGGCAGCCGCACTACCGGCTCCCAGAGACTTCGGAGAATATCCGCCTGGCAGGTGGAAGGCGGTCCATCTTTACTTTATTGGATGCAGATTACACATTGGGCGAGGGGAAGCTGCACAAGATAGCCCTGCGCGGTAAGAAGCTTTTACGCGAAATGGAGACTTTTCCCTTGGTGAAATTACGATCTT
>Ga0315275_10007373_pt1 | contig 10616 bp, 8 predicted proteins | sample YL17G03_0_MG_FD_205557 | JGI IMG/M metagenome (GOLD analysis project Ga0315275, IMG submission 205557) | Sediment microbial communities from Yellowstone Lake, YNP, Wyoming, USA - YL17G03_0 | ecosystem: Environmental > Aquatic > Freshwater > Lake > Sediment | place: USA: Wyoming | collected...
CCGTCAGGCCCCAGCCTTCGATGATCTCAAAACCGAAAACCTCCTTGAACCTGTTCCATGTCTCCAGGGCGAGGGGAGCCGAGCCGCATATCCAGTATTTCATGGAACCAAGATTGTATTTTTTCGATTCCGGGTAGAGGAGCATATATACATACATGGTCGGGACGCCGGCCATGACGTTTACCTGGTATTTTTCGATGGATGAAAATATGGCTTCAAGATCGAAGGAATTGAGAAGGACGGCTCTTCCCGTACGGAACAGGCCGTTATTTACAGTTGCTATACCGTAGGAATGGCACAGGGGAAGAACAATGATACTGGTCATGCCGTCAGGCAGTGATACTGTTTCATACTGCATCTTGGCATTGGCGTAGAGGGAGCGGTGGGTGTGGATGACCCCCTTTGGCCTGCCGGTGGTTCCCGCTGTATAAATGAGAGCGGCAGTTTCATCATCATCTGTTTCTACCACCGAATGCTCTTCAGCAAATCCCTCCACGAGGGGATGATACGAAAGAGTTCCTTCCGGAACATCTTTATCAATGAGAATGACCGACTTCACGCCGGGCGCCTTTGCCTGACCCGCGCGGATTTTAGGAAGAAAGGCCTGACTGCTGATCACTGCCTTGGCTCCCGAATCCTGGTATATGTAGGCCGTTTCTTCCTCGCCTATGAGGTAGTTGATCGGCACCATGACGGCGCCGAGCCTCCAGACAGCCCCGAAGCCCTGCAGCACTTCCGGACAGTTGGGCATTTGCAGAATAACCCTGTCGCCCCTGCCTACACCGAGATTCTTGAGGGCGGCAGCCAGTTTTTTGCTCTTTCGCAGCATCTCCGTATTCGTTATTTCGCGGCCCTCAAAAATGATGCTCACCTGTTCGCCGATATCCATCACCCTTTGTTCACTAAGCCTGGCTAGATTCATAGTCGCCTCCTCAATTAAGTGAGATTGTTACATTTGTTAAAAAAATGTTCCCTATGATGGAACACCCTGTCGTCCTCCAGCATGCCCTTTGCGGCATAACTTTTCCCTATAGGATTGCCGTTATGATGACGTGCCGGCACGCAGGGGGGGATATTATTCCAGTTCTATCTGAAAAACTTCGAGTATGCGACAGACCATTCCGTAATAGCCGATGGTCGTCGTCAGCTCCACGATCCCCTCTTCACTCAACACAGCCCGGACCGCGGCAAAGGTTTCATCTTTTACCCGGATATTCAGGGTCTCTTCGTCCGTGTATCGGAGAACGGCTTTTTCTATTTCATTAAATTCGCCGGAGTGTTCCCATTCCGGCAGGGCGTCGATCTGCGCCTGCCGCACGCCGACGCGCAGGGCTATGGGCACATGCTGGGTCCACTCGTACATGGCCTTGTTGATATTGCCTACACGCAAGATGGCCAGCTCGCGCAGGTTGGGAGGGACAACCCCCTTGAAAAGAATAGCGTTCCCCAGCCGCAGGAAATATTTGCCGACCTTGGGAGAGTGGGCCATAATTTTAAAGAGGTTCAGGACTATACGGCCCTGATCCGTCATTTTCCGGAACGTCTCCCGCAGCTCGGGCGACGCCGACTCTTCTTTCAATAAACTTATCCGTGCCATTCCTCCTCCTTCAGTGTTCCGGTATTATTATGGTCAATCCTTATCAACCGATTCTCGCGCTCTGGCCGCCGTCTACCGGCAGGATCGCGGCGGTGATGAACTTCGCCTCGTCTGAGGCAAGGAAAAGTGCGGCATAGGCCGTATCCCAGCCTGAACCCATTCCCCCTTTCAGGGGAATCATGCTGCTCCGGTCTTTAATCAGTTTTTCCTTATCGATGCCGAGGAACCGGGAAATCCCCTCAATGGCCATGGGAGTATTCATCAGGCCGGGCATGATCGCGTTGATGCGGATGCCCTTTCCCGCATACTCCATGGCGATGGCATGGGTCAGGGAATTAACCCCGGACTTGGATGTTTTATAGGCCAGCATCGGCGTGGCGCAGACCGCCGCGATTGACGAGATGTTGATGATGGATCCGCTGCCCTGCGTTTCCATATGGGGGAGCACATGCTTGCAGGTCAAATACATGCTTTTCAGGTTCACAGTAAAAATCCGCTCCCACGCCTCTTCAGTCAGTCTCACCGGTCCCAGGTCTTCCCCACCGGTGCCGACATTATTGACCAGAATGTCGATCCGGCCGTAATGCGCCGCGCAATCCTCAGCCATGCCACGGCAGTCATCCGATTTGCTGACGTCTGCGGCAAACGCGTATGACTCGCCCCCCTCCCGGGCGATCATCTCCCGGGTCTCCTGAGCGGAATCAACGCGGCGGTCGACGAGCATGACCCTGGCGCCGGCTCGGGCGAAGAGAAGGGAAATCGCCCGGCCGTTCCCGATGGTATCCCCCGGCGTCTGGCCGGCTCCCGTTACGATTGCTACTTTACCTTCAAGACGTTTATCCATCTTCCCTCCTTGAAAATGACCGCATGCCCGGCCATCGGTCGAGTTTTATGGGATCTTCATGCCTGATGCAGGTACTATTCAAATGCATAAATCTTTTGTGTCAATTATTTTACTATCTTCACTGAAATGACAGCAATGCTGTTTTCGAAAAAATTCTGAAGAAAAGAAGAAGTTTGCTGGGGCTTTAAAAAAGAAGCTCTCGCAAAGGCGCAGTGCCGCGAAGGAATTATTAAAATTCTATTGCATTTTATTTAATTATTTGTGACGCAATAAATTTGTAGCACAATTAAAATATTTAATTTCATTCTCTGCGTCTTTGCGAGAGAACTTATAAAGACTGGAGAATTACTTTATCTCTATGCCGAGCCGCTTCAGGGTGCGTTCTTTAGGAATGCCGTTGGAATCATACCCCCGCAGTTTGTAGTATTTTTTCAGCATGGACTCAAGCGGCACCACCCGCTTCTTAACATCGCATGCGCGTCCCTCCGATAGCAGGCGTCTCGGCAGGGTATCGTCCTTCCTTGATATTCCCTCGCGGGTGTTCATATACCGCTCGAGAATGTGAATCCGCTCGCCCGCTTTCCTGAATTTCAGCTGGTGGCAATAGTGGACACAATCGCGATTTTACTAAGCTATAGATTTACTCCCAAGATATTTCAATTTTCAAATAAAGCAAGCCCTATTTATTTTTCTTCTGAGCTGTATTGTTTTTTGGGTTGGGTCTTGCATTTATGCAGAGGTTCATGAACAATGCAGCAATGAGCGCTCCACGCGTTGGTTTTTTAAAGTTACTTATAACAGGTTGTATCGTATACTTGATGAATATCATTCTCCCGATATTACTCGTTTAATTATTTATCTTGACAAAATAACAAAATAGCTATAAAGAAAACACTTGCAGAAACATGTATCTGAGAAATGTCGCACCTCTCTTCTGATATGGTATCTAATTTTTACAATTCCATTCTTTTTTTCGGAGGAGTATGATGGCTACAAAATCGCACCAGAGTAAATTTAACTATGATTTTATCATTATCGGTTCGGGTTTTGGCGGCAGCGTGTCTGCGCTTCGATTGGCTGAAAAAGGATACAAAGTTGCAGTTCTTGAAAAAGGAAAGCGTTGGAACACGGAAGACTTTCCAAAAACCAACTGGAACATCCCCAAATATATGTGGCTTCCGGCCCTCGGCTGTTACGGATACCAGATGGTGACCCAATTGAAGCACGTCCTGATTTTCCACGGCGGCGGCGTCGGCGGCGGCAGCCTGGTCTATGCCAATCAGCTCCTGGTGCCGCCGGACGAAGTGTTCAAGCGGCCGGAATGGGGACCGGGAGACTGGAAGGCAAAACTGATGCCAATGTTTAAAAAAGCGCAAAAAATGCTCGGCGTCAGCCCGAGCCCCCAGATCGGCGTTGCTGATAAATACCTGCAGGAAGTCGGAATTGAACTCAGAGGGGAAGACACGTTCCATAAAAACGATGTGGGCATTTTTTTCGGCGAACCGGAAAAAACAGTGCCGGATCCATATTTCGGCGGTAAAGGACCGGACCGGACGGGCTGCACATTCTGTGGATCGTGCATGGTCGGTTGTCCGGTGGGATCCAAAAACACGCTGGATAAAAATTACCTCTATCTTGCCGAAGGTCTTGGCGCAAAAATTTTTCCGGAAACATTGGTCACCGGCGTCCGGCCCTGCGATGGCGGATATGAAGTGTTGACCAAAAAAGTAACCGGCTTCCTCCACCCGAAAAAAATATATAAAGCCAAAGGCGTCGTATTTTCCGGCAGCGTTCTGGGCACGGTCAAATTATTAAATATATGCAAACAGGATGGCATGCTGCCCGATATTTCAGATCAGCTCGGCAATTATGTACGGACCAATTCAGAGGCCCTTCTCGGCGTAAAATCTAGAGACAAAAGCATCGACTGGAATGATCAGATTGCCATTACCTCCGGCATTTATGCGGATAAAACGACCCATATTGAATTGGTCCGCTACAATAAAGGCTCTGATCTCTTGCTAAACCTTCTCACACTCATGACCGGCGGGGGCGGAAAAATACCCAGAGGATTCCGTTTTTTAGGCAATATAATCCTCCATCCCCTGCGGTTCCTGTCGCTGCTCTGGCCGCTGGGAAAGGCCGCAACAACAACCATCGTTCTAGTCATGCAGACCGATGACAATTACCTGCAACTGGATTATAAACGGAGATGGTGGCGGCTTGGAGGGCGCAGCCAGAATTCAAAGGTGCCAAAGGGCCTGAAAAGGGCGCCTGCATACATTCCCATCGCCAATGAAGTCGCGGAGCGGTTAGCAAAAAAAATGAACGCCATTCCGTTGAGCCTGTTGACTGAAGCGACTTTCAACTCGGCTCCCACTGCCCATATTCTCGGAGGCTGCTGCATGGGTGAATCACCGGAAAAAGGGGTCGTTGATTTCAAGGGGGAAATATTCGGCTATAAAAACCTTTTTGTTGCAGACGGTTCTGTTGTAGCTGCCAACCTTGGAGTCAATCCGAGTTTAACGATTGCTGCGCTGTCTGAATACATTATGAACCAGATACCGGCTAAGAAGTAGAATGGATTTCATCAAATGTTCGAGCGCTGTGATGCAATGCTCCTCGAGCATGTCCCTAATTTAGTTGAAAATCGTATCGGTTACCGTAAATTAACATTTGGGATATAATTATAAACAAGGAGTAACCGCAATAAATTAAAAGAGAGCACACCCCGATGCGACTGATCGTTCAAGTCAAAAGGACACGGGGTTTTTCCCGTCGGTGGGTGATTTGATTGAAGCCAGGGAGGATTTACATGCCCGCTATGACCGTGAAATCAACGAGTTTACAACTGGCATCGCGCTTTAAGCCGTGAAAGCGATCATCGACGAGAAAATTGAAAATTTATGGGAAATGCCATGATTATATTTCTGACTCTTTCAGGGTAGAAAACAACCGATTTTTTTTAATATAATTATTGATGACAGCTGGGGGTAAAAATATGGCAAACGGTTTTATGGGCAGGATATTAAGGATCAATTTGACGGCGGGATCAATATCGGAAGAGGTTATCCCGGATGATACAATCAGGAAATATATCGGGGGTGTGGGCATTGCCACGAGTTACCTCTATGACGAGGTCCCTGCAGGGGTGGACCCTCTGGGCGCAGAGAACAAGCTCATATTCATGACAGGCCCCCTCACCGGCACAGCGTCGGCAAGCGCTTCCAGGTATTCAGTGGCGGCAAGGTCGCCACTCACGGGGATATGGGGACACGGTAACTCCGGCGGGAACTTCGGCCCCATGCTGAAGAGGAGCGGCTATGACGGAATAATATTCGAGGGGGTATCGCCGAAACCGGTATATCTGGAGGTCTTTGACGGGAAAGCAGTTCTCAGGGATGCTGCGCATCTCTGGGGGAAGAACGTAAATGAAACCGAGGACCTCATCCAGAAAGGGACGGATAAAAAGCCAACCATTGCCTCCATTGGCCAGGGTGGCGAAAACCTCGTAAGATATGCGGCAATAATGAACAACCTTCACCGCGCAGTTGGGCGCTGCGGCCTCGGGGCCGTCATGGGCTCCAAGAGGCTGAAGGCCATTGCCTGTTCAGGGAAGGCCCAGATCGAACTCCATGACCCTAAAAAGTTCAGGGAGATTTCGAAAAGGCAGATTGCCCTCCTTAATGAGTCCATGCTCAAGGTGGGCTTCGAGGCATTCGGGACCAACATGGTGGCAGACATGGTTAATGCCCGTGGAGGATACCCCACCAGGAACTGGCAGAGTGGCGTCTTTGACCAGATTGACGAGGTGAACGGGCAGGCCATGACCGACAAGGTGCTGGTTAAGGAACTCAGCTGCTTTGCCTGCCCAATCGCATGCGGGCGCGGTACAGAAATCAAGGAAGGGAAGTGGGCCGGCAGGAGCGGCGAGGGGCCGGAATATGAAACCGCAAACATGTTCGGGGCCTGCTGCGGCATATCGGACCTCAACGCCATCACCATGGCCAACTACTTATGCAACGAATACGGAATAGATACCATAACTGCGGGGTCGTCAATCGCCTTTGCCATGGAGTGCTTTGAAAAGGGAATACTCACCAGGGAGAAGACCGGCGGCATTGAAATTAATTTCGGCGACAGCGATATCATAGTTGAGCTCGTGGAAAAGATAGCAAAGAGGGAGGGGGTAGGCGACCTCCTGGCTGAAGGGACAAAGGCCATGGCCGAGAGGCTCGGCGGAGGGTCCTCCGCTTTCGCCATGAACGTAAAGGGGCTGGAGCTCCCGGCCTACGACCCCCGTGCAGCCAAGATCTGCGGTCTGGGGTATGTAACGGCAAACCGCGGCGGAGACCACATCACGGGTTTTATCGAAGGGCCCACATTTGTCGATGCCCCTATCCTCATTGTCGAGGATAGCAAGATAGACGATCCGTTTAAGGCAAACCCCGAAGAAGCCAAAGTACTTGTTGACATGGAGGATGCCCTTACGTCCCTGGACGCCCTTGGGGGCTGTAAGTTCATGGGTGCTCTCCTGAAGGCCGAGGACCTTGTGGAGCTTATACAGTGCGCCACGGGATGGGACTACACCGTCGATGAATTCAGGAGGAGCGGCGAGCGGATATACAACCTCATAAGGGTCTACTGCGCCCGCGAGGGGATAAGAAGGAAAGACGACATCCTCCCGGAAAGGCTCATGAAGGAGCCCCTGCCGGACGGCCCTGCGGAAGGCATGGTTATAGACAGGGAAACCCTGGAGATGCTTAAGGATGCATACTATAAGTTCCGCGGCTGGAATTTAAATGACGGGTTACCCTCGCTGGCCAAGCTTAAGGAGCTCGGCCTGGATGATCTAATAGATGATGTAAAAAATATGTAATCATTGAAGGATAATGGAAATGAACTATTCCGACAAGCCCTGGTTGAAGAGCTACAAGCTTGGTCCTCATAAGCTAAAAGTGACCTGTGAACCTTATCCGAGGGAGCCGCTGTTCAAACTCCTGGACAGCGCCTCGGAAAAGTACGGCAATAAGACGGCAGTGCAGTTGCTGGACAGGACCATTTCATACAAAGAACTGCGGGAACAGGCGGATGCCCTTGCCTTTGCACTGGCCGGCATGGGCGTACGGCGCGGTGACAGGGTGTGCATTTTCCTGCCGAACTCCATTGAATTCGTCATCGGAGACTGGGGGATCCTTAAGGCAGGGGGCGCCACGGTGCCTACGAGCACCATGAGGAGCGACGAGGGGCTCATCCATGAACTGGTGCAGTCCGGTGCCAGGACAATAATCTGCAGTGAAGCCGACCTGCATCGCGTAATGGCTGTGAAGCCTGAAACTGCAGTTGAGCATGTTATTGTCGCCCCGGACTTCGGGTCCAAGGGCCTGAAATCCGCAGCCCTCCCTGCAGAGGCCTCGGGCTTCAACGGGCTCATTGAGGAAAACCGTGGGAAATCGGTGGAAGTGGAAATCGATCCCATGAATGATCTCTGCGAGCTTGCCTTCACAGGCGGTGCCACGGGGCTCCCGAAGGGTGTCATGATAACCCACTACAACAGGTATGCCAACCTGGTCCACGGCCTGGCATGGCTCTTGGAATCCCTCTCCAGGGGGATAATCGGCAAGTCATCAATCTTCATAACCATACCGATGTTCCATAGCTACGGCCATGCACTGCTGCACATGGCTACTTACTGGAGCCTCAGGCTCATCCTTGCCCCGGATCCCCGGGACATTGAATACATTGTGAACGTCATAAAGGAGAACCGCCCCTTCCTCATCCCCACCATCCCTACACAGCTCATGAGGATGGTGAAATACAAAATAGGCAGGATGAACTCCCTGTTCTTTTCCGGCTCGGCGCCCCTGCCTGAATCGGTGCGCGAGGCTGTCATGAAGGACATGGGGAACCCCATAGGCGAGGGGTACGGGCTTACGGAGACGTCCCCCGTTGCAACCCTCAACCCGTCGGCCTTTTCCAAGATTACCGGGTTCATGTCAAAGGAGAAGCGCGGCCTCGGCGTACCGGTGCCCGATACGGAGTTCAGGGTGGTGGACCCTGCCACGGGCCAGGATGTGCCATTCGGGGATACCGGCGAAATAATAATAAAAGGGCCGCAGGTAATGAAGGGGTACTGGCCCGATGCATCGGGGCTCACTGAAGGCGGGTGGTTCCATACCGGGGACCTGGGCTACATGGACGATGAGGGTTATTTCTACATTACCGACAGGATCAAGGATATGATTAATGTTTCCGGCCTGAAGGTCTATTCCACCAAGGTGGATGATGTGATCTTCCGGCACCCCGGGGTCCAGATGGCGGTTACCATCGGGGTCCCGGACCCGGAGCGCGAGGGGAGCGAGCGCGTGGTTGCCATTGTGAGGACAAAGGAGGAGTTTTCCGGAAAGGTATCCGGAGAGGAGATCATAAAGCTCTGCAGGGAAAACTTATCTCCCTACGAGGTCCCTAAAATTGTGGTCTTCAAGGACGACCTTCCCTTTACGGTAACAGGAAAGCTGTGGAAGAAGGAACTGCGCGATGAGTTCATTGAAATTTTAAGCAGGGGCGGACAACTATCCGCCAGCGATCAAAATAATAAAAGAGAGGTTTGATATATGGCAAAAATACAGTACTGCACACCGGAATGGCTCGAGGCCTTTGCAAAGGATTACAGGGCCAACCCGAAGTATGAGAAGGACCTTAAAAAACTCACCTCAAAAGTCTATTTCAATGTCCTGGCCGAGAAAGGATGGGGGATCGATGAAAATATAATTTTCGGTGCTGTCTTTGAAGCCGGCAGGCTTGAAAAGGTTGAATTCATAAGCGCCGAGAATGCAAAGAAAGTTGCCACCTTTATTCTTTCGGCAACCCCCATGGAATGGAAGCAGATCCTCACGAAAAAGTCAAAGTTTGTAACAGATTTCATGCTCGGAAAGATTAAGCTTGAGCACGGGAGCAAGGTGGGGGTACTGGGCATTGCGCCCCATTCAAACATTCTGGTGGATGCCCTGACGCAGGTAGAGCTACAGTTCCCCGACGAAATGACCGCCGATGAGTTGGAAAAGTACCGGGCGAAGATGAAAGGATTCCGGTCCAAACTGGGAGTTTGACAGCCTGTCGTGATTGTTGAGATAAGGGTCTTTTCTACCTTAAAACACTATGTTGCCGGTTCAGATATGCTGGTGGGAGATAACAGGTGGGAGATACCTGAAGGCATAACGGCGCGAGAGCTGGGTAAGAAATTAAAGATCCCGGATAGGGAGATTAAAATCATCATCATTAACGGGCGAAAAGCTGATGATGACCATATCTTGAATGAGGGTGATTCGGTTTATATTTTCCCCCCCCTGATGGGGGGGTGAGTGCATATATCTCTATTAGTGATTCTATCGCACACCCAATGTTGAATTATTTTTGATTCAAATAAATATTAATAATTATACATAAGTGAGCACCAGCGCGAAGACTTTAAATTTTGGCATTGTGTGATCACTCCGTCTTTAAAGTCCTCTATCGGAATCTAACCGTATAACATAGTTTGATTTTGATTCTATGCTCCTCTCATGCGTTCTTTATATTATTTTTGACTCTTACGGCAATTAATTTCTATGCTATTCCTGAGTTTTTCAGGAAACTGTTAACAGTGAGGTGGAACACGGCAGATCCTTAATGTATATTAAGGGAACCTCAATAAATCAAATTTTGATGGTTCCCTTGGGCACTTTTAAGGTTTAAATTAGAATTTTTTGTTGTTTTATTTCTGAAAATTCTAATTTATAGAGGTGCCCTTAAAAAAGGAGGCTCGATATGAGAGGGTCAAGCACTCGATTTTTTAAGAAGAGCTATTTAATTCTTGTTTTCGCGATCTTTATTATCGGCTGTTCATCGTTCCCGCCAATTGATACGGCCCCTGAAAAGCCGATCACAGATGTGAAGAGCATCACAGGAACGTGGCTGTCAGTGGGGCAATGGTGCCCTCCCGGGTCTCTGCCTATAGTTGTTTATGCGACGATCTACTTTAAGGAAGACGGCTCTTCTCTCCTGTATTCTGAATCTTATTTGCAAAAATCCGGGCCGTGGTACTACAAGGGTCAATTGCACAATGGCAAGCTGCGGACTGTAAACGGCGAATATACACTGTACGAACGCGAGGGGAAACAAGTGCTGACCTATCGA
>Ga0315275_10007374_pt1 | contig 10615 bp, 8 predicted proteins | sample YL17G03_0_MG_FD_205557 | JGI IMG/M metagenome (GOLD analysis project Ga0315275, IMG submission 205557) | Sediment microbial communities from Yellowstone Lake, YNP, Wyoming, USA - YL17G03_0 | ecosystem: Environmental > Aquatic > Freshwater > Lake > Sediment | place: USA: Wyoming | collected...
AATCTGCTAGGGTAGCATAACCATTTATTAGCATCTTCGGTTCCTTCAGGCTGGTGGTATTCAGGACCGGATCTTGTTAGGGATCCGGTCCTATTCCATGAGCCCTTATTTAAGCTCGATTGCTTAGGTTATAACCACCTGTGGAGTCACGGTTACCGGACGATATCCGGATCCGTTATAAAGGTGTGCGATTACTCCGTTCGGGAAGGCACCTGTCGTTGTCACTACCAAGGCTTTCAGAAACGGCCGAGCTGGGTTGACTTTGCAGTCAATCACCTGGACGGTCGAGTCGCCAGCTGCTTTCGTGACCTGTACCAGAACCGCGCCGGTTAGGTCCGCCAATCCACCTCCGGTCGTTGCGCTGTCCTGGATTTTCATATCGAAAAGTCCGCCAGCGCCTGCCACGCCGAGTACTGCTTCAAAACATATTCGGTCAAATCCAGCTGCGTTCACTTCGATAGCCGTCATCGTTCCGATTGTCCCGATACTGGGAGCGATCGCTGATAAAAACTTTGAGGTTGCTGCTACTGCATGAGCCATTATATTTTCTCCTGGTTTCCTGGTTGAATTCGGATTTCAATTATCCGGCTTAGGCCTGGATTCCCCATAGAACGGCTTCGCTCTGAAGAACCGCTCCGCCTGCACGATACTTGGCGAAGAGCCCGATCTGTCCATTGGCCTGGTACAGGTACGGGTTCCTGGAGACGGTCATTCCTTCACGCTCTGCAATCCCATAGAAGCTTGGATTGACGAGTAACCATGTCTTCGTTCCGGTTACGACCGGCACCGCGGTCGGCATGGCATTGGTCGTGAAGACCGGTACTCCGCCGATGGTCCCTGATGGGCTGACTTGGGCCGGATCGATCTTGTTTCCACCGATCCAATCGATGAAGGCATAGGGGGTTGCTACCAAAAGTGCACGGACCAGGCCGAGGATTGCTCTGCTCGTGATCAATACCATACCTTCGACGTACGGGTCCGGCATCGCATGGATCAGGGCATGAATATCAGCTGCCACGATTGATGCAGCGTTTGCGAAGGTCTTACCAAGCGCTCCGCCGACTGCCATCGCTTGAGGCATACCGGTTCCGGTGCCTGTCACGACGCAGTAATAGTTATCTGCAGCTGCCATGGCCCTGCCCCAAACACCAGCCAGGTATCCACCGAAGTTCGCTTGAGCATCGGCTTCGAGCTCTTCTGAAATCTTGATCAGTTTGGTCATCTTGTGAATGGTGATAGCGACCTGGCCCAGGGTCGGCTCGTTCTCGTCATAAGCGACTTCTTCAGCTGCCACGACGAATTTAGTCGCTGCGGTTGCTTCGACCGGTACTGGATATTTATCCAGGTTGGTCGTGAAGCGTTGAACGCCAATCAAGGATGGGACCGATCCTTCGTTCCGCTTGGCCACGATCTGGTTATGAAAATCATCGGGGACCGCATACCCACCTTCTGAGTCGGTTTGTCCCTGCATGGCTGCTTTATACGGGACATCATCACCGGTCTTGATCCAATGCAGGAATGACTTAACTTCTTCGTCTTCACCTTCGGTCGACTCTGAAACCTTGTGATAAGCATAGCCACCACGTTTCAGGTTTTTCATTTGCTCGAGGCCCTTCTGATAGCCTGCGTCTTCAGCTGCTTTGAGCTCGGCCGCTTTGGTTGCTTTCGCTTCGTCCTCAGCCTTCCGAGCAGCGTCACGAGCGTCCAATACTGCGTTCAGTTCTTTTTCGTCCATTTCAATTTCTCCTATTTTCAAATTTGGGTTGATTACTGTTTTGATTTCCAGGCTTGACTCCGCAGCAGCGACGCTGCTCTCAGCTTCGTCCTCGTCTGGTAATAAACTTTTAAGCGCTACCACACGGTTCCTTGACTCTGCAGGAGCGTGGGTGTAGCTTGCATCCAGGCCGATTGGCCATAGATCGATGTGATTAATTCCGTTCTTTTGGGGTGTGCTTTCGACCAGGTGACGAGCGGTTCCGCTCGACAGTCCCAGCTTCCCTGCACGAGCCAGGTCAGCCAGGAATTTCTCGTAGGCGTCGCTTTCGTCTAAAACTCCGGCCATGAATACGCCGATGTCGTCGACGCTCAGTTCTGCATCGCTCAGCCTGCGCTTCAGGACTGCTTTTTTCCCATCGCTTGTTTCTACTGGCAGCCTGTGATTGAACCATGTAATACTTTTTCCAGGGAATTCCATCACGTAATCCGTTTCCTTGTCAAAATAATCACCTTCAAGGTCCGGATCCTTCGGGGTTGTAAACCGGATCAGATATCCACCGACTTTGGTCTTCGTTCCTTCGGTGCTAAGAACCTTGACTGCCGGATCTCCAAAATTCACCAGCATATCATCGGTCAGGGACTTTGGGAGCTCATACCTGGTCGGGTCCGGACAAGCAGCTCCCAGGGTTATGGCTGCATCGTGAATATTCTGCAGGGCTGTTTGGTCTTCGGAGCTATGCCGAGCTCCAATTTTCAATTCGTCTAATTCATCGCTCATACTTTTTTCCTCCGGTTCCGCAGGCTCGAACGCTATCGGTTCGATCTTGTTATCTTTCAGCCATTTCCTGGCTTGCGCTTCTGTGAATTTCTCAATCGGGAAGCGGTATGCCTGGACGGTCATGGCATCTTCGCCTTTGATCTTACCCAGGATCATGTCTGGTCCGCCAGGGATCGCTTTTCTACGGAAGCTGTTGTCCTGGAATTCTCCAGGGTCCCTTACTCTAGCAGCGTGTTCGCTCGGATATGGCATCTATATTCCTGGTAAACAAAAAAGCGCAGCTGACAGTTTCCTGTCGCTGCGCTAGTCTAATCGACTCTTTATGCGCTTAGTACCGCTTGCCCTTTTCGCTCGCTCCCATCAGGGATCTGTGAGCTATCCTGTCAAGCAACTTAAGTATAACATACCTGATTTTATTTGAACAGGACTGCCAATCGTTCCTTCCGATTAATTATATCGCTCAGTTCATTCCAGAAGTTATGTCGCTGCATCCCTTTGCGGTACCAATCGTGGCGATTGAATATACACCCAGCAGTTCTCATAGCCCAGGCCCTTGCGCCAGGTGCATCGATCCAGACAAATTCAGGAACCAGATATCCACCTTCGTTTTCGACTTGAACGACTATCATCGGTTCTATCATAATCCAAGGTCCTTTATCATTTTCGCAATCCAGGCATCATAAATTTGGCTTATAAGGTCTATTTTTTCCTCGGCTACTTCTCGGAGCTTACGCCAGCCAATGATACCAAATAATTCCTTCTGGTTATCGCCTACCACGTCATCAGCATACAACGCTGTGTTTCCTACCTTGGTTATGTAATTACTCACATCCCTGTCAATATAGAATTTCGTTCCAAGGCGCTCCGAGTCATTCAGGTTCCCCAGGGCGGTCTCAGTTCCACGTCCACGGATGTAATAAGGGACCGGTGGTTTATTCGCTTCAGTTTCAGGCGGATAAGATTGCAGACCTTTGGTTTGAAGAATTTTACTTGCAGCCTCTTGACCAGCCTTCGCCAGGTAAATACCGACGTGCCTAGGATCCGCAATTTCGTTTATGCCCTTGAGCACCTTATCAAGCCCTTTGACTTGAATTAGAAATCCGCTCATGGTTTCTCCTTCAGAATATCGGTCGTGGTTTGTGTCCAGCACCGGCAGTTGTGAGTTATAATACCACCAGCGATATATAATCCACTTTCGGTTTGGAGGTTGTAAACATGCCCAGCAAAATCACTATTCCTAATCTTGACAATCTGCTTGAGCGTTATATTGCCGGAGAGTCTGAGAATCAAATCTCCAAAGATGCGGGAATCAATCGATGGACTTTCCGCCAGCGACTCATTAAGGCCGGTATCGTTCCCAGAAATCAATCCCAATCCGAGGCCTCGAAATGGTCCAGAATGGATCGAGGCCAACGTATCCACCAGGTCAATGCTGCTCATAAGGCTTCTATCGGTAGAAAAGTTTCCTTTGATGAATTGTGTTTGCGAGCTAAAAGTAGAGAAGGGAAAATCTATCCAAGGACTACTTCTCAAGAAGAGCTTATTGTCGGGCAATGGCTTACCGATGCTGGATTGAATATCATCCATAACTTTGCGGTTGGACCGTATAGCTGCGATCTTGGAGCCAGCTCCATCACCGTGGAAATCTGGGGCGGAGGTTGGCATGCTAAAACCATTGATGTCAAGCGCACAAAATATATTCTCGATAGTGGCTATTCCACTTTGATCATCAATATTGATAGGAAAAGATTCCCATTGTCTAGAGCCGTAACCCAATATGTAATCTCCCTCTTGCAAGAGACCAGCAGCGATCCAACCGGAAGGCGTCAATATTGGATGATTCGGGGTGATGGTGAGTTGATTTTCAAGCGTTTCAATAGTGACAATATTTCCCTCATACCACCGTTCACTTCCGGCCGCAATTCTACCAATGGGCAATACCAGCGTACTCCCAGGTAGACAGTTGACGTGTGCTGGCGGATTATCAATCGGTCCGTCATCGCTATCCCAGCTTTCATCCAGTCCTATTTCCTCACCATTCAAAGGACCGCAAATCTCACAAACCAGGTCATCGTTATTCGTAAACCATACTTTCACAACCGCCACATCCGGGAATTGATCCTTCATCACTTCGCCGGCGATCTGGTTACCTTGTGCATAAGACCTGGTAATCTCCGTCACCGCTATAGTTTGTGATCGCTGCGGATCGAACGACATTCTCCCCATTGCGTCTGCTATCGTCATTCCAGGCGTGGCCACGAAATCGCTGACAGCTTCCCTTACAATCTGCCTGGTAGTCTCGCTTATTTCTTTAATCAATTTACCTGAATAATTCAAGGCCCAGCTATGAGCTTCTTTATTAATCAAGCCAATATCCAGAATATATCCTGTCTCATCCTGGAACAGGCTAACTCCATTATAAACAGAGTTGAATAGCTCGTTCCGGATCGCATTATCCTCGGCATCGGTCAGGTCCAGGTCTTCAAATATATCTATTGGCAGTATCTTCACGGTCATCGACTTCGGTTCCTTAGGCCTGGTCTTATCGAGTTTCTGGAGACGAGCTCGGATTAGGCGTGCCTGGCGGTCAAATATCGGCTGAAATATAGCAGCCATGCGCTCTTCAGCCTTTTCCTTTTCCCTCCAGCCAGGTTCCTTGCGGTCCCTACGCTTGAGCGCCTGGATCACAGCTGCCACGATCCTTAGTAAATTATTCCGAGCTGCGAGCCTGGTGGTCATCTAGGAACCATAATTATATTGATGGTCCGGATTGCAGTCCTTCCGCCTGCGGTCGTAATCGTATTCACGCAGGGATAAATCTCCGGCAGGGTTCCACCGACCAGCCAAATTGTTGCCAGGGTGTTCGTTTTATTATCGCTCGCCTTGGTAATTCCTGCCGGAACGGACCAGCTCGAGGTGGCTATGGTATCAGCTCCCAGCCAGGTGGTCCAGTTTTCTACATAGTCCAGGACTTCGCCTGGTCCTTTTTCAAATTCTCGCACGTCTTCCATATCGGTTACCTCCACGATCCTATTTTCCGCTTCGACTAAGTATGTCCTGTTTTCTGTTTCGATTATAGTCCGTATCTCTTCCATGACCTCGAATGTTCGGTCTTCGTATTCAACATCGAAGGTCCTGTCTTCCGCTGGTACGATATAAGTTCGTTCGATTGTGGGAAGGTTGCCAAATTTATAAAATATTACATCCTTACCCGTTAGAATAAATATACCCTTACTAACCAATAATTGATAGGTCGGAGCGATGGAAGTATAAGTTAGAGTGACATTATTCCCCGTCCAGGTATAAACCCCTGCTCCCGACAATATCTTGCGGACAAATACCAAAATTGCATTATTGCCAGTAAAAGTAAATGCGCCTGTGGTCGTCTTTATCAAACGCCCTTCACGTAGTAGTGCATTATTGCCAGTCAGGGTATAAGTTCCAGCGGTAGTAAACGTCTTTCGAGCCGCCAGGATTACCGAATTATTTCCGGTCCAGGTGAACGCGCCAACAGTAGTAAACGTCTTCCGATAATATCTAAGATATGCGTTGCTCCCTGACAACACAAATGATCCGGATGTAGTTTGTAGTAAGTACGCTCCTCCTCCTACTGGCACGTATGTCAGGATTGCGTCATTTCCTACCCAAGCAAATCCACCCGTAGTCGTCTTTACTAAATGAGTCGACTTCAGTATCGCATTGCTTCCACTCCACGTAAATGTACCGCTGGTGGAATACATCTTACTGGCTCTCAATAAATAAGCGTTACTACCCGATAATGAAAAGGCCCCGACAGTCGTTTTTAGCGGATATCCCCTCGCTAAAACTCCGTTATTACCCGCCCACGCATAAGATCCCGCGACTGTGCGCGTCTGCCTTGTCGCTCTTAACAGCGCATTTTGACCGCTCTCCGTAAATGCGCCAGCCGTTGTAAAAGTTTTTCGGGCAGCTCGTAAATTGGCGTTACTTCCGCTTAGAACAAACGCGCCAACTGTCGTCTGGATCTTTATGGATCTATAAAGTTTAGCGTTATTGCCTGTTAGCGCAAACGCCCCCGCTGTCACCTTAGTTAACCTTTTGAATAATAGAATTGCGTTACTGCCTGATAAGGCAAATGATCCAGTTGTTGTTTGAAGTACATACGATACTGCCGCCGTTGAATACGCCACTTCTAACATCAGCGTGTCCCAATAAGGGACGGGCGCATAATCCGTTGCGAAACCTACCCGCCCCTGTATTCCATTCACCAATGCCATTGTCCAGCCACCACCAGGATTTGGCATTATCTTTGATTTGTAAAATAAACTACTCTCTGACATATCCCCTGTATAGATCGCAGTCTCCGTTGTGCCATCATATACTCGCGCAGAAGCTGAGTTTGCCGGAGATGCAGACGCTGAATGATACGCTTCGTAAGCCATCACTCCCAGGATGCTCGTTTGTGCCGTATCTGCAAAAGCAACTGCTGCATAAATCGAGCTTGTACCACCAACCTGTTTAACATAATCTGTGGTAGTTCCAAACGGCACTTCATCCAAATATACATTAGCGGGTAATGTATCATCATCAATAGTTGAGCTGCTATTATTTTGAATATTAGTCACGGTTGGGTGTGGGTTGGATGTGCCTGCCGCGTTAGGTGATAATCCAACCACCGCATGCGCCCCAATGGGATAGTCACCGCTGGTGGCAGAAATAATTACATCGTCAAAATACCAGGTACAAGCCGGTCCGCTCGCTCCGCTATGACCAAACCTTATATTGATCAATGTATCAGAAGTCATGCTACCCGGCGAATATGTCTGCTCCCCAGCGCCATCTAATTGAGCTTTCAGAGCCCAGGTTGTCGAATTAACAAGGAAATCAAAATCGATCCGATACCAAGAACCAGCGCTGATAGTAACGCTGCCAAAATCTGTCTTAGCCGATATGCTCGTATTATCACTATTAGCATAGCAAATTGCAAATTTGGTAGTTGAGTAATTGAATACAATTGCCGGATGTAGAATATCTCCGGATGATGTTTCAAGATGGAGTATGACATAATCTGCCGTAGGTAATGTAGAAGCTTTTACATAGACACTACCAACTATCCGTCCTGCTGCAGTCCAAGTCGGACTATCAACCCGAGCCGCCAGCGAAGCGGTTGGGGCAATATGTAATCCATATCCGCCTGTCCTTGCTGCTGCTGCAATAACCTGTATTTGTGGCGATACCCCTGTGATAGCAGTTACCAGACCGCCTCCATTCGAACCTGGCGGACTTAATCCCCACTCTAATCCGGTGATATAAATCGCGGTCGCCATTGCTTACCCATTTAGGTAAGCGTGAACATCGGATAAGTTGAAGTCCAGGCTGTACCGTCGTTACTATTTCCTACCGTGAACGTCTCGCCAACGCCAAGAGTAATAGCCGAACCGTAATCGAACCATCCAATTACAGGGCGTGATGCTGCCGCACCTTTGCTATTGTTGTAAACAACCGCATACCGAAACTGTGCCATCGCCGCCGTTACACAAGTCCATAGTGCTACGGCAGAGTAAAACTTTGCAACTCCTGACGTTTGGATATATTGCTGTCCTGTCAACAAAACACCCAACTTCGTGTATCCGTTACCTGCTGCGATCTCAGATGCGTTGCTCGTACTTTTCACAACACACGGAGTAACTGATGTGTCAACTATCGTATCCGCTGCATTAGGGACTGTGTTTGTGAGCAAGATATAAATCTGATCTTGCCCTGTTGGTAAGTTATGTAAAATATTACCGATGTCTTGCACAAACTGATTAAATTTGTAGAAACTTGAAGTAGCCATTATTTATCTCCTATTTATGATTTGATTTCTGCTGTTTCAATTAGCAGATTAGTCGCTCTGTCCAGGGATCGTGCCAGGGCGCTCATTCCGCTCGGTCGCTCATCCTTCAGGGTCCCAAGCTTTGCATCCTTGAATAGTTCCTTTACGTCGTCTTCGGTCCTACAATAAATCAATTCAGTTTGGATCCGGTCCCTGGTGACCAGGTCGATTACTTTCGTCTCAAATTCAAACGTCGGATCTCCGCCGGTCTTCAGTATCCTGGTAACCTTCCGCTGCCATTGGTCCAGTTCCTTGGCTATACTCTCGTCGACCTGTTTGGGTTCCTGTACATCCTGGTCTTCGACCGGTTCCTTTGGCGCCGTGATCACAATCGGTGCTGGTGCAGGGGTTGGGGCCTTCGCTTCAGGCACGTCTTCGAGCTTATATCCCAATTCTACGGCTGCCACCTCCGCCTTGATTATTCCCTTCTCGACCAGCAGCGCCAGGGAAGCAGCCCAGGCGTTCTGGTCATCCTGGAGAGGCTTGACCTTCTTTTGGTCGAATAGGAAATAAGCTCCGTGGTCCACCAGGTCCTGGTATTCTGGGATCAGCTCAGCGTTCAGGACCTCTTCGTAATACTTCCAGCGTGGAATTATCGTAGTCGTGTAAAGGTGGTATAGCGCTGCATCGACCGGTGTTCGATCTGCAGCTCCACTAGAGCTCAGGAGCAGCTCGTCGACTCCCAGGCTTACACAAATGGTACGATGCATCTCACCTCGGATCGTTTCCATGGCCAGGTCTTTTATGTTGCTCGAAAGCGGGACCGGTTTCAATCCGGATCCGACGATCCCAACCTTGTGCTGGTTACTCGTTCCCTTGAATGTCTTATTCCAAAAAGCGGTTACCCGTTCGACCAGGTTGTCTGTCATGGCCTGGTCGGTTGTCAGGAGCAGCGGTGGTACCGCATAATTGGCGAAGAACGCAGCCATATATTGATCGGCCTTGAGTTCTCCCAGGGCTGCCAGGCTTGACATGGAGAGCGGTGCGATCCCCGAAAGGTCCGAGCTAGGGTCGTAAGAGCCACGGAAATATATGATTTCGTCTCGCTGGTATGTCTTCGTTCCTTTTCCGATCCGCTGGGTGAAGCTGGTTATTCCGCCGGAGCTGTAATTGACCGTCATGTCCTTTGGATTTAGGAACATCAGCTCGACCACTTTGTCCCCAGCCATGATTTTCTGCCAATAAGCACAGCCATAAACGCAGAACGCCGACTCCGTGTAGCGCCACAGGTCGCCTTTATTCCATTCCTTATTGACCGTGTCTAATAAATCCAGCACAGGATGGTCGTCTATCTCTTCGTCTCCCCCATCCAACAGGATTAGACTAGCGCTCGCAATTGCATCAGCTCGGATTGATATCGCTCTGAAGGCCCAGGCCGAGCTCAGGTATGCTGCCACGGCGGATCCACCTTTTTTATTGCCTTCGCTGTTGGCGATCTCCGCCCAGCCTGGTATATTTGTGATCACTTTCAGGTTCTTATCGTAGGATAATTTTATCGGCATAGTTTCCTCCGTGGTTTACTATTCGATTGTACCCATAACCAGTTGGCCTGACTCGGCTGAATGGTACGCCAGCGCCAGGGCTATAACTCCGTCATCGTGCATTCCTTCCGGTGCTCCGTATTTGATAAGGCCGGTCGGTAAACGCTCACTTTCAAATGCTTTCAGCTCACCAATCAGGACCTCATCCGGTTCGACCGTTATGGATCCGATCTCGAATGCCAATGCCAGGGCGTCTATCAGCAGCATCTTCGAGTTATTAGTCGTTGTAAAGGCGGTAATCTCCAGGCCTTCATCCTGCAGCTTCTCTACCATGGGGCCACCGATCGAGTTATATTCTGCCATCACGGACGCCTGGTTGTATCTCGCTGCCAGGGCCTTGAGCCTGGTGCGCTGCAAGTTGTAATCCGTCTCAGTCATCCTATCGTTGAATACGTTTTCCTTGGTGTGAATGTCCAGGACACAGAACCAGGTTGCATCGCCTGTCCTGCCCCAATCAGCGCCAATCGTATATTGATGGCCAGGTTCCGGCTCTTCACGCCTGGTCGCCGTGGCTTGCCTATCGACATACCTAATTACACCGGCTCCGTCTTCGATAAATTGAGCATCCCATTCCTGGGAGAAGGTCCTCTGGCTAAGTCTGGTCTTCGCTTTATCGTAGGCGCCTTGTATCCGTGGATTGGGGTTATCTCTCGACGGCGCCTGGAATGAGACCTGGTCGACTCCGTCTTCAAGTCCCAGCTGGAATTCACGCCAGAACCAATTTCT
>Ga0315275_10007375_pt1 | contig 10614 bp, 7 predicted proteins | sample YL17G03_0_MG_FD_205557 | JGI IMG/M metagenome (GOLD analysis project Ga0315275, IMG submission 205557) | Sediment microbial communities from Yellowstone Lake, YNP, Wyoming, USA - YL17G03_0 | ecosystem: Environmental > Aquatic > Freshwater > Lake > Sediment | place: USA: Wyoming | collected...
GACGGCCGGACTCGTCAGAAAAATAGTGCAGCGGTCCCGTTCCCGCTGAAGGCGGCGGACGTAATCGAGGAAGAAGGGGATCTTGTTGTCGAAGCGCGGGACGGACTGGAACGAGAAGTGGAACTCCGGCTCCGTCCCCCCTGATTCGAGAGCTTCCGAACGGACGGCCGTCCGCCGGATCTCCCGCCACAACGAATCGGGAGAGAGATCGATCCTTTCTTCCCCGGGCCGCGGATCGACCTGAGCCTCAGCCCACTCCTTCTCGACATCCTCCGGGTGATCGATGATGAAGACCGGGTCGTCGAGGTAGGCGGTAAAAGGCACGGACGAGACGGCCGGACCCGCGCTTTCCAGGAGCGAGGGGATCAGGGCGCTGTCCAGACGGCGGAGGGACCGCTGCGTCGAGGGATCGAATTCCCGGATCGAGGCGATCTCGTCTCCGCTGAATTCGACGCGGTACGGCGCCTTCTGCCAGGGCGGGAAAACGTCCACGATCCCCCCTCGGCCGGCGTATTCGCCGCGGAACGAAATGAGGTCCTCGCGGACATAGCCGTACTCCGTCAGGGTTTGCAGGAAGCGGTCCCGATCATAAGGACCGCCCTTGTCCAGCCTCAGGAAGAGCCCGGGGAGATCCGCGGGAGCGGGGAATGGCCGGAGAAGGCCGAAGAGATTGGTTACGATGAGCGACGGCCGCCGGTGAAGGAGGTCATAAAAGAAGCGCATCCGGGACGAGACCGCTTCGAGGGAAGGGGGCCCGTCCTGGGAGGGGCCCTCCGTCAAAGGCGGAAGGGCCTTGACCCGCTTGGGAGACCGGAGCTGGCCCAGAAAAAACAGGCTCTGCTCTTCCATCCCGGTCAGGGACAATTCCGCGGGCTGGATGTAAATGATGGTTTTTGGAAGAGCCTTGGCCAATGAGGCCAGAAAAAAGGGCTTGGCGGCTTCGGCCAGACCGGAGATGCGGAGGCCGCGGCTTTCCTTCTCCAGTTCCCGGACGAGCGCCTTGAACTCAGGGACGTCTTTGAGAAAGTCGAGGCTCATGGGACCAGCGTCCCATTATACTAAAAATTCGCGGTCACATTCCGAATTCCAGGCCGAAGCAAAACGAAAGGAGGCTCTTCCCGGATATGTTATGTGCCCGAAATGCTCCGCTTAAAAGATGATGCCGGCGCCGAGCTCGATCCCTCCGACGTCGAACTCGAAATCCGCTGGTTTCATCTTGCAGGACGAATAGGCGACATGGACGTCGATGCCGATGCCCTTGGCCAGATAGAGCGCCAGCCCGGCTTTCCCGACGAATCCGACGCCGTTCCCGCTCACGTCACCGATCACGTTCGATTCCTTATAGAGATTATATCTGGCCCCGGCGCCGATGTAGGGCTCAACCCTCCCCGTCAGAAACCTGTAGCGCAGGCCCGCCCCGATCGGGATGAGGGTCAGCTTCGTCTCCTCTTCGGAAAAGGACAATTTTCCCGTTTTGGCGTAATAACCGCCGTCCAGCCAGAGGTCCAGCCCTTTGAAGAGATTGAACGCAATTTCCGCACCATACTTCCAGCCCCCGCCATAAATGGATTTGAAATCCTTATCCGACGGAGAAAAATAGATCGCTTTGACGCCGACCGAGGCCGAGGCGGTGACGGAGATCAGGCCGACCATCAGCCCGACGATCATGATTTTCTTCATCTTTTTTCTCTTTCCCCGCAGCTCAGCGGATCACGACGACGGCCGGATCGCCTTCCCGGGGCTCATTATTCACGGCGACGATGTGATAGGTGTATTCTTTGGTTCCATCCACTCCCCGATGCCAGAGAGTGAAGGTATTCGCGTCAAGCGAGGCGACTTCCGTCCGCTGCCCGTTGTCGACCTGGTAGATCTTGTAGCTCAAGATGCTCACGTTGTTGGGATTGGCCGCGAAGGTGATGATATTGATATATTCGGCCTGGGAGAGGGAGCGGTTCAGGACCTTCTCTCCCGCCGCCTCGGTCGGAGCATAAATGATCCGCTGGAAGACGGCCGCGATGGATTTGTCCTGGCTCATGGTGATATTGATCGGATTCTGCGACCCGCTGGCGCTGCCCGACCAGTTGAGGAACCGGAAATTCGCGTTAGGCACGGCCGTGACCTGGACAACGGTTCCGGAACTGTAGGTATACATCCCCGGAGCGGGATTGGTTGTCCCGCCCGAGCCGGCCGAGATCGTCAGCGTGTTCGTGCCGGCTTCCGAACGATAGTTGGCGATGACCGTTTTGATCTCGCGCAGGCTCCGGGCGTTATCGCCATCGGCGGCATGCCCGGTCGGCACTCCCTTGTAGTTGACGCTCGGATTGGAGAAATATTCGACTTGGGTCGGAACGACGCCGCCGAAATCGTCCTTATAAGACATGATTGAGCAGTATTTAGCGCTGTCGTTGCCTATCCAGCGCCAGCCGGCAGAATAGGTAAAAAGTCCATTCCAGGTTTCACCTGGCTGACCCTTTCGGTGGCCACAGCCCATGTTGTGACCCATTTCGTGAACCGTCGTGGTCGTCCAGCTGACCTGCTGAATTCGACCCACGCTGAAAGCCAAGTCGTCTCTTCCCGCCGGGTCCAAGAGCAAGTAGCCGAGGCCGCCGTAATCATCCGTTTTTGTGAACAGATGGACAATGTCCGCCCCATAGGTATTACGCCAGGCATGGATCTGGTCCAAATAGCCGTCATTGGGATTTCTGAGACGGGCCAGGTCCGTATTAGAATTTCCCGTATCCGCATAATCGATGAGAGCGGAATAAACCAATCGCAAAGTTATGTCGGTAAGGCTGTTGTCCATCCCCAGCTGTCCCAACTGCATCGCTAGGGAGACATAATTATTAATCCCGCTCCCGGTGTTGGCGTAATCCCGGGCGGCCGGCGTAAAGGGGATCATGCAGTCGATCCGGGTATTGGCGGCCGTGGGCGATTCTGCGCCCAAAGGCGGCAGGGCAGGTCCGGAAAGATCCGGCGAAGGGGGAACGAGCGGAGGCCCGCCGGGAAGAGCGACCCGGGCGCCCGGCGCGAATTCCTGGATGATATGGATCGGCCCGCCCTCCACGCAGGAGATCTCGAATTCCCGCCCCTCGGGCAGGACGAGGCGGCCGAGCGACCGGCCTTTGTCCGAGGAAAGGAGCAGATAGCCATCCGAACCCTGGATCCGGGCCCGGACGGCCAGGACGCCGTTGACGTCGGTCTCGACCCGGTCGATCGTCCCGAGAGCCGCGCCGTCCTCGAACGGCGAAATGAAGAGCCGGTCGCCGACGGCCACGCCTCCATCCTCCGAAAGCAGGGGGTTGATCGCCACGGCCCGATAGCGCGAGGCCTGAGGAGCGATGGGCTCGGCTCCCGCCCGCTCGACGCCGGCGGCCGTGAACAAGGGGATCCATTTCGGCCCGTCGCTTCCGGGCGGCCGGCCTTTGACCTGCAGGTTCGCGAAAGAGACTAAGGCCAGACCGGCGATCAACAGGATTCCCAGAAGCAAATGAATTTTCTTCTTCGGAAAAAACGAAATTCCCGGCATAAGCGTTCTCCCTTCTTTTCGTTTTATTAGCACAATTCAAAATCAAATGCAAAAAATCCGGCCGCGCGGGTCCGGGAGCGGCGCCAGGGCCTCGCTCGATCCGATAAAGAACATAGGCCTAATCTCGTTTTGGCCTCCCATTGCCAAAATAAAATCCTCTCATTATAATGGACGCCGGGCTTTGTCCTGAAGCCGAATCCTGGCAAAAGGAGATCTCCATGAACCAAAAAACATCTCCATCCGATCTGGGATTTCTGATCGTCTGCGGGTCGGCCTGGGGCCTGGCCGAGGCCGGGCTGGGGCTGGCCCTTGAAAGCTGCGCCAAGCTCGCCTCGGGTTCGATCATGACCGGCGTCGCCCTGTTTTTCGTGGCCGCGGCCTGGGCCCGGACCCGGCGCGTCACCGGCCCGGCGCTCGTCGTCGGCCTGGCCTTGGCCTTCAAACTCTTCGACGCGCTTCTGTTGGGACTTCCCATCAAGCACGGCGCCGTGGCCAATCCGATGTTCGCCTTCGTGACCGAAGGCCTGGCCCTGCTCGTCATCGTTCCCTTTCTCGCCGACGCTTGGAAACGGAAGGCCGCCGGACAGGCCTTCCTGGGCGGAACCTCGGCCCTCCTCGCCGCCAGCCTCTTTCCGCTCGTGAAGTTCGTCACGGGCATCCCGGCCTGTGTCGTTCCGGGCGGAACGACCGCCCTCTCTCTCTATTATGCCCCTTTAGCCGTCGGCCTCTCGCTGGTCACCGTGCCTCTGGGTTTTCTCGTCGCGGCGAAATCGGCGGAGGGAGAATCCTCGGTTGGGCCGCGCCTGGCCCGCTGGCTCGCTCCAGCGGCCGCCGTGGTTCTCTGCCTGGCCGCTCAGGCCCTCCTCCGGCTGGCTTGAGGTCGATCCCGATGGACAGCGTCCCGAAGAAAAGAATATCGGTCTCCCGGCGAGCTTTTATCCAAAGCGTAAGCGGCGGAGCGGTCGGCGCCGGCGTCGTCTCGCGTCTCCTCGGCAAGGATCCGCGGCCTATCTCCGCCGGCCCGGGCGAGATGGAGGTCTTCGAAAAGAAAAGGATCTCGTTCACCGTCAATGGACGGAAGGTCATCCTCGACGCGGAGCCGCGCGAAACGCTTCTTCAGGCGCTCCGCGAACGGCTGCGGCTGACCGGAGCCAAGCGCGTCTGCAACCGGGGCGAATGCGGGGGCTGCACGGTGCTCTTGAACGGCCGGACCGTCTACGCCTGCCATCTCCTGGCCGTGCAGGCCGACGGCGCGGATGTCCTCACCGTCGAAGGCCTGGCGAGCGGAGACAAGCTCCATCCCGTCCAGCAGGCCTTCATCGACAAAGACGGCTACCAGTGCGGGTTCTGCACGCCGGGGTTCCTCCTGGCCTCGGTCGGGCTCTTGGCTAAGAACAAGCAGCCGACGTTCGACGAGATCCGGGCGGGCCTCGCCGGCAACATCTGCCGCTGCGGCAACTACCAGAAGATCTACGCCGCCGTCGGGGCCGCCGCCGAGGTCCTGAGGAGGGGTTAAGATGAAAAAAGACTCTATCATCGAAGACCCTTATCTCGAATATATGGACCCGGCGAACATAGGAGGGGACCAAGCCGCCGCTTCCCCCCTGCCGCAGCCGGCCCAGCCCAAGCCGGGCGAATTCAAACTCATCGGAAAATACACCCCCCGCGTCGACGGCCGGAAGATCGTCACGGGCGAGGCCCTCTACACGCACGACCTGGCCTTCGAGGGGATGCTCATCGCCAAGATCCTCCGCTCGCCGCACGCCAGCGCCGACGTCGTCTCGGTCGACCTCGGCCCGGCTTTAAGTTATCCCGGCGTGAAGGCCGCCTTGAAGCTCAAAGACGGCCGGGTCAAGTGGGCCGGCGAGCCGATCGCCGCCGTGGCGGCCGTGGACGAAGGGACGGCCGAAGAGTCCCTCAAGCTCATCAAGGTTGAATACAAGGTCCTCCCCCATGTCGTTTCCGTCGACAAGGCCATGGCCCAAGGAGCGCCGCTCGTCCAGAACGAGGGCAACGTGGCGAAGTCCAATGAATACACGCGCGGCGACGTCGAAAAGGGATTCAAGGAGGCGGACGTCATTTTCGAACAGACCTACAAAACGTCCTGGGAGGTCCACCAGCCGACCGAGACGCACGGCAGCCTGGCCAAGTGGGACGGCGACGACCTGACGGTTTGGGATTCGACCCAGGCCATCCAGTCCGTCCGCGACGGTCTGGCCCGCAGTCTCGCCATGCCGGCGAGCCGGATCAAAGTCATCAAGCACTATATGGGCGGCGGCTTCGGCAGCAAGCTCGGCGTCAACGATCATACGGTCATCGCCGCCCGGCTGGCCAAGGAGACCGGCCGCCCGGTCAAAATCCTGCTGACCCGGCAGGAGAACTCCGATTGCGTCGGATACAGGCCCACGGCCTGGATGACGGTCAGGGCCGGCGCCAAGAAAGACGGAACGCTGACCGCCCTTTCCCTGAAGAATACCAACTGCGGAGGCATCGGCCGGGGCGACCGCTGCGCGGAGCCGTACACGGACGTTTACAAATGCGCCAACGTCAAGGTCGAGGAATACGCGGTCTTCGTCAACACCTGCGGCTCGCGGGCCACGCGAGCTCCCGGCCACACCCAGGCCACGTTCGGCCTGGAAGGATTCATGGAGGAGCTGGCGGTCAGGCTCGGCCTGGACCCGCTCGAGCTCCGCTTGAAGAACTATTCGGCGAAGGACAAGGGCGACACGGGCATGCCCTATTCGACCAAAGGACTCGAGCAATGCTACAGGCTCGGCGCGGAGAAGATCGGCTGGGCCCGGCGCAACAAGAAGCCCGGCGCGGGAAGGGGCACGGTCCGGACGGGCCTCGGCATGGCCAGCCAGATCTGGCCGGGAGCCGGCGTGCCCGGAACGCTGGCCGACGTGAAGCTCTATAACGACGGGAGCGTCGAGGTCGACTGCGGGACCCAGGACATCGGCACCGGCACCCGGACGCATATCGCGGTCGTCGCCGCCGAGACCCTGGGCCTCGAGCCGCGGGACATCTCCGTCCACATCGGGAACTCCGATCTGCCCTGGGCCCCCATTTCCGGCGGCAGCTTGACCGTCCCCTCGGTCGCCCCGGCGGTCCGCGACGCGGCGCTCAAGGCCGCCGAATATCTCAAAGGATTGGCGGCCAAAAAGCTCAACGTCGCCCCGGCCGAGATCGTCCTAGAGGACAAGAAGGCCGTCTCCAAGACCGATCCCGGAAAGTCCATCGACCTCAAGGAGCTCGCCCGGATGATCCCTAGGCCCATGCCCTTCCACGGTGAGCGGGCGAACATGGCCCCCGGATTCGCCTACCAAACCTTCGGCGCGCATTTCGCCGAAGTCGATGTGGACACGGAGACCGGAAAGATCAAGGTCAAGAAGGTCGTCGCGGCCCACGACATCGGCCGGGTGATCAACCGACAGACCGCGGAAAGCCAGGTCATCGGCGCCATCACCCAGGGGATGAGCGCGGCCCTCTTTGAAGAGAAGATCATGGACCCGGAGACGGGGACCATGCTCAATCCCAACCTTCACGATTACAAAGTCGCTACGGCGATGGACATTCCGGAGATCATCCCGATCTTCGCCGACGTCATCGACGACCGCCTGAACAATTTGGGGACGAAAGGCTTGGGCGAGCCGCCGCGCATCCCCGCCTCGGCCGTCATCGCCAACGCCGTCTTTAATGCCATCGGCGTCCATGTCCGGGAGATCCCCATGACCCCGGCCCGGGTCCTGGCCGCCCTCAAACGAAAGGAGGCCGGGAAATGAAAAACTTCCAGTACGGAAAACCGGCCTCCCTCGAACAGGCGGCGGCCTTCCTGAGCAAGGGCGATCCGAGCGTCTTCGTTATGGGCGGAGGCACCGACCTTCTCGGCGAGATCAAGGAAGGGCTCGTCGAGCCCGCCGTCGTCATCGATCTCAAGGCCGTTCCCGGTCTCGCCTATATCAAGAAAGACAAAGACGGCGTCGCCATCGGCGCTTTAACCTCCATCGCCGACCTGGCTGAAGACCCGGGGATCCAAAAGGACTATCGGGTCCTCCACGAAGCGGCCGCGGTCGTCGCCTCGCCCCAACTCCGGAACATGGGCACGGTCGGGGGGAATCTCTGCCAGCGGCCGCGCTGCTGGTATTATCGGGACGCGCGGATCGTCTGCAATAAAAAGGGCGGCGCCAAATGTTATGCGGAAAAAGGGCGCAACAAATACCACGCCGTTTTCGGCGGCGGACTCTGCTGGGCCGTATATCCCTCCGACCTGGCCCCGGCCCTTATCGCCCTGGACGCGAAAGCCGTGATCCTATCGGCCAAGGGTGAGCGAACCATCCCACTGGCCGAGTTCTATATGCCCCCGATCGTCAACGTCCGGAAAGAGAACGTCCTGAACGGACAGGAGATCGTCAAGGAGGTCCGCGTTTCCCAGGCCAAGGCCAACGAGAAGAGCGCTTATCTGAAATTCATTGAGCGGGGTTCGTGGGATTTCGCCGTCGTGTCGGCCGCGGTCAAAGCCGTCCTGTCCGGAACGACGATCGAGGACATCCGCATCGTCTGCGGCGGCGTCGCGCCCGTCCCCTGGCGGATGAAGAAGGCCGAGGAGGCCCTCAAAGGCCGGAAAGCGACGGAGGCCGCCGCGCGTCAAGCCGCGAAAAGCGGGCTGAAAGATGCTTCTCCACTCGCAGAGAACGGCTACAAAATCGAGCTGCTGGAAACAATCATCGCCCGGGCGGTGGGTTCGCTGGGCAAGTAAACGTTAACTTATAGATTCGGTAGGTTGCGGAAGCGCAGGGGTCGCCCCCGGCTCGCTGGGGAACCAGTCCCTTCGGCTCCCCCCATCGCAAGCGATGGGACCCCCCTCCGCTATGCTCGCCTCAGGGCAACCCCTGCGCCTCCGCAACCGGCGACCGGATAAAGGAGATGAGATGAAATCACGACATTCCCTAAGAATATCGGCCACGTTTATCGCCGTGTTTCTCCTCACCGGCTTGGCTGAAGCTCAGGCGCCGCCGCGGTTCTTCGACACGGCGGTCGCGCCGGCCGATACGACGCGGCTCGCCATTTGCTATCCGTCGAAGGGAACACTCCAGGACATCCTCGCGCTCAAGGAACAAGGGCTGCTTCCCGCCGGAAATTTCGAAATCGTCGGCATCTATCACGCCAAAGAGCGGACGAATTACAGGGAAGCCCGGAAGTTCGTCCTCGATGAGAAAATCAATTGGATCCATTTCCACGAGATCACGGCTGAGATCGGTCCGGCCGATCTTTACAAGACGAACGCCGCCTCTAAGGAATTCTCCGACATCGTCCGGAAGTCGGATGGGCTGATCCTCTTCGGCGGCCCCGATATACCGCCCGCCGCCTATGGAGAGAAAACGAGCCTGCAGACCGTGATCATGGATCCCCAACGTCACTATCTGGAGCTCTCGCTCGTCTTTTATCTTCTCGGAGGCGCGCAAGACGCATCGTTCAAGGGCTTGCTCGAAGAGCGGCCGAACTTTCCGCTGCTCGGCATCTGCCTCGGGATGCAGACCTTGAACGCGGGGACGGGCGGGACCCTCGTCCAGGACGTTTGGACGGATATTTACGGCAAAAAATACGTCGAGGACGTTATCGCCATGGGCCAGCCGAACTGGCATACCAACCCTTGGCGCAAGCTACATCCGGAAACGCGGGAGCTGTTCGCTTATATGCTCCATCCCATTCAATTCTCCCCCGGCGGCAAGTTTCTCGCCGAGATGGGTTTCGCACCCGCCGATCAGCCCTATATCATGAGCGCCCATCACCAGGCCGCAAGCCGGATCGGCCGAGGCCTGAAGATCGCGGCGGCTTCGCTCGACGGCAAGGTCGTCGAGGCCGTGGAACATACCAAATACCGGAATGTTCTAGGCGTCCAGTTTCATCCGGAGTTTTCCATGCTCTGGGATACGGAGCAGAAACATAAGTTCACGCCGGCCGACCAGGAGCTTATCACCGTCAATGGGTTCCTGAAGGCCCACCCCCCGAGCCTCGAGTTCCATAAGAAGCTGTGGGAGTGGTTTTTTTCGCTCGTCGGCCAAGAAAAAAGTCGACGCGGCGACAGGGTGGCCCCCGGCCCCAGCTCATTTGACAATTCGCGACCCTGATTGTATAGTATTCCTATAAAGTTTATGAAAGGAGCGCACTCATGACACGGTACTTAGTCCCGCGCGTCAGCCACTGCAAGTCCGGCTGCCAACGACCCTCCTGAGCATGAGGTGAAACGGCTCGACGGCGGCAGGGGCCCCAGGCTTTGCAGTCCTCATTCGCGAAGCGAATGAGGGCAGGCTTTGTCTGGGGATCCGCTTCCGCCGTACTCGCCCGTGGATACAACCCGCGGGCGAGTGGCGAGCCGAAGGCTCGTCCCTTGACAAAGGAACTTTTGCTGGCTCTCCGGCCATACCGGCCGGAGGGCCTTTTTTTTTGACAAGCGCCTCGCCTTTGATATATACCATCCCCGAAGAAAAAATTATGGGGTCGCGTCTCCACTTTCCACTTTTCGCAGGGATACTCGGTGAACCGAAACTTCGTCGAGAAAAGTGGAAAGTGGAGACGCGACCCCGATTTTCGTCGAATCTGCACAGGGGAGGTTTCCGTGTCTAGCAAACATCCGCGGTTCTCCGGTCTTTTGGCCCTCGCGGCGATCCTGGCCCTGGCCGGGCCTGCCGGCCTGAGCCAGACCAAACCCGCCGCCCAGAAGGCGGCTCCGGCCGTCAAGGCCGAGGAATTCGACTACGCGGCCGTCCTCCGGACGTTCCGCATCCGCAACATCGGCCCGGCCAATATGGGCGGCCGGACGGTCGATTTCGCCGTTCCGGACCGAAACACGTCCATCATCTACGCCGCGGTCGGCCCGAGCGGACTCTGGAAGTCCTCGAACGCCGGCATCACTTGGGAGCCCTCCTTCGTCAACGAGGGCTCGGTCTCGGTCGGCGCCGTAGCCGTCGCCCAGAGCGCGCCCGATATCGTCTGGGTCGGCTCGGGCGAATCGACGGCCCGCAACTCGGTGGCCCCCGGCGACGGCGTCTATAAGTCCGAGGACGCCGGCCGGACCTGGAGGAACATGG
>Ga0315275_10007376_pt1 | contig 10614 bp, 11 predicted proteins | sample YL17G03_0_MG_FD_205557 | JGI IMG/M metagenome (GOLD analysis project Ga0315275, IMG submission 205557) | Sediment microbial communities from Yellowstone Lake, YNP, Wyoming, USA - YL17G03_0 | ecosystem: Environmental > Aquatic > Freshwater > Lake > Sediment | place: USA: Wyoming | collected...
CGGCTCCTCTCTGTTTATCGTTCGAAAACATCAAGTAAACTCCACATCGTCGGGAGCAGAATGCTTGTCCTGTTCGGCCTCAACCAGACGCTGAATCTCATCCAATTCGTCTTTGTCCCGATCTTCAAAGACATCTTTGACCTCATGCCTAGTGCTCAAATAGTGCGGATGCCGTGGATTTGGTTCGTCGACTTCCACACGCTTGATCGTCAGAGACTTGAATACGACCAGCGGGTCGCCGAAAGGCACTTCAAGCGTTCGTGGGATGCCACGCGGGAGCACCGCGACCACGCCGCCAATCAGCCGTTCCTCTACCGCCTTGCCTTGCAGGTTGAGGACCGAGATCGTCCAGCGGCCTTTGACCAGACCTTTCCAGCCCGCCCTGTGCTCAATCTTTACCTCTCCCGACTCCAACCAGGTCACTTTATCGAACGCGGCATACATGCCTTCGGGATCGTCGGTCTCGATGGTCCGCGTGTTGCCGGGCCAGATGGAGAGCATCGGTCCCCATCGCTCATAGATGACCAGAGGATTCTTTCGTTCGTTCCGAAGTGTGGTTTTGAATATGTCCATATCTTTTTTCCTTCAATTAATAATTAGGTGGAATCCGCGTTTTTGTGAGAAAACGCGTAATGAGATGGAAAAAAGATTAAGAAAGTAGAGCGGCTTCTTTTTTCAGTTTCAGGACCAGAGATTCAAGGGCCTTCGTCGCTTTGGCGATTTCTGTGGCAGTTAGGACGGTGGACTTTTTGTCTTCAAGACGTCCGACCTGATCGGCGCTCAGGCCAACGGCCTGGCCCAGCTTCGTTTTGTTCAATCCATGATAACGATGTAGACGATCCCGGATGAACGCGCCCACACGAGCGTTCTTCGCCGGTTTGAAGTTAGCCCGCTCAGCGATTCGAACGAAAAGCTCGAAGGCCAGCGCCGGGTCCATCCCATCGGCGACTTTCGTCAGGAGCATCCGAACTGCCTGCCATTCCCATTGGGCCTCAAGCAGAAACGCCCGGCCGGTGGGGATGTAATCCTTTGTCTCCGATCTCTCAGGGTCAGGGACAGGGAATTCTCGCTCCGTTCCATCCTTGCGGGTGTATTGGGCCGCATAGCATGGAGCCGCGTCCGGCCTTCGGTCTTTCAGGAAGTTCAGGTAGTGCCAGTTGAACTTGTCCCAGAGCGCCGCTTCGTCCAGGTCGGCATACTCCTGCTGGTACTTCTCGTGCCAACGGTCCATCGGCTCTGCCGCAAACGCGTTCACCGCCGTCAGGGCCTCTTCCTCAGAGTAAGGGACGGAGATTCGCCGTCCGGTGGGGAGGCAGACAACCCCTCGGAGGATGGGATCGTGTTGAGGCTTCCATTCCAAGAAGCCGTAGAAGGCCTCGACTTGTTCCGGCGCGGGCGGCTCACCGTGGAACCATCGGAAAAGGTATTGCTTTGAGAGAGTCAAATTATCCATTTTTCACCGCCTGTGCTTCGTTCTGCTTGGGTTTCTCCACAATGTCAACCCCTTTGGTCGTGGAAGGATCAGGGGCCGCAGGGACGCGGCCAGAGCCGCCGCACGTTCGGCAAGGCCGTAGGAACGGCGGACGGTAAATCTCAATCCGGCCGGTGCCGGAGCAGATGGGACAGAGCCTAGAACGAGGGTGGGTCACTCTTGCTCCTTGTTTTTAGTATCTTCCTCTACCTCGCCTTTGCGGGATTCCCGCTCCCGGCGGTCCTTCTTCATCCAATCATCATACTCCTGTATCCCTTTCGCTAACGCTCGTTCTTCCCGCACCCATTCGGCCAGTTTGGCTCGGTTGTAAAAAACCGCACTAGCGGTGACCCCCAGCACATATCCCCAAAAGAACAAATGGGGTGCCAAAAACAACAAGCCAATTGGCAACCAGATATAAAGTACATAGAGCATAATGTTTTCCCCCTTCCTTCTGGCTTCGGTCATCATCTCAAAACTCCAGTGCGGCATCCGTCTTTCGGTCCAAGGCCGCTTTCTCAGGCCCGAACCGGTTCACGTAGGTCTGGCCGGATAGCACGGACGTATGCCCTAACCGGTGCATGATGTCATAAGCCGACATTCCGGCCTGGGCCATCTTGACGGCGGTTGTGTGCCGGAACATGTGCGGCCAGATGTGCCGCTCCAACTTGGCCGCCTTCGCATAGTCACGGACTAGGTCGTAAATGTGCGCCGTCGAGAACGCGTGCTCCTCATCGGAGTGGAACGTCAAGAACAGCGCCGGATTCTCTTTGGCATAGCGATGTTGCTCCCTGACCTTCAGCCAGGCCCTGACGGCCTTCTCGTTCGCCTTCGACAGGTCATACCATCGGGACTCACGAGGTTTCTTCTGGCCCGCTTTGGGATGGGACTTGGGATAGGGTTTGAGCTTGACCCTGGTCACTCGTAGCTGGCCCGGGGAGATTGCCCCATTGAAGTCCGTAACTTTGATCAGGGGCACCTCTGCACATCGGAGGCCGAACGCAAGGATCAACTGGAACATGGCCCGATCACGGAGCCGCCGGAACTCATTCTCGACGCGGTCAATGGCGGAGAAGAATTGGCGGAGTTCGTCGTCCGACAGGTACTTGATCGCCTCGCCTTCGGGGGCTTGCCAGCCGCTAGGATTTGGCATCTCTCTCCCTCCGCTTGTAGAGGTTGTCATGCTTTTTAGCCTCTCGGCCAAACCCCCATGAGTCCACCAACTTCCATGCGGCTTTTTCGTTTGCCCAATAGATGCGGGGTTTTGGAACTCCAGCCGTTGGATGATCCAGGACGATGTGAGCAAGCTCATGGGCGACGGAGGCAACGGCGATGGCGAAGCTAGTTTTTTCCAGATTAGGGCTCAGATATAAAACCTTAGAGCAATGTTTTAAAATATCGCTCTCTGGATCGTCTTCCTCTTGGTATTCCTCAAAAGTAATGGGGAAGGGATATAAGCCGGCCAGTACCCGTTCTTGTGGGATGAACCAATAAAACGAATCCGCTTTCTGCTCCAGCACCTCAACCACGTCGTCGGGCAGTCGGCAGGCCACGTTAATGATCGCCGCATTGCGCTTCTTGTATAGGTCAGGGGAGATTCCCCAGGGCGGCAACCAGATAAACTCCATAGCTTTTTCAATCGTTCGGTTATATGGGGCCTTCTTCCGGCCCCTTGTCTTCCGTCGATTGCTTTCCTTTGGCATATTGCTCCTCCTGATCCCTGTCGAATTACTCCGTCGTAATTATGATGAGGTATATGGTTGTCAGTGTCAATACTTTTTATTAACTCTAGGATTAATCGGGACTTTTCGGCGCCTTCAAACTAATCGGCGCAAGCCGAGGGACCTCATAAGTCTTGGATTCTTTGATCAGGCGGCGGTCAGATGCCGAGCGCTGGGCGGTGGCGGACGAGTACGACCCACCCCCGGTTTCCCCGCTGCTACCGGCGCCGGCGGATTCCACCGGCTGCCAGCCTATCTCGTTCGCTGAAACTGGGTCAGAGGCATGGGCTTAGGAGCTTAGGAGTTTCCAAGCCGATTTCTATTGATCATGATACTTTTATAATTCTTTTTAGGGTTATAAGAATAATATAGACTATCGGAAATGGACAGAGATCTCCTAAGCTACTAAGCCTACCGAATGCGTCAGCATAAGAATTCAGTTGATCATAGCCCGGAGTTGATTGTATGCCCTGAGTTGTGATAGCTTTCCGGAATCGGGGAAGATGAGCAACAAAGGACGTTTCCATGCTTTCGTTCACGAGTGGATTGGATATGCTTCTTATGGCCTCGGCATTCTTTTTGTCCTTGGGCTCCTGATTCATAATCTTAGCCTGAGCAGATATGGCATTACTGATCTCCCCTTTTTTAGAGTTCAATACATCATCATCGGTATCACCTTTGTCATCTACCTTAGTTATCCCGTTGTCGCGTTTTACTTACCTTATCGGCTTGTTTTTATAGGGCCGAAATATAAAATTCCCTCTCAGTCTTTTGTCCAGACGACCGCCGGTCTTGCAGGGCGAGTATTCCTCTTCTCGCTCGTTTGTTTAATGATTTCATTTCCCTATTACATGCTTTTTGGATTTTTGGGGACAGATAGCATCCAGTTAAAAAACACATTATCCAATTATCCGAGTTTGGGCAATACCGCAGCGTTTGTAGTCTTCATTTCGTTCATGTTGTATCGAGCGATCTTCTTTGAGAACCCACTTCGCTGGAATCAAGGACAAGTCCAAACCCCAATAACAGAAATGCATTACATCAAAACGATTTCCTTTGGAGCATTTTGCTTTATCTCTCTTCTCTGGATGTATTCTAATGAAATTCACCCGCATATCAGCCGATCGTTTTCGGGCGGAAAACCGATGTTGGCAGATATACGAATCTCTGAGGAATTCGCCAAGATCGGGCAGGACTTGGACAAAGAACTCTTTTCGAGTTTGATACTTAAGGAACGTAGAATCATATATGCCGACGCAGAGAGCCTTTACTTGCTCAGGTGGGACAAGGATGCAGATCGCCCGTGTGCACTAGTCATTCCAAGGAAGTATATCGAGTATATGGTCATGTTTAAGGAACGGGACAAACCCGAGCAGAACAAGCCGCCGGATATCAAGCCGCCTGAGGACAAAGAAGAAAAGACGCCTTTGAAAAAGACGTGAGAATCTTTCCCCACTCCAAGCGTCTATCTCTGCGAGGCGCGATCTTCCGCCCTAACCGGCGTCCTGCCTGATAACGCTGGCTTACACTGTTCACGCTGCCATGCCTTCTCAACGGCTCAGTTATTCCAGTTCAGTGATGATCTCGACCAGCTCGCCCAGGATCAAATCATAACTCTCGAACATGGATTCAATGTTGTCGTGAACCTTCTCTCTCCAATCTCTGGCAATCTCGAACAGGGTTAGGTTCTTAACTGCCAACAGGGCCATCTTTTGACCTCTCTTATCCATAGCCGTTGCGAGATGTGCCGCTGTCTCGGCTCTCTCGAAAGCCCTTTGCTCGAACGTAGAGCCGTGGACGTGTTGTCCCCTTATCCTGTTTATATCGGCGAAGCCTTTGTTAACTCCGTTCCTGATCCTGACCAAGCGCACTTCGGTGGCCTTTTTACCGGGCTTATGCTTCGCACGGTCCAACAAATAGCCAATCCACTTCACAGTGCGCTGGTTCATGATGTAGTTTTGCTGGAAAAAGAACTCGATGTGGTAGCGAATCCAACTAAGTTCGTTGACGTGATAGAAATTGTAATAACGAAGCCGTGGGAACTTCTGGAGATAGCAGTAAGCTTGGTAAAGCCTTTCGAAGGAGTTGACGATCTCCATCCAGTAGTAGAAGTTCTGGTATAGATATTTGGTTCTTGCGTCTACAGTCGGCTTGGGTCTTGCCTCCTCCTTTCCAGCAAGCAAGTTCATAATGCTCTGGCCTACTTCCTTAGGGGGTTTACCAACGGACTTTATGAGCCTGTCCACGATGGTCTCGGAGAACTTGCCCAGCTTGTAGATTTCTTCCCGAGACTTCAGCACTTCGTTCCCTCCGCTACCAGTGAGATTCCCACGCCATTCCGAGCGTCTTTCTCTACGAGGCGCGTCATCCGCCCTAACCGGCGTGCGACGCAAGAACCTAGTTGCGCGCGGTAGTGCTTCTTTCTTTTATCTGACCCCAATTCTTGATTCGATACCGATGGACGGACTCTAATCCTCCTTCCCAGTCGACGCTAAATGAATAAAGATAGCCGTCTCTGATAACACGCGTATTGGGTGGCAACGAAGTCCTGTATATGAATGTTCCATCGTTGCCGAAGACATCGACGTTTTTTGGGACGTCGTCCTGAACGGTATTCTTATTATGGGCAAAATTTCTCTGCACATATATTCTGCCACTGGAGTCACTCAAGATAGCAAAAAAATAAGGCTTAGCTTTTAGAGTTGGGAACCGTCCAAATAGCTTCTGCTCTTCTCCTGTCAAAGCCGGAGTCGGTTCGACCTTGTTAATTTGGCAGAGCGCTTTCAGGTCCTTATCGACCACGGTCAAGCCATATTCCTTCGAGAAACCGGATACAAAAGTGTCCTTTCCAACTGGTGATATATATAGTTGGAACTCATAACCCGTACTCACCCAGGTAGTGCCGCCCGACGTCCGTTCTTGCCAAAAATTGCTCAGAAACCTCGTCGACTCCTTTACGATCGTCCCCTTTGTATCGATCTTTGCGAGAAAATGAGTGTCCGTGAGGTCGGATGCCGAGGAATAGCTCACCGCAGCTATTAACTCTGAAGTCTCCAGAGGATAATAATCTAAGATGATAATATTCTGTGTAGGAATACTGCCACGATAGCTCCCAAATAAATTAAAAAACGATATTCGTTGTGTCCCAATATCACGGACGTAAAGCCGGTCAGCGCGAGGGAGGACTCTCAATCTCGTCGGTACCCCAAACTCACCCGGTCCTTGTCCTTGACGTCCAATTGTCTTAACGTATTTGCCGTTTCGGTCGAAAACTTGGATTCGACCGTTTCTCGCATCATCCACATAGATACGACCTTCATCATCGACCTGAATGTCGTGAATAAGCCAGAACAAATAGTTCTTGTCATCGTCACGCCCGATGGTTATCTCTTCTTGCAGGTCGAGTTTGAGAGAGCCATACTCGGGTTCCCGAGGATTGTTGACCACTCGAATATCGCTACTGGAGACACTGCTATTTTGTTTATCTCGGTTCTGCACTTCTTGGGCCAGAGACAAAGGAACTCCCATGGCGAGAGAAAAGATAAGCCCTAATGCCATAGTAGGGATGCTGATGAGAGCCTCGGTTCCCAAAACCTTAGAGGCTTTCCCTTTCGACCATTTCCACGTTTTCTTTGTTGACATTCTATCCCCCCATACATTCATCCTATTTGACACAATTCTATCATGGCCAGGACAAAATATTGAATATAACCTGCATAACAATTCCCCCACCGCCTTTCTCCGCCCGTCGGCTGGTCGAACTCAGGTCCGGCTGGTATTAGGTGTGATCGGCGAACTACTTGTTATTCTTTTGATTGGGGACTGGAGCGATGGAGATCAGGACAACTCTTTGAGCCGCCGAGTCAAAAGTATATAGCACCCAAAAAGCATCCGCATCTAAAGGGCCTGTCTCATGAACATAGTAGCCAGGCTGGTTCAGCTCAGTACCAAGACGAGGGTTCCTGCAAAGGCTCCAAATAATGGAATCTTTTATTTCTAGTATTCTAGGGTACTTGGACTTTAGTTGTTCGAGCTTGCGCTCGAACGATTTTTCTTCTGCCGCCTCAAAAATGCAGAACTCTTCTTCTTTAAGCGGCTTTGCCGAGTGACTCAAGCTCTTTCTGCCCCCAGACTATTCCATCTCTGCGAACTGGAACACTGTACAAGTCGAAGACTGTGTAATAAGGGATATCTTCCTTGTCCCTTGTGTATAGCCATGGAATTAGTTCGTGCGACCATTCACTTAGTCGCTTCCCACCAATACCGCGAAGATGGCATATAACGTCCTTAACGAGAGCAAGTTCATCGGCAGTGAAAATCGACATGTCCGCCCCCTCAAGGGCGACGAGCCTCTTTTGTGTTCTGCCAAAATAGGGCCGTTCATTAATATCGGCCCTTCCCTCTGCAATTAGAGCGTTCTGAGCTCGGAGCATTTCTTTGGGAGCCGGACCGTTTGCGAGGTGAAAATATGTGGCTCCCGTAATGGATTTTCCATACGCGCTATAGGCAAAAAAATCTACGAGGAAAAGGATCTTGTTAAGTTTAGTCGCCCCATACTCGGAGTCGTCTTTGCAGAGATCGGAGACGAAAAGAATCAGCTCTTTTAGCTTCTTCATTTTGGGCCTCCTCTTTGAATTATAACACATTGTCAATCCCCTACCCTAGATTCTACCGCGCCCGCCCCTTCTTCCGCACCCCGAACGCCCTGATCAAGTCCTCTTTCGAGACAGCCGCCTTCGGGTCGAGCTTCAGGACACGCGCCAGGGCCTCTTCGGGGTCATACTCCGTCCCCGGGATCAGGTCCAAGGTCTCGGCATAGGGGCTCGGGAACCGAACCGGCTCCTGATCAGACCGCAGGAACGTATAGAGCATAGGATGGCCGGGCTTGCGGCTCTGGCAAATGTCCCCGTACAGCCGCGCCGCCATCGCCTCGGCAATGTGCGGAATGTGGGTGGCGACGGACATCGCCGACGGGTATCTCCGTTGGAAGTCCTCAAGCTCCATAAACTCGGCCGCTTGACGCATCCGAGAATAGAGCTGGGCCGCCGACAACTCTCTCAACTCGCCGCCTTCGTCTTGCACGATGTAATGGATGATCTGGAACACGTAGTCCTCATCTATGGTCATTCCGGCCTTCTCCGCCGCCATCGCTTCGAGGGCCATCTGGAACTGAATCCGAGGCCATAGGGAGCAAATCTTCTTTGCCCAGTCCTCCCAGTCGGCTATACGGAAGATGTTCTTCGGCGGCTGGTAGTTGGACCCTTGGGCCATCTCAACTGCCCGCGACTGATTGAGCATGAAGACGATGGAGTTCAGGTTCAAGATGACCTCGGCCATGATGTCATCCCGCCGTTCCAGGAGCGTTCGGAACAGCCATCTCCCGCTCACCGGCTCGTTGATCTTCTTCATCCGAAAGATCAGCAGCCTGTCGACAACGTCCGGGCGCTTGAACTTCGGCTCCCGCGAGGTGATCACGAGGAAGCAATGGGGCTCCGTCACAGTCGTTGCCTCGTTAGTGAAAAGGGTTCGGTCTTCCGACCCCGCCCCCGTGGCGGTCGCGGCCAGGATGTCGCACATGTTCCTCGACACGACCGAATCGAGGTTGTCGATCTCGTAATAGTAGTTCCGGCCGACAACTACCTTGAGGTCCTTAACGTCGTTCGGAAGGTTCTTGCCGGTGAATGAATCCCCGAAAAGTATCTTGCCTATGGCCGTGGCCGTGGTTGATTTGCCGGAGGCCATGAGGCCGAGGAAGCAGGCAATCGGCTTATCCTTGAGCGCCGACTCGAAGAAGAGGGAATAGAAGTAGAGCAGGAGCAGGAGCCGCTGCTGGCCCTCGTCCACCGGGTTCTCGGCATCCGGCGGTGCGAAGTTGGCGCGGGCAACGAGGTATTCATTGAGCAGGGCCTGATCCTGGAATCGGTCCAGCCTCAATCCGAAGCCGATACCTTCGCCGATCTTGCCCCCAGAGAACTCCTTCTCCGGATCATAGGTCTCGAAATAGTTGACCGCCTCCGTAACCTTCTTCTCGTCATAGCTGAAGGGTGTCAGACGAGGGTCAAAATGGAAGAACACCCCTTCCTCGCCGTTATTGAGCAGCCGGACGTTTGAGCCGTCGAGCCGCAGAATCTGGTTATCATGGTTCGAGAGGTAGAGCACCCCGCGCTCCTCGTCCCAATAGGCTACTCGATGGACTCGGACCTCGGGCAGGTCCTTGATCGCCGTAGCCACGGCATCCCGAATCTCGTCGAAGTCCTTCCGCGAGACATTGTATCGGTCCCGCATGAAATAGTAGAAGTCGGTTCCCTCGTCCTTCTTCTTGCCCACGTCCCAGGGCATCTTGGCGACGTTATCGAAATAGTAGAGTGTCCCTGCCCCGGCCTCTCTAAAGCCATGTCCGGCAGGATTCGGCCCTGTTAACAAGTCCCGGACGACATACTCGTTGATCGCCTGCCGCTTCCTTTCCGCTGATGCACCTTCCATTTCGCGGATTTGAAGAATGGCCTGGCCCTGGGGCGTCCCGGCTGGTCGTCGCGTCTTGACCTCTTCGAAGGCCCGTTCCACGTCGTGCCGTAACTCGGCCTCTCCCTTTTCCAGGATTCGGTTCGAGCACTTTAAGCAGGGGTTAAGGAAGATCGAGCGGATCGTCGCATAGTTATAGTCAGCGAAGATCAGCGACCTGATGATTAGCCAATCCCGGCCTGAGCGGGTATGGTCCACCCCGGGCTCGGTCCTCGGAGCCCCGGTAAGGATGTGCCGCTTGACCGGCGCTTTGACCTCCAACCGCTCCACATCCTCCGCCGCATGATCGGCGCTGTCGGAGCGGACGATTAGCTCCTTGGACCCGAACTCCCAATCGTCCTTAGAGAGCGGCTTTGGCTCGCGGTAGGTCTTGTCATGGTAGCCCGCAATGAACTCGTCGAATTGATAGGTCCGGTCCGTGAGCGAGACAATTTGGCAAGGCACCGGCTCCTCTTCGTCCTTCCAGTTCATGGTCCCTGGCAACCGGAGGCAAGCCACGTGGTCAATCTTGCTCTGATCAGCCCCCAGGGCCTTCACCACGCCGGCCAGGACTTGCTTGAAGACGAAAAGGCGCTCGTCTTTCATGCTGAGCAGCGGCTTCTCCAGGACCCAGTAGAGGTGGTATCCGTGGCCCGAGTCGACGATGATCGTCGGTTTGAGCGGAAAGGCCTCAACGCTCCGAAGGGCGGACTCCTTGCCGCCGTCCTCAAAGTCTTTGCCGTCCACGTCCGCCCACAGGCAAACGATGTCTTGGATGTCGTTCTTCTTTTTCTCCTTGGACAGCGGGCGCGGGTTCACGCCCATATAAATGTGATGGGTCTGGTTATACCGGCTAACCTCATCCCAGTCCTGGTCCGTGATCTCGCCCTTTCGGAGCCATTGCTGAAGCACGTTGGCCGA
>Ga0315275_10007377_pt1 | contig 10613 bp, 9 predicted proteins | sample YL17G03_0_MG_FD_205557 | JGI IMG/M metagenome (GOLD analysis project Ga0315275, IMG submission 205557) | Sediment microbial communities from Yellowstone Lake, YNP, Wyoming, USA - YL17G03_0 | ecosystem: Environmental > Aquatic > Freshwater > Lake > Sediment | place: USA: Wyoming | collected...
GGATCGAAACGGAGATGACGTCCATGGGGAGGACGTAGACCTTTTCCATCCCGGGCCAGACGAAGATGCCGCCGCCGAGGCGGTAGCGGTAGCCGACCTTGCGCTTGGTCCCGTCGGCCAGGGTCAAAGTCCGCTTGCCGCCGCCGGCGATGATCAGGGCCTCGTTCGGCCCGACCTTCCGGTACCTCAGGGCCAGGACGAGGATGACGAGGGCGATGAAGACGACGACGGCGCCGACGGCAATGAGCCAGGATGTCAGGTTCATGACGACCTCCTCGGGTTTAATCCCCGGACGACGGGGGAAGATTCGCTCCTTCTGGATTTCTGAGGACTGATGATATGGAAATTAGGGGAGTGTTGTCAAGGTCGGGGAATCGGGGGTCGACCGGCCCGGTTAACGGACCGGCAGTTCTGCTCCGTAATAGTCGCGCAGCCGGCCCCATAAGTCGCGGAAAACCTCCGGCCGCTCCGCGGCAAGGTCCTTCTTGCACTGCGGGTCGTTACGGATATCGAACAACATCATTTTGGTGCTTTCGGTGTTGCCGCGTACCACGACCTCGCACACAAGCTTCCAATCAGCGGTCAGGATCGCCCGGCTCCGTCGATGGATCAGCACATCGTAGAAATCGTCGCGGACGGTGATCAGCCCGGTCCGGTCGAATTCATAGAACCGGACCCCCTGCTCGATCAGGGACTGGAGGGCGCGGGCGATGCCGCCCGGAGTATCCAGAGAGAATTCCGTCTCCATGATGACGGATCCGGCGTCCTCGGTTCCGGCTCCTTCCGTTCCGGAGATCCACGGCCGCAGGCTCACGCCGTCATAAGCGAGATCCCGAGCGTCATAGCCCAGGAGGTCGAGAATCGTCGGAGCGATGTCGATCGTCCGGACAAGGCGGGCCACCTGCCGATGGCCCGACAATCCGGCCGGCTTCCAGGCGAGAAGCACGTGGTTCTGTTCCGAATCCCTGAGGTCGGTGCCGTGCCCCTCGGTGGATTCCCCGTGGTCCGAAAGCACGACGATGATGGAATTGTCGTAGAGCCCCTTGGCCTTGAGCGCGGCGAGGATCCGGCCCAGCTGCCCGTCCGCCGTCGATAAGGCGGAGTCGTAGAGCTGCATGTTCGGATCGGCTCCGGGCTGGCGCTCAAATTCGCGGGGTGACGCGTGGACATAGGGCCAGTGGGCGGCACAAAGATGGGCCGCCAGGAAGAACCGCTCCTTCGTTCGAAGCCGGTCGAGCGAAGAGATGAGGTCATTGATGAAGTACCGCCCGTCGTAGAGATGGGCTACGGCGCGGTTCATGTTCAAAAACGGGAAAAGCCGATAGCCTAGGGGATTATTGAAGAACACGTTGGTCAGGCTGAAATCATGGAAGCTGCCGAAGACGAAATCCTTGATCCCCATGGGAGGGTGCTCCAGACGATCGAATCCTTCTTGGGGCGTAATATTGCTGAACCTGACCTCGTCGGTGAAGTGGACGGTCGCATAGCCCTCCTTTTTCAAAATGTTGCCGAGGCATTGCTCGGCGGACTTGATGTACTTACGCTTGATGAGGTTGAAACGGACTCCGCTCGTCACCGGGTACTGCCCTGTCAGGATGGAGTACCAGGCGGGAAAGGTCCGGGCGATGGGCGTATAGCAGTTCTCGAAAACGACGTTTTCCCTCAGAAAAGAATCCAGCTGCGGGGTCGTTGGAAGAGGATAGCCGAAATAGCCCGTGTGACGGGGATTCAGAGAATCCAAACCGATGAAGATAACATTGGGGCCGTTGTTCTTCGCTTCACCTTTCCGCGAAAAAGCCTGATGGGCGAGATAGGCCGGGTCGAGCGGCGCGGCGAGGAGTCCGGCCCAGGCCAAAAAGGAGGCGATCCTCGCGGCTTTCCGGGCGTATCGAATATTCAGGATGACGAATCCGAGGAGATAAAGGCCCAGGAGGGTCGTCGCGGCGATCCGCAGCGCCCCGGCATTCCCGGCCGGCCTCAGGGAGCTCATGACGGTCGCCAAATCGGACGCCGGATAAAGGGCGGCATTCAGGGCATATACACCGGTCAGGAAGGTTCCGTTGACCGCAAGGAAGGCGAGCCCCGAGGCATGTTCGGCCAGCCAGGGTCGCTGCCGTCTGAGCCAAACCGCGGCCAGGATGACGTAGTGCCCGTTGAGCAAAGCGAACAATAGGTGGATGAGAACGAGCGTCAGGACATACAGGACAATGTCGAAGCGGAGCAGGCGCGCGCCCTCGGCGAGCTTGTAGGTCAGGGGCGAAGTGACATCGCCGCCCGAGAAATCTCTGAAAACCGTAACGGCTTTTAAAGCGAATTCGACCAACCCCAGCAATAGGTAAAAAACAACCGAGAGGACAAGGAGCTTTCGATCGGGGATTTCGCGCCTCGTCCTCATGGCCGATATTATACTACTTCCGGGGACACGGGGACACGGGGTCCCGAGCAGAAGATGAGCCCAAGTGCTTGAAAACCCGTCATCAGAGGTGATACATTGAACGGGGCCAGGTCAGCCTGGTGACGCTGTGAACATGGAATGCGCGCCGATTCCGGTAACCGGGAAACGCTGGAGTTGCTTCTCACTGTCAAGGATTCCAAGGGAGCCTCACCGGATGTCCCGAGAAAGGAGCGCTCCATGACAACCCCAGTCCCGATTTCCGTGGTCATGCCCAACTTCAATGGTGAAAGGGACTTGCCTGAAGCCATCGAAAGCATCTTGGGGCAGAGTTACCGGGCCTACGAGTTTATCATCGTCGACGATTTCTCTTCCGACGACTCGTGGGACATCATCCGGGCTTTTGCCGGCAAGGATAGCCGCATCATTCTCCTGCGCAATGACGGCAACAAGGGAATCAGTGAAACACTGAACAAAGGCATCATCCGATCGCAGGGGAAATATGTCGTACGGATGGACAGCGATGATGTGGCCCTCCCCGACCGTCTCAGAAAACTCTATGATTACATGGAAGATCCCGGGCATGGCAAGATCGGGGCCTGTGGGTCATACTGCGTCGTGATCGACGAGGCCGGGAAGCCCCTAGGAACAAAAACGTTTCCGCTCGAGGATCGAGAGATCAGACATTCCTTTTGGCGGAGGAATCCGATTCAACACAGCGCTTCCATCATCCGTCGATCTTGTTTCGATGATTGCGGACTTTACGACGGACGGCTCGTGCTGGCCGAAGACCTTGACCTGTGGATGCGATTCGGCCAAAAATACGAGCTTGCTAACATCCCCGAAGTCTTGCTGAAATACAGGATTACGGATAAGAGCAGCATTATCGCTCACCAAAAAAAAATGCTCGAGAGATCGATACGCGTGCGTCTAGATGCCGCAAAAAAATATGGTTACCGGTTGACGGCGCGCGCCCGGCTGTCCCTAGCCATGACCTGGCTCATGCGCTATTTGCCCGCTCGAATCGTCTTGAAGATCTTCATGCGGTCCATCCATGTCAAGCCATAAGGTCCTGAATCATCTGTTTTATCGCACCCGCGCGAGAAGCGTAGTCCGTCAAAGAGCTCGACCACTGGTCTTCGACCCCTTTTACCTCCACCTGAGCCGCTTGAAAAGGACGTTCGAAGAGGCCGCGGGTGCGGCGGCGATAAGATCGGTATTGGATCTCGGCTGCGGCGGCAGGCATTATGCGCGGCTCCTGGGGGACCGCGACATCCAGTATGTCGGCGTGGACAATCTCGGGGACACCGAGGAAATTATAAAACTGGACTTAGAGGAAGACTTCTCCCTGGGCACCTACGACCTCGTGATCTGCAGCGAGGTGCTGGAACATATTTTTAATTACCCGCGGCTCATCGATAACATGTTTAAGCATGTGGCCCCCGGCGGAGTCCTGTTTGTCACTGTTCCCTTCGCTCATGAGATCCATGGCTGGGCCTATCACGATTATTTCCGGTTCACGGATCAGGCCCTCCGCCTCTTGTTTGGGCGGTCGGGGCAAGCCCGAATTCAGCCCACGAATTCTTACCTCAGTTCTATTGTCCAGCGTTTCAACAACCTGGTGTTCTACGTCCCCGTTCCTTTCTTCTTCAAAGTCCCTGTTTTCCTCATCCTCAATCTCTTCATGATCGGCATAGAAGGAGCCACGCGCGCGACTTTGCGTGTGCTCAGGATAGGTCCGGACAGGCCATTTTACAGGCTGCTTTATTCGTACCCCCTCGGCTATACCTGCCTCGTCCGGCCCTGCTCCCCGGAGACGGCCGATCGCGCGGATGGCCATGAGTGAGCAACAAGAGTTGACGTACCTCCCCCTCGAGCGTCTCTCTCTTAGGCGACCCGTGGAGCGCCTGAAGTACATCCGGGACAAATGCCGCGGCAAGAGGGTTCTCGACCTCGGGGCCCTCGACGAAACTGAAATCCACAAAAGCCAGCACAAGACATGGAAATGGCTGCATCGCGAAATTGCTCAGACCGCGCGAGAGGTGGTCGGGATAGACTCCTCGGAGGCCCTTCGAAAAAACGGGCCTCTCCGGACACCGTTCGGGACAATGATCCGGTACGGACGAGTCGAGGACCTGGGAAACGCCATCACCGAATTCCGGCCGGACCTGATCATTGCGGGGGAGCTGATCGAGCATACCGCTGATCCCGCCAGCTGGCTATCAGCCATCGGCCGCGTTCAACCCGGGGTGGCACTCGTTTTAACGACGCCGAACGCGACCTCCATCGTGAATATCGGGCTCGGCCTGATCAATCGCGAAATGATGCATAGAGACCATTGTTGTGTTTATTCTTACAAGACCCTCATGACCCTGGGGCGGCGCATCGGATTGCGGGACGTGATGCTCACTCCCTATTATTATCATACGCAGCTGCTGCGCGGCCGAGCCCCCACCCTGCTCGTCCCGGGCATCGTCATGGCCGATTATCTGCTTCTGACCCCCATCCAGTTTCTTTTCCCCCTGACCGCCGGAGGCCTGATCCTGGAGGGGACATTTCCTGTTCAGCGTGGGCCCTAGGGCCCTCCCGGCTATCGCGGAGGCCCTCCCGCCGGGGTAACCCGTCCGGGGTCATTCTTACGGTCCCCCGGCGGTTGATCAAAATCCTTCTGGTCCGCGATCACATAAAGGGGCCGTCTTTTTGTCTCCCGATATTGCCGGCCGATATAGAGTCCGATGATGCCTAGGGAGATCAGCTGGACTCCGCCGACGAAAAGAACGGCGACCATCAGGGAGGACCAGCCCGATACGGCCCGGCCCGGCTGCAAGATTTTGCCCAGAATGATGTTGGCCCCCATCAGGAAGGAACACAGGGTGATGACGAATCCCAGATAGGACGTGAGCTTCAGCGGCTTGTCCGAAAAGCTGAGGATACCGTCGATGGCGAACCTGATCATTTTCTTCGTGCTGAATTTGGTTTTGCCGGCATATCGTTTATCGCGACGATAGACAAGTCCATATTGTCCGAACCCGCACCAGCTGACCAGGCCTCGGAGATACCGGTTCTCTTCCCGCAGGGCTCTCAGGACATGGACGACCTCCCTGTCGATAAGCCGAAAATCCCCCGCATCCAAGGGAAGATCCACATCGCCGAACCTTCTCATGATCCGATAGAACGCCTTGGCCGTGGCCCGCTTGAAGATCCCTTCGCCTTCCCGCTTCTCCCTCACGCCGAAAACAACTTTATAGCCTTCCCTCCACTTGGCGACCATCTCGAGGATGACCTCCGGCGGATCCTGAAGGTCGCCGTCGATGATCACGACGGCATCCCCGACAACATGGTCGAGCCCGGCGGTAATGGCAAATTGGTGCCCGAAATTCCTGGATAGGCTCAGAACTTTTACCGATTCGTCTTGCCTTCTGAGCGCCTGGATGAGAGGCAAGGTCCGGTCGTGGCTGCCATCATCGACAAAGACGATCTCGCTGTCCATGGCCGGCTCTAAGCGAACGAGGGCTTTTTTCAAACGGCTATAAAATTCACCGATGACGTCTTCTTCGCAATAGACCGGGATGACGATGGATAGAAATTGTTTGGTGTCCGACATGGGGTCCTCCGCTCTTCTTTGTCCGAAGCGTTATCGTGCGGTTCGCGACCATGGATAAACCTGCCCGTGGCCTGCTCTTGACCAGCTTTTATCATAAATCTGGCATAAACAAAAGACGAGAGGACCCGGCACACAAATTCCCCGTCGTGTAACTTGCAGCACGACCGACACTGCTTTATAATGCGGCTGATATCAGCGATCCAAGGGCCATCGATCCATGCGAGTACGATTCTCTCAAGCGGGTGTCCACCGGTTCATCAGGTTCATGGTTGTGGGTCTGGTCAACACGGGTTTTTCCTTCTCCGCTTATGCGATTTCGACCTATTGTGGAGCCCCCACCAGTCTTGCGGTCTTGATCGCCAATGTTTTGGGCGTGTTCTTCAATTTCAGGACGACCAGCCGGTTTGTGTTCCGGAAAAGAGAGCATCGCCTGATTCTCCGATTCATCGCCATCTATATTCCCATGTACTTCCTGGGCGTCGCCGGTATCAAAGTCCTGCTGTCCTGGGGAATAAACCGTTACCTCGCCGGGGCCATGATGGCCATTCCGATGGCCGGGGCCTCCTTTCTCATGCTCAGCCTATTTGTTTTTCGCACTCGAGGGGAATAGGCTGGGCGGGAGCGGCGGAAGGAATTGGGCGCCGTTGGGAAGCCCTGGAGGCTCAGGACGTCGGGAGGACCACCTCATGCAGAGAGATGAACGCGGGAACAGGCGCGCGTCGGGAGGCCCCCGCCGTCTGCGACGATACCTTGGCTCCCGCCTGTGGCCGTACGCCGTCTTGATCGTCCTTCTCTTGGGCGGCGGTCTATGGCTCGCGACCCATCGAATATTTCAAGTCGATGAAGTTCAGAATATGCACATGTCCTGGCTGCTCACGCAGGGCGATTCGGACAACTACTACAATAGCGCCGAGATCTATATGATTCCTTTGGCCTTGGTGAGCCGGCTGTGCCAGACACCGGTCGCTTTTCTGATCACCTGCCGAATCATTTTTTTCGTTCTGTTTGCCGCGAGCCTGTTCGTCACGGCCTGCGCGCTATCCGAACACGACAAGTTCCATTTCGTGGGCGCGTTGTTCATTTTGCTGAGCGCTCCGGTATTTTGGGATTACGGCTTTGAAGTCAGGCACGACAACATCGTGGTTTTGGGGATGAGCCTGATGATCCTCATGCTGTTCCGAGCCGCGAATGGCAGCCTGAAACAGCGCCTGTTTTGGGGAGGTTTGACGGGCGGCTTTCTGCTGCTATCCAGCTTAAAATCCGTCGTCCTTTGGGCTCCCGTTTTAGCCTACATGATGGCCGTCCAAGCCCGGCGCGGCCGCACGGCATTCGTCCGGGCGACCGCGGCTTCGTTAGCCGGCTTTGGGATCTCCCTGGCCATTGCCTTTTCTGCCCACGGACTCCAAGGCAGCTTGGCGATTTATATCAGAGGCATCGGTGACTTCGCCAGGACACTGGCCGCCGGCCAGATACGCTTTTTTGATTGGGGTTATCTTTGGAGATTCATAACGGGGCACCCGTTGATCACGTTGTCATCTGCCGCTTTCTTGCTGATCTGCTCCGGCCCGATAGCTCAGCGCTGGGCCCGGGGCGAAGCCTTCCGGGACGACGACCGCCGCGCCAAGGAGCTCTTGCTCTTATTGCTGGCCATTGTCTTCCTGGCCGTCAACCCCACCCCCTTCCCGTACAACTATCTCTATATCGCTCTTTTAGCATCTCCGGCGGCCTGCCATCTCATGGTTAGGGCGCTGAGGCATCCGAATTCGGCCGTGTCTATCCTGGCCCTCGGCTTGATCGCCGCTCAGGGCGTGATCTGGCCAACGCAAACATCGCGGCACTTGTCCTATCGAAATGACGGCCAGAAAAAAATCGTTGAGTTTCTCAATGACTATACAGATCAAAAGGATTGCGTTTTCGATGGCGTGGGCTTATCGATATACCGGAGGGGCCCGGAGAGGGTCTGGTATCTTCATTCGCTCAGCCAGGCTCGTTATCTTGCCGGGGATATCCCATCGGTACGAGACGTTCTGACATCGAGCGTCTGTCCCGTTTTGGTTGAGAGCTATAAATGGCAGTATATGCTGCCCGAGGACTTGGCTTTTATCCAATCGAGGTACGTCTCCCACGGTAGGTTTATCTGGATCCTGGGCGGCAAAATCCATGCGGGTTCGGCTGGTAGCCATGCGTTTGATATCCACAAGGACGGCTTTTATCTGATTTCTAAACAGCCAGGCGCGCTACAAGCTGCGCTTACCATAGATGGTGTGCCCACAGACCCGAATCCGGTCTACCTGAGAAAAGGGCGGCACATTCTGGTCACGGACTGTGCGCTGGAAACGGTTCGGCTGGAGTGGGTCAAAGACCCGAGCGTTCTTCATATTGATGTCCCCTCGATCTCCGAGCCGATCTTCGTCAATTGGTACTAATAAATAGTTTCAATTATTAGAATTTAGGGAACAGCCGGGCCCGCCGGCCTCGGAATTCGGGATCAAGCCGACGGCTTGTCCTTGTAGCCGTAGGCCATGAAGAGGATGCTCTTCTTTTTCAGGGTTTCTTTCTGGAGATTGATGATCTTGGCGATGCCCCGGTCGGCCAGCTTGAGGAGGCCGAGGAGGTCTTTGCGGGAGAAGGGGTTTTTCTCCGCCCCGGCCTGGACCTCGACGAGCTCGCCCCGGTCGGTCTCGATGACGTTCATGTCGAGCTCCGCCTGGGAGTCCTCGGAGTAGTCGAGGTCGAGGAGGGGGCGGCCCCCGACGATGCCGACGCTGACGCCGGCGACGAGGTGGCGGAGGGGCATGTGGTCGATGAGGCCCTGGTCGAGCATCTTCTTGAGGGCCAGGCCCAGGGCGACGCAGCCGGCCGTGACCGATGCCGACCGCGTCCCGCCGTCGGCCTGGATGACGTCGCAGTCGATGATGATCTGCCTTTCGCCGATGGCCCGGAGGTCGGTTACGGCCCGCAAGGCGCGGCCGACGAGACGCTGGATCTCCTGCGTCCGTCCGGAGACGCGGCCGGCGGTCCGCTCGCGCGGCGTCCGCTCCGTGGTCGCGCGGGGGAGCATGGCGTATTCGGCGGTGATCCAGCCCCGCCCCGTCCCCCTGAGGAAGGGCGGGACCCGCTCTTCGATCGTGGCCGCGGCTAAAACGCGCGTCCGCCCAACTTCGACCAAGGCCGAGCCGTCGGCGAAATCGATGTAGTCGACGCTGATCTTGTGGGGCCGGAGCTCGGTCGGCCTGCGCTTGTCCGCGCGGAGCGGTTCCACTACTTGATCCAGATGTCGGGGACGTTTTCCCTTTTCGTCTTGGCCAAGAAATCCTCGAGATCCTTGGTCGCCTTTTTGGCGTCCGTTTCGGCCTTGAGGAGTTTGTCGTAGGTATCGCTGATCTGGAGCTGGATGATCTCGCGGGATTTCATGTTGTCGAGCCCGTAGAACTCTTGGTAGAGGGAGTTGAGCTTGAGGGTCAGGAGGTCGATCATCTCCTCTTTCTGCTTGGCGGCCTCGACGAATTCCGCCTGTTTGGCCTGGAATTCTTTTTCGGACATGGCCGGGGTCTCTCCCGGCGGGGTTTCTTCGGCGGGCTTTTCGGCGGTGGCCGCGGCTGTCACGGCCGGCTGGCCGGCAGCCGGTGGCGTCGCTCCCTGCTGGGCTTTGACGTCGGCCTGCCCGGCCTGGGCCGCGGTTTCCCCGGCGAGCTGTTCCTGCCCCGCCGACTCGACGGCCGGCTTTCTCTTCACCTTGGCCAGGTCCGCGCTCGTGGTCACCGCGGCCCCCTTGCCCTTCAGGGCCGCCCGGCGCTCCTTCTCTTTTTTGGCTAGCTCGGCCAGGCTCTGGGACTGAAGGAAGGAAACCAGGAGCAGGGGGAGAAAAAGAGAAACCAGGATTTTTTTCTTACCCATGGCCGTAATGCTCCTCTAGTCTATGACGATTATCATGGATTTAGTCGTACGTGTCAAACAGAAGTCCGCATCCCTCTTGGCCGCGAATCCGGCCGCCTTCCGGACCAGGAGCCTCCGTCCGTCGGCGCTTATCTCGACGGCGCCGTCGACGTCCGTCCGGAAGACCTCGGCCCCCGCGCTCCGGCATCTTCCGAGGACTTCGGGGCTGGGGAAACCATAGGTGTTGCCTTCGCCGGCGGAGACGAGGACGACTCCAGGGCGGACGGCCCCGAGGAAGGCCGTGGACGTCGACGAGGCACTGCCGTGGTGGCCGGCCTTGAGGACCGCGCTCCCGAGGTCGAGGCCCGCCTCGAGGAACTCCCGTTCCGTGGCGGCGCCGACATCACCGGTCAAGAGAAACGCCGTCCGGCCCAGGGCTATCTTGATCACGAGCGAACTGTCGTTTCCGACGGCGACAGCCGGCATCTCGGGATGGAGGACGGCGATTGACACCTCGCCCTCTCGACGGCGGAAGCCCCGGCCGCAGCGACGCCTGATGACCCCGGACGGCAGGGCCCTTAAAAGGTCCGCGTAAAGCCCATCGACCCGGGTCAGCCCTCCCTCCCAGAATTCCCCGACCCGGAAGTTCTTGGCCACGGCCACGAGCCCGGCGAGATGGTCGGGGTGGGGATGGGTGAGGACAAGGTAATCGATCTTTTTGATCCCCTTTCTCCAGAGGAC
>Ga0315275_10007379_pt1 | contig 10613 bp, 4 predicted proteins | sample YL17G03_0_MG_FD_205557 | JGI IMG/M metagenome (GOLD analysis project Ga0315275, IMG submission 205557) | Sediment microbial communities from Yellowstone Lake, YNP, Wyoming, USA - YL17G03_0 | ecosystem: Environmental > Aquatic > Freshwater > Lake > Sediment | place: USA: Wyoming | collected...
CCAGGGATCGTTCCGGGTCGCACGCGTTGTTGCGTAGATGTCACAAGGACCGTAGCCGCCAGGCTGGTCGGAGATGAAGTAAAGGGTAAGTCCGTCGCTCGATATGGATGCCGCGAACTCGGCGTCATCGAGGCTGTTGATGAGGGGGCCGAGATTCTCCACCGGGCCCCAATCCTCGTCCTGCGAGGCACGTTTGCGTACCCATAGGTCAAACAAGGACCGGTCGCCAGCGGGTCCACCAGGTCCTTGGGTGTACATCTCCAGGCCATCATAGGAGATGCAATCGATCCACTCGTTGTAGCGCAGTCCCGAGACCTTCTCCGGCTCACCGAACGTGAAGTCTGCATAAGCGGGTGTCTCAAGACCCGAAAGAAAACCGAGCCCAAACAGCGATGCTATGAACATTGGAATCTCAAACAGCTTCATTTGCCACCTTCCCTTCTGCCCGAAGGCAACGGACATCATTGGAATCTCATTCACGGGTCTCTCTGCAGAGAAGACGATTCGACAATCGAATGGCATGTTGATGACACGCCTGAAGTCCCGCAGCGTGCCGAACCGGGAATCCGCAAGCGCCCGTCGGCTCATGATAGCTGACCACTGCCTCATGTCCGCATGTGCCTTACCCCGGTCATGGAGATAGTCGATGTAGTATCGTGCGCGTTCCCAGTACGCATTCGCATCCTGGGCCTCGATCTTGCGGGCGTAGTAGCTGAGTCTCTCGTCAACATCCTTTTGAATTCGATCACTTAGCAGACGAGCTTCCACTCCCACGTACTTGCTATCAAGGATCGGTTCAAGAGTCTCAAGGGCAGCCGTGGGATCATCCGCAGCAGAGTGCTTTTGGGCTTGAAACAAGATGCTCCTATGTCGCAAGGTTTCGGCCTCCGCAAACTCGCGTCGACTGTGACTCCAGAGCGAGAATACTACGATCAGTGCGCCCCCAAGCAGCGACATGGACAAGGCAACAATCACTTGGGCGCGGTGTCGGCGCAGGAACTTGTGGAGGCGATATGCCGTGCTAGGTGCGTGCGCCAGGACTGGCCTGTGTTCCAGGTGTCGCTGGATGTCCAGCGCGAGATCATCTGCTGCCTCATACCGTCGGAAGCGATCTTTTTCCAATGACTTCATTACGATCCAGTCCAGATCACCGCGAATGGCTTTGGCGAGCACGTCAGGGGTGGAGCCCCGGTGCTTCGCGATCTCAATCAGAGTCTCACCGAGAGTAGTGAGTCTCGTGGACGGCTTGGCAGGCTCCTGCTCCCGAATGACCCGCTGCATCTCGGTGTAGCCGGCCTTGCGAAGCTCCTCTTCACTGAACGGCGTGGTCCCGGTCAGCAGTTCGTAGAGCAGGACGCCGAGGGAGTAGATGTCGGTGCGCGTATCGACGTCCAGGTCGCTTAGCTCCGCCTGCTCCGGACTCATATAGGCGGGGGTGCCGATGAGGTGGGCGTAGCGAGTAAAGAGCGTCTTTTCCGTCAGTTTCTGGTTCGTGGCCTTGGCAATGCCGAAGTCGATGACCTTGGGGATGGGCTGCCCGTTGTGGTGCGTGACCATGACGTTGGAGGGTTTCAAATCACGGTGGATAATGCCCTTCTGGTGGGCGTGCTGCACGGCGTGGCAGACCTGGAGAAACAACGCCAGCCGGTCCTTGGTGCTCAGGTTGTTCTTATCGCAGTATTCCGTGATCGAGACGCCGGTCACCAACTCCATGACAAAGTACGGCCGCCCGGTCTCTGTAGCCCCGGCGTCGAAGACCTTGGCGATACTGGGATGATCCATCAGGGCCAAGGCTTGGCGCTCGGCATCGAAACGGGCGATCACCTGCCGGGTATCCATGCCCAGCTTGATGATCTTGAGGGCCACCTTGCGGCGGATCGGCTCCTGTTGCTCAGCCATATAGACCACGGCCATCCCTCCCTCGCCGATCTTCTCCAGCAGCTTGTACCGCCCGATGACGGTGCCGGGACCTTCTGCCACGGGAGAAATGTCAAGCTCTACGGCAGAGCCGAACGGCCCAGTCTCCAGGAAATCACCGGCGTCGTCGTGGGCTCCCAGAAGGGTTTCGAGGCGTGTCAACAAGTTCGCATCGCAACCGCAGGCCTGTTTGACGTACGCGGTCCTTTCGGCGGACGGCCGCATCTTGATCGCCGCCTTGAAAATGACCTCCTCACTGTATTGTTCGGCACTCACGGACCCACTCTCCTTTGCAGTTGGCTCACCCTACAATGCGAAATCCAGTGACGAAACGTCCGGAGAAAAATTGCGAGAACGTGAAAATACCCGGGGACATCGTGGCACGGGCGCTCGCGCCCGTGAATACACATGGGCAAGATGCCCATGCTACGCGGCAGGGGCGTCGTCGCCCTTGGCGACCTCGACGCGCAGCCACGCGCGGGCGTAAGCCCAGTGCTCGCCGACGGTGGAACGGGCGAGACCCAAGGCTTGGGCCGCTTCGTCCAGCGTGAGTCCGGCGAAATAGCGCAGCTTCACCAGGTCGGCCTTGAGCCTGTCCACTTGCGCCAGCTTTTGCAGGGCCTCATCCAGTGCGAGCAGGTCCTCCGATACGCCCTCCACGGCCGGGTCCGCCGTGGTCAGATCGGCCCTCTGGCGGTGGCCGCCCCGCTTGAGGCTCTTCTTGCGGCGGGCGTTCTCGACCAAGATCCGCCGCATCGCCTCGGCCGCCGCCGCGAAGAAATGACCACGGTTCTCCCAGCTTTGCGGTTCATCCCCCACCAACCGGATGTATGCCTCATGGACCAGCGCCGTCGCCTGAAGTGTCTGGCCGGGAGCCTCATGGGACAGCTTCTGGGCCGCCAGCAGACGTAACTCCTCATAGACCAAAGGCAAGAGTTCCTCCATAGCCTTCGCGTGCGTTCCCAAACGCGATTCCTCGCGTTTGGGGTCCCCGTCCCCGCGTTCGATGGCGTTCAAGATCCGAGTCACATCGCTCATGCCGATTCGGGCTCCCAATCGCGACGTTTCGCGATGGGGGTCCCGTCCCCACGGTCACAGGTCTCCAACGGGACTATTGTCGGAAGTAGCGGGCGGGTTGTCAAGAAACGGAATCGAGGAGGCAACGACCTGGAAGGCCGACAGAAAGCCATCCGGCGATGCTACGATCCGAGAGTGACGGCCTGGGTGCACCATGCCGGATCAGGCGATTGGCCGGACTGTGGTAGCCAAGAGGGAGCCACGGGTGTCCTGTAGCAGGCGGACGGCGACGAGGTCGCCGGAGGAATAGGACTTGGTGGACGAATAGGACTCATAGGACCTATGAACTACTTCGACCTCGAAGTATCGCTCGGCCCGGCCAGCGGCGTGGCCGTTGGTCGTTTCAATCAGGATTTGGGCGGTTTCGCCGAGGAATTGGGCGCGAAATTGACTCTGGAGGGCCAAATCCAGGTTGCGGAGGGTCTGGGAGCGGGCTTTTTTAACCTCTGCTGGGACCTTTGGCTGCATCTTGGCGGCGGCGGTGCCTTTTCGCGGCGAGAAGACGAAGACGTGCATCTTGGCAAAGGCGACTTCCTTTGCCAGGGCGACCGTCTGCTCGAAGTCGGCATCCGTCTCACCCGGAAAACCGACGATGATATCGGTCGTAATGGCGGGGCGGTCCAAACGGCTGCGGATCAGGGCTACTTTGGCGCGGAAGTCGTCCGCCGTGTAGGGCCTGGCCATGCGGCGAAGGACAGCGTCCGAGCCGGACTGGAGCGATAAGTGAAGGTGCGGCATGAGGTTAGGATGCGCACAGAAGACGTCGAGCAAAGGTCGCGTGACGTCCGCCGGGTCGAGGGAACTCAGGCGGATACGGGCTAAGCCTGGGATTTGGGCGACCCTGTCCAGCAGGACGGCCAGGTGTGGGTTCTCCTCGGTCGGCCACCTGTGACGGCGAGCGGTCGTTTGGCCGTAAGAGCCTATGTGGACGCCGGTTAGGACGATTTCCTTGTGTCCTGCGGACACCAGTGCCGCGGCCTCAGACAAGATTTCATCGAGTTTCTTGAATCGAACATCCGGCCGGGCCGTCGGTATTATGCAATAGGAGCAGAATGCGTCACAACCGTCCTGGATTTTGAGAAACGCACGCGTTTGGCCTTGAAAGGAGACAAGCGGGGGCAATTCTTGGGAACGACATAAGTCTTTTTCGCACTTGACTTTGGAGTCGCTTTCTGCTCTAATAAGGGTTTCGGTGGGATGCCTATAAGGCAGTGATGTCACCCCCGCGCAGGCGGGGGCCGGTGGAGTTGAATCTGGGGCGGTGGATTCGGTGTGGACCAGCCGGCGAAGGGTCGCCGTGAGGTCGCATCGGTTCTTGACAACATGGACGTTCTCCCCGATTGCCTTTAGTTCATCTGTTTCGACTGTCGGCAGGCAGCCGCAGATGACGACGGCTGCAGGACCATGTTTTTGGGCTTGGCGGATCAAGTGCCGGCTCTTGGCCGAGGCGGTGTGCGTCACGCAACAGGTATTGACGACAACGAGTTGCGGCGAGTGCACGGTACCGGTCTGTGTCAGCCCGAAGGTCTCCAAAAGCTGGCGAATCTGCTGACTCTCATACTGATTCACTTTGCAGCCGAGAGATAAGATGGCGAATGTGCGTAACATGTGATATAATGTAGGCGTACTGAGAGCTGTTTACAAGACCAACGCAGGAAACGCATTGTACGCTGACCGAAGGTCGGAGGTTTGTCATGGCAGCAGCATCGGATGCGGTTTGGGCGATCGACCTGGGTAACAACTCGCTGAAAGCCCTCCATCTTGTGGCGGTGGGAGATGTTGTCCAAGTCATAGGGTTCGATCACATTCCGCACGGCAAGATCCTGTCCAGCGGGGTGAGTGCCGCCGAGAGGGAGGAGTTGATCGCGATTACGCTGCGGCAGTTTGCCCAGCGCAACGACCTCGGCTTTGACCCCATCATCATTTCCGTGCCCAGCCAGAACAGCTTCGCCCGGTTTGTCACGCTGCCGCCGGTGGAAGCCAAGCGGCTGCCCGAGATCGTCCGGTTCGAAGCGGCCCAGCAAATCCCGTTCGACATGAACGAAATTCAATGGGACTGGCAGTTGATGAGTGACCCGGACAGCCCGGAGAAGAAGGTCGGCCTGTTCGCCATCAAGAATGAGGTGGTCAACTCGGCGATGGAGTCGTTCGAGCGGGAGGAGTTGCAGATCACCTACGTTCAGATGGCCCCTATGGCCCTCTACAACCACCTGCTGTTCGACCGGCCGGACCTGGTCGGCTCCGACAAGAAGGCCACCGTGATCGTCAACATCGGGGCCGAGAGCACTGATCTGGTCGTGTGCACCGCCTCGGGGGTCTGGCAACGCTGCATCATGATGGGTGGAAACGCCTTCACGAATGCCATTGCGGAGACCTTCAAGCTCAGCTTCGAGAAGGCCGAGAAGCTCAAGCGCACCGCCCCGGTGAGCAAGTACGCCCGCCAGATTTTCCAGGCGATGCGGCCTGTGTTCACGGATTGGAGCGGCGAGGTCCAACGGTCGCTCGGTTTTTACACCAACTCCAACCCCGACGTGAAGGTGACGCGGGTGGTCGCCATGGGCGGCGGCACGAAACTCCGCGGGCTCGTCAAGTATTTGCAGCAGACGTTGCAGATGCCCGTGGAGAAACCGGAAGCGTTCAAACGGCTGGCGGTGGCGGCGGGCGTCTCGGCCGCCAAATTCCACGAGAACGTGAGCGATTTCGGCGTGGTCTACGGACTCGGCTTGCAGGGGCTGGGCATGGCCCGCATCGAGAGCAACCTGCTGCCGAAGAGCGCCGCCCGGTCGATGGCCTGGGCGGGCAAGATGAAGTACTTCATCGGCGCCGCCGTCATGCTGCTGATTGTGATGCTGGCGTGCCTGGGACGGCAAGGCCTCGATTATGCCAGCTACGCCAATGGCGCGGACACGCGAGTCAAGATCAAAAGCGCGATCAGCCAAGGCAACACGGCCACCAAGCAGACCGGCGGCATCCAGGACCAGGAACTCCAGTACCAGGATCGCATGAAGAAGAGTTTTGAATGGTTCCGCCATCGCGAGATCGTTCCGCAACTCCACGAGATCATCATTTCCGCTCTGCCGAACGCCAAGACCAATCCGGAGCAGCGGGTTTTGTATGAGGCCTTTGAGCGGGGCGACGTCGCCAAGGTCAAGCAAATCCCGCGTGCCGAACGCAAGCAGCTCTTCCTGACCACCACTTTGGTCTTCTACGCCGACGATTTGGAAAAAGCCCAGTTCCGGCAGAGTGCGATGACGCGAAGAGACGCCATGATGCGCGACACCCAGATGGCGGACTCGGAGGGCTATGGCGACGAGATGATGAAGCAGATGGAGGAGATCTACGGTGCGGAGTATGCCCAACAGTGGGGGGGGACCACGGCACAGGCGCAGAAGTATCCCGGCTTCGTCATCACGATCGAAGGCTACAGCCCGTACAAGAACATCGGGGACTTGCTCGATCCGGTGAACGTGAAGGACAACCCGAGCAAGTGGGGTTTCGTGACGCGGCTGGAGAATCTCAAGCAGTTCCTGCATTTGGATGTCAACAGCCCCTTCGAGATGTACGACAAAGCGGCCACCCACTTCAAATTGGAGAAGGGACCGGCGGACCCCGACCTGGACATTCCCATGGGCGTGGGCGAGTGGAAGTTCATCCCCGATCCGGTCGCCCCCGGGACGGCTCCCGCCGTCAACACGTATGGGATGGGCGCGGGTCCGCAGAACGGAACATGGATACTGGTCGATCCCATGACCAAAGAGACCATCAGTGCCGAAACCGTAAAGGACCAGTACGGCAATCCCGCGCTCGATGGCGCGGGCAAGGTGAGAAAAACCGTCCACGATTACTGGTTCAAGGTGCAGTTCAAGCTGCTGTGGAAAGACGCTCCGAAGACTTCCCCGGCGGCCGCGGGCAGTCCGGCGGCCGCGGGCAGTCCGGCGGGCGGGGCGTCCAAAAAGTAGAAGCGTGCGTGGCCATGAGAAACCAGGCGGACATAAGCAGGTAGGCAGATGAAAGCACCGAATGTCAATATCAAGGATATCCTCAAGAAGCTCAGCTTCTTCAAGAACAACCTCGCCCTGCTGGTGCCGATCCTCATCGCGGTGGTGGCGATCCTGTCGTTCATTCCGACGACGCTCCTGTCGCGGGGACTCCGCAGCAAGATCGCGACGGAAAGCGTGCAGGCGAGCAAACAGATCGACGGCCTGATCCAGAGCGTGGACCAGGCGGCCGCGGCCGAGGCCATGGAGCCGTATATCGCCGCCTGTGCGCAGGACGCCAAGGATATGAACGACCTGATGAAGCAGACCACGCTGCGCGAGCTGCTCGACTACAAGGTCTTCGCGGACCCGAACCAGACCTCGCAACTGGTGTTCGATCCCTTCCGGCATGCCTTCGTTGCGGGCATCGAGGGGATGCTCAAGAAGCTCAACGCCGGCGGTCCTCCCACGGATACGGAGATCTACGCCGCATTGGACGTTGCGTCGTCGCGTTCGATGTCCGGCCGTAGCCGACCTCGGTCGCCGGGCGCCGGTGGCCGGGGACTGAACCTTCGCATGATGACGGAGACGGACCGCAAGATCGTCGCGAAGATCTGTGAAGACAAGGCGAAGGCGGCCAAGGTGTACGCCAGCCCGATGGATCTGGGCGGCTATGCGTACTGGAGCGACTGGAAGTTCGAAGACTGGGACAAGGCCACCCGGGAGGCCTGGTATTGGCAGATGGCGTACTGGATTCTCGAGGACGTCACCACGACGGTGCAGCAGATGAACAAAGACGCGGAGAATACTCTGCGGTCTCCCGTGAAGCGGATCATGAGCACGGTTTTCACCCTGTCGCGAGGGGGGCGGACCATGATCGGCGGCCGGGCGCGTCGAGCCTCGGCCGTGCCGAAAGACAAACAGACGCCCAACTACGTTACGGGCGCCAGGAACGCAATGGCGGGAACGCCCTGCACCGGCCGGCTCTCCAATGAAGAGATGGACGTGATGCAGTTCGAGGTGGACGTCATCGTCGGTGCCGGCGAGGTGATGCACTTCATGCAGGAGTTGTGCAGCGCCAAGCCGCACAAGTTCCGCGGGTGGTTCGGCGAGCAGCCGGAGCAGACGTACAAGCACAACCAGATCAGCATTCTGGAAAGCAGCGTCACCCCCGTCGATCGCGAGGATTTCAATCACAGCAGTTACGTGTACGGCGAGGACGAGGTGGTCAATGTGGACTTGATCTGCGAATACGTCTTCAACGTGGGGTCCTACGGGAAGATCCAGCCGAAGGTGGTCGTGGACGACCTCAAGACCGCGGCGGCTCCCGCCAAGAAGAAATAAGACCCGAGATGCCCTGGATGGCGGATTGAGGTCACGACGCGAATCCGCCCTCCGCAATTGTCCAGTAGTGGGATAGGCTATGAAGGACCTGATATCGAAAATCGGACGCTTTTGCGAAAACCATGTGGAGAAGATCGTGCTCGTGGTGGTGGGCGCCGTCTGCGTAGGGCTGTTCTTCACGCGGGTGATTTTCAGTCCGAATGTCCTGACGCTCGACAGGACCGGCAAAGGGTACGCTCCCAGCCAGATTGACCGCCATATCTACGATCAGAAGGCGCAGGAGCTTCGCGCCAAGCTGCAGCAGAAGAAAAGCGGGGCCGCCAAGACCTACGCGAAGCGATTCGACGGCCCGATCGACGCCAAAGACCCGGTAATTAGAGACGTGATCGGCCGGCCGCTGCCCAAAGGGTTTGCCGGCCTGTTCGACTCGCCGCTGAGCTTCCTCAAGGCCTCCTCCTCGACGACGCCCGCGTCCGTCACGCCGAGCCAGTCGCACGCGGGCCGCAAGTACAGGCTGCCTCTGGTCCCTGACGTGACGGCGGTAGCGGCCAACCACATTCGAGCCGCTGCCTATGTTCCCCTCCAGGAACTGACGGCGCAGACGACCTACGACAAAGCGGCGGTCGAGCCCAATGACGTCGACCTGGTGACGGTGGAGGCCAAGTTCGACGTGGCGGAGTTGTACCGCCGGTTCCTGGCGAGTTTCGCCGGCGTGGACGTCCAGAAGGAAGAATGGCGGGACCCCTGCCTGGCCAAGCCGATCTTCGCGGCCGTTCAACTGGAACGGCAGGAGCTGCAGGAGGACGGGTCCTGGGGCAACTGGCAGCCTCGGGCGCGAAGCCGGGTGGAATCGAACCGCGAGCTGTTCCAGGTCTTCGAGAAGGTCACAGACCTGCCTTCGGGCGGGCTCGATGTCCGATTGATGCATTTCGGCCGCGAGGACGTGAGCACGGCGCTGCTCCAGCCGGAATCCTATCAGATCGCCTCGGCGGAAGAGGAGTGGTTCCCGCCCAGCTTCTATGGCAAGTACAAGGACTTGCAGAGGAAGATCGACACGGAGAAGAGAAGGGACGAGAAGGAAAAGGACAGCAAGCGGACTACGTCGGCGGATGGCCGGCGCGACATGACGAATCGCGGCGGGCAGGCGGGAGGGATGTACGGTCCGACCCAGGGGGGGGGCACCACCCGCGGGGCCCCAGGCTCCGCCCGAGGCCGTAATACCCCCGGCGGCATGCCGGGCGGTGACATGTACAACCAGCAGCGCGGCGGTCGCGGCGGTCGGGGAGGGATGGGCGGTATGACCGGTCCGGGCGGCGACATGTACAACCAGCCGCGGGGCGGCCGCGCGGGAGGCCGGCGGGGCGGACCCGGCGATCTGTCCGGCGGCGACATGTATGGCATGCCGGGCGGACCGGGCATGCAAAGAAGGGTGACGACCAACGAAGTCTATTGGGATTTCGCCGCAGAGATGATCAAGTACCGGGAGGACCTGTCCAAGCGGGAAAAGCCTTTGCTGTTCTGGGTGTTCGACGATACGGGGGAGCCGGGCAAGACTTACCAGTACCGCCTCCGCCTCGGGGTCTTCAATCCCGTGGCCGGGACCGGTCAACTGGTCGACCGGGACATGGATAAGAACAACCAGGTCATTCTGTGGAGTCCGTACTCGGAGGTGACCAGGCCCATCGAAATCCAGAAAAGAATCTATTTGTTCGCCAAGGACGTTCAGGACAAGACGAACACGGCAACCGTGGAGGTGGCTCGCTATGCCCTCGGGTATTGGCGCTCGGAGAACTTCCAGGTCAAGCCCGGGGAAACGATCGGCAAGGAGATGGAGCCGAAGAAGGAAGACGACAAAGACAAGAAGGCCAAAGACCGGGCGCGAATGGCGGCCGGATACCCGGGGGGTATGGGCGGCCCCGATCGCATCACGGATATGCGCGGCCCCATGGGACCCGGAGGAATGCCGGGCTACCTGTCGCCCACCAGTCCCGATCAGCAGAACGTTCCCAAGAAAGTGAACTACCGTACGGGTAAGGTCGTCGTCGATCTCGTCCAGGTCAATGATTGGGGCAACGCGCCGAACCTGCGTCCCCGCGTGTACTATGACATGCTCCTGACGAGCGATGGCACGCGCATCGAGCACGTGCCCGTGAACGCGGCGAACTGGCCCAAGGACCTGGCGGGGGCCTATCAATACGTCCAGACCGAGAAGCACAAGGAGCCCCAGCCGTTCCGCGCGTTCAACAAGAGCGGCATGCGCGGCCGGGGTCGCGGCCCGGGTCCGGGAATGCAAGGCGG
>Ga0315275_10007380_pt1 | contig 10613 bp, 23 predicted proteins | sample YL17G03_0_MG_FD_205557 | JGI IMG/M metagenome (GOLD analysis project Ga0315275, IMG submission 205557) | Sediment microbial communities from Yellowstone Lake, YNP, Wyoming, USA - YL17G03_0 | ecosystem: Environmental > Aquatic > Freshwater > Lake > Sediment | place: USA: Wyoming | collected...
CCGATTTCCGATTTTCCGGGGGAACCTACAATCCCCTTCCGCATGTCTATGATCGTTTTTTATATTTATAAATCCTCGGCCCAAAGGAACCTACTTGGTTAGAGCTAGCTTAGCCCGGCGATCGGCGATCAGCCCCATCAACGCCACTATCTCGGGGTCTTCGGTCTCAGTACTCCCACGAACTAGAACCTTCTTCCCCTCATCGGGAGTGTATCCTCTAGCTTCCAACTCTGGAATGTACTTAGCTAGACCGATCAAACAGGGCTTCTCTATAGCTTCCTCATACGTCAGAATCAGATCATAATCACTCGCCAATTTGACATCCTCTATAGGGGCCGATGCTTTCTCTTTGATCGTATGGTCCGATAACCACTTCTCCACGTCAGCCTTCTCTGGGAACCTGTCCTTATGGAACACCATCGATTGTATCGCCCAGTCATTCTTGCCTTTATACTTGCCAAAGACGAATGATACCCCTCCATTCGTTTCCTTTGTTCTGAACTCCTCAAACAGACCAGGATCTCTAACCCTGTGTCTCCAAGTGTTCTCTTTTTCCTCAATTCCCGGCATTTAATCAACTCCTTTTAAGATTCACAATTACCCCCTATGTTTTCTGATTCGCTTTATCCGACTGGGGGGTCTGAACTTTGTCCTTGGATTGTGGAACACCTCTCTTAATTTGTGCGGCGGTCTCATCAGGGGAGTTCGCGTTGGGCCCTGTAGTACTACCAAATGGCCCAGCAGAAGGTCCCTTTCTCATCGCAATCTCTTCCTCAAGGAGTACTCTATCGTCCTCCGTGAGAGGATCCTTCCCTAGAACCTCCCTCATTTCGTTAATCGTATATATATTCGCAGATGCGAGCACAGCTACTTGTCTCGTCAGGGATTCTACGTCCTTTGGTAGGATCAACTGTAGTTTGATGTCTAATTCTTCAGCCTCTAGAGTGTTCCCTAAGGCTTCTCTTAGAAGCACCAAGAGATAGTTCTTGATCAACTGGGCGAGGAACTCCGCCATCAATTGCTCTATAGACGCGGCAACAAGTTCCGCTGCGAAACTCTCCTTGGTCTGAGATACCGACTTAACAAAGTAAGTGTCTTGTACTCCTTGTGCGAGTTGCTTCAATAGCTCGTTCGGTGACACGTAAGTCGTCGACTTGGGTTCTATAATATTAATGTCAACCCCTTTGACCTCTCCTACCTTCGGCGTGACATATCCCTGATCAGGCATTTGATTCTTTAACTTCGCAATGTACGCTTCGATAGCCTTCGCACCAGCAACTAACGCTGCAGCTCGGCGTTCGGTCATCGTATCACCATCATACTGATCGGGATTTAGCACATCCGTCAGATCAATCTCATGATGTTCCCTTGGGAGGTAGAGCTTCCTCCAGATCATATCATTGACTATCGTGCTGAGTCTCCAAAGGATAATCGGCCGAAGAGCCTCAAGGGGGCTTTGAGACCAGATCCCCCAAGTCAGCCTGTTCTGATTATCCGTGACCATTTCCGCGTCATTCGCCAGTGCTATATGCATCACTTCTTCCGGCTTGTAGAGTTTCCGGCCGGGTTCTCCATAAAATTCATTAAATATATACACTCCCGGAGGTCCGGAGAGGATCTGCACAGATGTTAGATCTTCCATCTTGTTCGCGGCTGTCATCATCTCCATAGGCAAGAAATCCAACCTATTAACATCCAAATGCTTTACCGCGATGACATCACCGTCAATGAGCAACCTCCTAGCAATCACGTAAAACCTCTGGTCGAACTTGAGATCCAACGCCTTTCTCTGAGCGGTTTTCAAGAACGTCTTTTCCTTGTCCTCAAGATCCTCCCCGGGATGGTACATAATCCCCTGGTAGCACCTTTCAACAAGGATTGACATCTTCATAATCGCGGTGTTTAGATCGGAGTCTCTCTTAACCATGCGGTTATAAAGCTGATATTTATTAAGACCCGGCGCGAAAACCTCATCTAGGATCTCTGTCGCTCCGGGAATCCGATGGAACAACGCTGGGATGTCACTTAATCCGACGGTCATCTTGTCCCCATACAGGATTTTTAACTGACCAAAACTGATTTCCGGCATAGTTTTCACCTAATCATACTAAACGGAGCCATTAATGGCGGCACCCAAGGAGCGGCTGGCTCAGCATCCGCTGCCCAAACAAGATTACACACTGCGTCTGCTATGTCCTTCGACCCTCCCTTCGGGTGATCGACATGCTTTGCATTCAATTGAATAAGATTCTTCCATTCTTCCAGAAGTTTAGCATTCACACAACAGTGTAGCTGATTCGCATACTGGAGTTTTCTCAGAACTTCATAATGTTCGAGTTTCACTAAATTATTGTAGACCTGTATCCCCCCAAGCTGTAACTCCTTTTGGAGCTCCGGATACTGCCAGGTATCAGAGACGAACGTCCTAACCCGAAGATCAGTTACAGTTTCTATAATGTCCTTCTTCACCGTCAGAGGGTTGATCTCCATCGCAACTCGCTTACCTAATTTTTTAATCATCATTTGCTCTCGAACAGCCTCCGGGGAGAATCTCTTGACACCGATCACGTAATACTCCCCAGAGTTCCGATCCTTATACCCCAACGCTAGACCGAAGGAATCCATCGTCCCCGCTGGGTCCGCGGATAATATCAACGTATCAGGGTTAGTTCGTTGCCTTGCTTTCCAATACGCCCATGATGTTCCCGACTCGAACACATTGTCAATCGACGTGTCGAACGTCAGAATGCTCTCGTCCTTGTAGAATCTATCTACCGAAGCTTGAGGGATCGCGCCGTAGTCTCGCCAAAATGTAATCGGATCTTCCTTGAGCTTCGCCTGTAGGAACTCTCCATCGAACGGGAGATTGGGGTTTATTTCCCAAGTCGGTAACGGAGCGTAAACTTGTGCGTAGGGGTTATCCCTGTTCTGTTCTGCGAGCTGGTTCGCCTTCGACTCAGTATAAAGCGGGGAGGTAATAACAATGTTCTTTCCACTGAATTGAAAAGAGGTCGTCGATTTGGACAGCGAACTAAATACAAGTTCGGCGGATCGCTTGCCTTCTGTTCTCTCAAGCCTATCTAGTTCATCAAAGACGTTTGCTTTGACCGTTCTTCCCACAAGAGCCATCGCAGAGCTTAATCCTGCTTTGATCTCAACCGGATGCTTAGGGAACCTGATTTCATTCGCATAACACTCCGCGTTGTATTTCTGAAAAAACGGGGAGTTGGAGACAGAGCTCTTAACCGCGTAATAAATCGTATCCTCAGCTTGATCTTCGGATGTTGCCACACAAATGATGTAAAACTTTGAGTCTTTCTCCAGGTGATACTGTTCGTAGATATTCGGAGTTGTTAAGAGCGTAAACGCCTCATAACAGACGATATCTGCGGCTAGTCGAGTCTTCCCTCCCCTCATGCCCGCTATAATCACTAAAAGGATGACCTTCGGATTCTTATAGAACGTCGAGAAGATGTGCTCCTGCATCGGATATGGTTTTCTACCAAGGAAATACGGGTCTTTAACGAAAGTGATAGGGTCCTCCTTCGCCTTCATCTCAAGAAACATCTGCATTGTAGAAGAGAGGACCATGTCAATCATCCCACAACGATCAAAACTATGCCTAACACAGATCTAAGAACTCTTCCAGTTTGGAAATACCACGGATGGGTATCGTAATTCCAATAGACCATATTCGCAACTCCCTCACAGAGATAGAACAACCCTATAAGTTTGATAGTCAAATTCATTTCTTGACACTCTTCTTCATAGGATGTCTTGCGAAGAGACTAATCCAGTGCTTATCAACTAAAATTAGTGTCACTTCTCAAAGAACTGCTTCGACCAGCCAGCCCGCTTGACTTTCTTCTCTACACTAGTGTTTTTCTTCGTTGGTTTCGGAGAAACCCACTCGCCCATCAATATCCCAGAATAGTTATCATGTGGGGCTATCAAAGTTGTGCCGTTCTCAGTCCAACCTTCCCACATTGGAACACAATCATTGGCGGCGTCACTCACTTTTGACCCAACTCCTTGCTCAAGAACGCAAGAACCTTCGCACGATCCTCAGGACAGAGCTCCGACATTATGAAATTCTGCAATTGGTTGATCTGATTCTGTTGAATCCTGAGCTCAACGATATATTTGGTTTCGATGTCACCGTTCAACTCCGCTATCGTTCGTGCGGATTGTCTGATCTCCTTCACTAGATTCATTGCTGGGCCAATCAACGACAAGTCAAACTCCCCGATGGAGTCGAGTTTCTCCAGCAAACTCGTCGCAATCTTGTCCATCTTGTTCGATAATCGTGTCAAAACCCCGACACCATCGAGAGTTTTCTTCTCCACAGCGCAAATAGCATCCCCGGAACCTGTCGTGACCCTGATGTGTTCTTTAAGATGCTTCTCGAAAACATCCCTATCCTCAATATTCAATCTCCGCATAGCTTCTGTCACAGAGATTGCTGATGTCAAAACTAGATTAACGATGTTCATATTCTGCGGATTAGCGCATATCGGACAATCAGTCACTCGTAACACCCCATCGAACTTCGCCTACTGGGCACTCCAGCGCCAGGAGACCTCTGTATGAGATAGGCACCCTGAGAGTTATAAATCCTTGGATCATAGATCAACAGGCGATAGGCTTTGGGTTTTTCGGAGTTCTAAAAAATTACACTGCTGAGTGAGCGACAGGTTAGTTGAGTGCCGGAAGTTTTAACTAGGGTCCTCACATTATTATTGAGTATCAGCATCCTAAATCTGGGTGTTAGATATTCAACAGAGAGATGAATGAAATGAAAACAACTACAGAAGTAGTTAGAGATATGCCTGAAACAAAAGAAAGTAATGAAGTAAACTTCATACTTCTAGGGAGAGATGATACAGCAACTAGAATCAGACATAGTAAATTTATATCTGATATAGTACCAAGATTGAGAAGTAAGAATGTAACTTGTAATCAGCTAGTTAAATCTTACTCAGCATCAGTTAGAATAATCAGCTATCAGTATATGTATCATATATTAGAAGATCTAGTTAGTATGAAGATATGCAAGAAAACTTATAACAAGAGCTTAGGATGTAATGAATACAAATTCTAAACTGATGAAGAGTGAGAAAGTTATACTTTCTGCTAGAATCTGTATTTTAGATAGAGAGACTAGAAGTAAGCATGTATCTTCTAGTCCTATACTAAAAGTATAGATTCAATAGAGATATTGAATAAGATATGCAGAGATGAAACAAATGACAACAAAGAATGTTGTATCTGAAGTTATGCCTGAGACAAGAGAAGTAGAAATTGAATCTGTAGAAGTAGATTTCATACTTCTAGATAGAGATGTAATTGAACGCAGCGTTAGAGAAAGTAAATGGGATAAGTATATATTACCGAAGTTAAGAGGTAAGCTTGTAACGAAGCGTCAGTTGAAGAGTAGTTATGAGCGAATCTTCGGTAAGATCAGTGATCAGTATCTGTATCATATATTAGAACGCTACGTAAGTAAGAAAGTATGCACGAAGAAGTATAACAAGAGCTTAGGATGTAATGAATACAAATTCTAAACAGTTGAAGAGTTATGATTTCTTCGTTGAGTGGAGGTTGATGAATGTACAACTGATGATCGATTATCGAAGAGCGTTCTATAGCTACGCCCGCTACATATATACGAGCTTTAGATTACAGATGCTCGTGTGTATGATGATTAGGGTCACAAACCCTAGTCAGAAGCATTCCGCCTGTAGTCTTATCATCTATATATTATATAACGTTATATATAACCTGTAGATAGGGTAGGAGGAACAACCTTCTATCCCTACAAGGTGTAGAAACATGACACAAGGTGTAGAAACCAAGAATGTAGGTCTGACACATGAGAAGGTAGAGAACGTAGAGAACGTAGAGTTCACGTTACTTCCGAGGGATGAGATTGAATCTCGCCAGAGGAGTAGCTACTGGAACGATGTTGTGCTACCGAAGTTGGTAGGTAACATAGTTACTAGCAGCCAGCTGAGAAAATCGCTCAAGGCGGCAGGTAAAGAAGTCAGTCAGCAGTATATGTATCATATACTGGAGAAGTGGGCCGCGAAGGGAGTCTGCAAGAAGAGACTGAATAGTAGCTTAGGATGCAACGAGTATGAGTTCAAGAAGCCGTCGAAGTAAGAAGACTAATGAGACGGAGATCAAGAGGAGGTGAAATAATGAAAGGCTATGAACTAGGTGAGTGTCACCCGAAGTTGAACTCTAGTGTGGTTATAGTTACAATAACTAAGTAGTTGAGCTGAAGAAGCGATGAGACACGAGATAGATTCTAGCGATTTGTTGAAGAATACTCTCGAGATGATGAGAGAAGTAGATAGGCAGGTAAGAACAAATGTCTGCAAACAATAGCCTGAAGAATGTAGTACTCGCTGAAGAAGCGTCCACAGTTGAGTTCGTTCTACTCCCTAGAGAGACGGTTGAACGATCTCAGAGAGTATCGAAGTGGGATAAGGTGATCCTACCGAAATTGAAAGGTAAGAGCGTCACCATCCACCAGATGATGGATTCATTAGAGAAGATGGAAGGTAGGAAACCCAACAGAAACTACGTCTACGCGAAGATGAATAGATGGGTCGCGCAGGGCGTATGTAAGAAAGTCTCAGCGGGAGCGTACGATAAGTACGTATTCCTAAAGTAGAGTGAGGAGAGAGAAAAGAATGAAAGTACCAAGAGTAACAAGAAAAGCAGGAAACGTTGTCTTATACATGAGAGAGAAAGAGGATGCAGAGATGCTGCTGCTAACTCTAAAGAGAGTGCAGAGATACGATCACAACAGAGGAGTTAGTGATCACAACGATAGACATTATGCAATCGACGGCATCATTGAAGTGTTAGAGGAAATATAGAACAAGCAGAGGGAACAAGATGATAGATAATACATCATCACGGTCCGGAGTTAACATAGCTCGAGCTCTAGACGATCAACCACCGATACATCTATTGCTCCCATATATAGACGAACGCAATTCGAAGTCGCGAGTGGCGAACGATTTAGGGACCCTAAAAAAAAATCTCATTCCTACGAGTTTAACCATTCTACGTCCAAGTTGTTCATAAACAGTAACTATACGTATAATTTATACGTATTTTTCCTCTCATATATTTAAACATGCTCCTACTACTATGAATACTACTACCATGATTATTCTCATTACTTCAGTATATAGTACATACTCAATAATACATACTATATACAGTACAGTATATACCTAGTAATTACTCAATCCTACAACACATACATTATCATCCGTCATAATATTGAACATAATACCTACGACGAATGCGTCCGCCTGACGATCAGACAGCGATATAGTCCATAGTTAGTGTATATATATTTATATATTGATTAGAGAGAAAAGGAGGTGAAAGACAATGGTATATGAACTAGGAGAATGTCATCCGAAGATGAACTCAAGTGTAGTCATCACGACGATAAAGAAATAGTCGAACCGAAGAGGTAATGAGACTAGGGAGAGGTTCTGACGATTTATTGAAGAATCTCCGAGAGATGATTCGGAGAGTAGAGAGAACAAGCAGGTAAGAACACATGTCTGCACAAGATGCAAGCCAGAAGTTGTTAGTGGTACTCGCTGAAGAAGCGTCAAAGGTAGAGATAGTTGTGTTAGATAGAGACACTAATGCAACACTAAGTCCGGCGACTAAGGAGTCTTCGAAGATCTCGAGAGATGGAAAGGTTCCATGGTCTACGAGTATTCTCCCTGTATTGAAAGGCAAGCACGTTCGCGTCTCACAACTCTATGAGTCGATCATCCAGACTTATGGCCCCGAGAGCATCTCGAGGATGAAAACCTACAAGAAGATCCAGCAGTGGATGAGAGAAGGAGTCTGTAAGGTGAACGAGGACCACTATGGTCCCGATGTAGAGTTCATCTTTGCATCAGACTAAGAAAGGAACATAAGGAGAGAGATAGAGAGATGGTAACAACTGTAGTTAACTATGTAGTGTTACACGACGGGGGTGTCACGGATGACATCTTCGCCACTGAGGTTCGGGGGAATGTCATGAGCAACTTTGAATTACTCATGACCAAGATGAAGTCTATAGGAGAGAGTAATAGGAGAAAGGGAGCCTTCTCGACAATCTTCGAGATAACGGAGGTATACGAGACCAGGAAGGTTGCTAGGTACTTCAGAGTGAGGTAAAGGAACATGCCGTATGATTTGGAACCCGAAGCACATTGTTATCTCTGCCCACATGGTCAAGTAGCAAGACCAGGTGATATGTGCAACGAGTATAAATTGTTGAATCCTCAGTATAAAGGAGGATATGATAGAACGTTCTGTCATTGGGGAGAGCAATCGATCAGGCAGGTGAAGTTAGAGAACTCGCCGATGATAGAACATGCGTTGGCAATCAGGACCCAACTTTTGAAGTTACATGTGACTTATGAGGAGTTACTCCTGGTAAAGGCACATGCAATAGAGTTAAGAAGAGAAGTCGACAACCGATTAGAGATGTTGAGACCGAAGTGAAGAAGTAATGAAGATAAGAAGAATCTTAGATGTAGGAATACCCTTTAGAAAGGGAGTAGAGAAAGCTCTCAAAGTAGGAGATGAACTACTGAGAGAGTTACAACTAGAGACTGAATCTTCAGGAGCAGGGTTTGGTTACAGAGACATGCAAATCGTTCTCGATGAGAGATCTGATTTGGAGATTGAAACGATCGTCAAGAAGGTTCTCAAAAGTAGAGGATTACTCAAGGGAGCTTATTGGTCGATCTACAAGGAAGACGAAGAGGGGAAGACAGATGAGTGATAGATACAACAAAAGAGTACATATGAAGGTTCTCGTCTCAGTGGATGCCGCTGAAGAGGAGATCTCAACTCAATGGTTGGAAACAATGATGACCACCATTGAGAGGGGATTAGAAAAAGATCGAGTCCCTGCAACGACGTTGAAGGGGTTTGATATTGAACATAAGAGGAGGAGGTGAAAGGAATGAAAGAAGAAACGATAAATGGTATGACTTATATTAGGTATACAGAGATAGGAACCGGACCAGGGAAATGGAAAGTAGGTGATCAAACTAAGTCAGAGTTTGTTACCAGACAAGAGATCCGTCGAGAAGGAGAGACAGAGTACATCGATCTGCAACGGAGATCGATCAATGTCGTGATAGTAGCAATCACACAAAGGATCAATCGGAAGTATAAGGATCTCTGGTATAAAGTGGAGTTAGTCCCAGGGTTTGGTTTCTGGACGTCGAATGTGCATAGAATCACAAGGTATTCACCGAGGTAGTTCTGGAGTGAAGAATGATGAAACATCAGATATTGATAGAGTTTGACACCAAAGATGAGCTCCCGGAAGCGAAGTTCGTTCCAGTGTGGATGAACAATGTTATTGTCGAAGCAATCCGGAAGACCTACGAACCATTCCTCAGTAGTTGGTCGGTCGACGATCACTATGTATTTCTTAGAGGAAGAAGCCTGTATGATATACAGGAAGAGAAGAGAAAGGACGAAGAGATGATGAAATATGGATGAGAACAACATGGTAAAGTTGTATGTGTACCACTCGGATATGTATGAGGATTTATTCAGCCTCATAACTGAGTACCTAGGTGAAGCACAACACCAAGGTGAGGACAACATATCTATACCGGAGGAAGAAGCAGAAGCGCTCACGTTTGAGGAGAAACGTGAATTGAGAAAGAAACTCCTTCGGAAGGACTTCGCGGAGAACGTCTACGCGATGTTCAATGAGGTTTAGGGAGAAGAGGTAAGAGAACATGCCTAAGAGAATAGTTTGGGCTATAGCGTTTGACATCTACGAGAACGCTATGGATGAAGAACCATTAGTAAATGGTTGCTTTATCGATAGTTCCCAGCTCGGAGACGAGCTTAAGAAGATGATCGAGGAGAAGACCCTCGAGTTGGTAGAGAAAGGTCAGTACGACCATTAGGAGGAAGAGAACACATGCCGATAAGTCTTGAAGAGTTCAGAAAGTTAAGTACAGTCCCAGCAGTGAAGGCTGGTGTCAAGGTTGGTAAATGCCAGTGGAACTTGGTTCAAGCGGAGATCACAGGGAAAGCTTGGAGTGTGAAAGAAGTGTGGGTCATAGCTACGAAACATTCCGGTGATCGAGGGATCTCGAGAACTAGAACCAAGCGGTGGTTGGATAAACTAGTGGAGAAGAAAGTAGCAATGAAGAAACAAGATGGTCTCGCGGTGATCTACTGGATCAACCCGGAGGAGAAGAAGAAATGACGAACAAAACAGATGGTTGGGATTTGATCGTCGTTGGTACCGATGGTACAGCGAGATCAGTGAGAGTCACACATATGGATAGTGATCTCTGGCTGAAGATCTGCGCATATGTGAAGGAACATGAGAACGATGTAGGAGAGTGTAACAAAGGTGAACAATGATAAGAAGCCAAAGATAGAGGAACTCACCGGAGAGGTGTCCCAAAGGATGAAGAGGTTTGGTCACATAGTAGTGGAGATAGAGATTGTCCCTGGAAAGGAGCTCTCTCTAGAGGCGATAGCCATTATCAAGAAGGCGGTCGATGATGCCATCATTCAGGATGTCGAGGCAGATGAGTCAG
>Ga0315275_10007382_pt1 | contig 10609 bp, 7 predicted proteins | sample YL17G03_0_MG_FD_205557 | JGI IMG/M metagenome (GOLD analysis project Ga0315275, IMG submission 205557) | Sediment microbial communities from Yellowstone Lake, YNP, Wyoming, USA - YL17G03_0 | ecosystem: Environmental > Aquatic > Freshwater > Lake > Sediment | place: USA: Wyoming | collected...
GTTGGTACAGAGCACATGGTCTCCCGTGCGGAGGAAATGGAGCGCTGCAGTGACGGCCGCCATTCCGGTCGCAACAGCCCTCGCAGCCAGCCCTCCTTCAAGCGCGGCAACGTTCTCTTCCAATGCCCGCCGTGTCGGATTCGCCGTGCGCGAGTAGTCGTACCCCTTCGTCACCCCGACGTCTTCAAACCGGAATGTGGAGGTGGCATAGATGGGGGTGATGACGCTGTTGAACGCGGTGTCCTTGTCGACGCCGGTGTGGATAGCCTGTGTCTGGAGACGCATACGACACCCTTTCCGTTACCATGATGGACAAAACGAAAATGCCTCTTCCATGGATGAACAGAAGAGGCACTCAGGTGTTGTACCATCTTCCACTCATCTTCCCCCGCGGTGGTTTGCGGGGCAGGACTTAGCACCTGTCGTCACGCCATGAGGCGGGACCGGTTGCTACGGCGTCACGGGGCCTGTTCCCTCAGCCGTTCTTGATAAGAGTAAGACTTCTTGTGTAAAGAACGATCTACGTCTCGCTGCAATATACGATTTTTGGCGGTGGGTTGTCAAGGTCTTTTTGTGGGGGTGACAGCCAGGCGCGATGTGGGAAATCGGGACCGGATTGTCATTGCAGAGATGATGAAGGAGGGTTGGGATTGCCAATTCGCGAAAATATGGCGACATTGGGGTTGTGGTCCCGATCCCATGTCGCTGGATTCTGTGGAGCCTGCCATGAAGAAGACCTGCCTCCTGTTTCTCATCCTTTTGCTCCCGGGGATTCTCGTTGCCCAGCAAACCAGGCATGTCGTCATCGTCGTCATGGACGGCATACGGTACTCGGAGACGTTCGGTGATACTGCGCATTCGTATATCCCACGCATCTGGTCCACGCTACGACCCAAAGGTGTCATCTACACATCGTACCGGAACGAGGGTCTGACGGAGACGAACCCGGGACACTCCACGATTGTGACGGGGACGTGGCAATACATAGCGAACGATGGCTCGGTTCGCCCCACATCACCCACCATGTTCGAGTATTATCGGTTCCAGAAGGGAACTACCGCCAACGAAAACTTTGTCGTGCTCGGCAAGACAAAATTGGGCATTCTCACCTACAGTGCCAATTCCAATTACGGCAGCTCCTATGGCGCGTCGGTAAAGTACTCGAGCTCTCAGTACAGCGATCCTATCGCCTGGGAAAACTTCAAGATGGTCGTTACCAGCTTTCACCCGCGGCTGATGATTGTCAACCTTCCTGCATCGGACAACGCCGGGCACAGCGGTATCTGGAGTGCCTATACGAGCGCAATCCGGGACGCGGACAGCCTCGTGAACGAGATATGGACGTACATTCAAGCTGATCCTGCGCTGGCGGGGAACACAACCATGATCGTGAGCAACGACCACGGCAGACACCTCGATAGCGTGTCCACCGGTTTCAAAGATCACGGTGACGGGTGTGAGGGGTGCAGGCATATCATGTTGTTGGTCGTCGGTCCGGACACGCCGGCCGGCATTGTCGATAGCACGGCGGCGCAACAGGTGGACATCGCTCCGACGGTGGGGAAGTTGTTGGGCTTCACTGTACCCACAGCCATAGGGAAGGTGCTGGCTTCTGCCGTCGTCACGTCTGTGGACGAGCAGCTTAACCTTCCGCACCAGGTGGAGCTTTACCAGAATTATCCGAATCCATTCAATCCGGTGACTGTGATAGAATACGCAGTGGGAGGAAACAGGGGTCAGGAGCTCGGGACTAGTGATGTACGGCTGGTGGTGTGCGACATTCTGGGCCGCGACGTGGCAGTGCTGGTGAACGAGAGGAAAGTTCCCGGAAGTTACGAGGTGAAGTTCGACGCTTCAGGCCTACCCAGCGGAGTGTACTTCTACCGCCTGACGGCCGGAGATTTTGCACAGACACGCAAACTGCTGTTGGTCAAATGAGCCTGCAAATACAGAGGGTCCCGGTTGGTGTGGGTATCCTTTGGTTGCGTGACCCTCCGTTCCTTGGGATGATCTTGCCTGTCTTGCCCTCCCGGGAGAGGACCTCCGTTGTCAGTCTGGCGGGATGTTCCTCGCGAGTTCATCCAGGGGGGCGTCGTATGCCCTCTCCTCCGTAAACGAGAAAGCTCCCAAAAGAAACCTTCCCTTTACCATCACGTCCAGTGGGCCGTTGTGAGGGTCGATGATCCGGTAACGGCTGTTCATCCCATTGCCCGGATTCTGTTTCAGGAGGGCGAGGTATGCATCAAGCATGAGCCGGCAGGTCCCGGCTGAATCGCATTCGATAATGAAGAGCTTGAATCCTGCGCTGTACTCTGCCACGAATGCCGAGTGAAGGACGCGGTACCCGAGGAAACTCTCTGCGATGTACGTTTCGCTGTTGGCGATTTTTCCCTCCTGCGGGAAGAGCGCCAGTGCCGCCGGCCAGGAGTTGTCCTGGCCCAATGATCTGTCGACCGCTCCGGCAATTTCCAGCAGTGCATCCCGTCCCTGCTTTCCGGGAGTGTGTGTCGTCATCTTGACATAATACACCCCCCGGAGGAAATTCAGCACCCCGTCTTCAATATATCCCTGAGTGGCGAGGTCGATGAACCGGTAGTCGGTCGAGCGCTCCTGCGAATAGATGCCGAATGCGTTGTTCCGTGACGTATGCCGATACAACTCCACCCTCACGACCGGGCCGTTTATCTGCCGGTATTCTGCGAGCGTGAGGTCAACGAAGCCGTACATTAGGAAAAGATCCGCCGCACCATCGATGATATCATAGAGGTTCCGCGGTCTGTAGACCGTGCTATCAGTCTGCGCCGACCATCCGACAACGGTCGGGAAACGGTACGACGATTCACCGGCATGAAGGAGAGCGAGTGTCAGTATCGTGAACAGCGAGACGCTGGTGACGATGCCGGTGATGCTTTTCATGCGAGGAACTCTTCGGGAACACCGACGAGCCGTGTGACGTCGGCAATCTTCTCGTTCACAGGGAACCCTTTCGGGCATTGAATCGGGCAATCGGCGCAGGATTCGCAGGGGTTGCCGCGAAGTCCGAGACCGGCGAGGAGTATACGGGCCTGTGCGGCGTCGCGGTAACCGTAGGTATACATGTAGGCGCGCATGATATCCGGGATCGGGAGATTCCTTGTGCATGATCGTGTGCATTCGTCGCATCCCTGGCAGTAGAGGCCGCTCTCGCTTTTGCCCTCTGCGAGGTCCTGCTTTTCCTTTTCGTTCAATGCAATGTCGTAGTTGACGCTCGCGTTATCGGTGAGTTGGTCGAAGGAGGTGATGCCCGGGATGGCCGTCGTGACATTTTCATCCTGCAGCACCCACTTGAGAGCGGCTCTGCAGTTGATGGGCTTCGTTTTCTCCTTGTCCAGGAATGCCCCCGCCATCGTCTTCATCGCCACGATACCGATTCCCGCATTGGCCGCTTCCGCGATGGCCTTTCTCATTTCTTCATAGTGGTCCTGCTTGAAATTGACGGATGTGAGGACCACTTCGAGCACGCCGCTTTCGACGACGGCACGGATCACTTCCGGCTCGTTCTTGTGAGTTGACACGCCAATGTGGCGAGCCTTGCCCGAATCCTTTGCCGCTTTGAGGGCCTCCAGCATTTCCTTGTCGAGGATGCCGTCGCGGGAGGAGATGCCGTGGAGGTAGAGGATGTCGGCGTATTTCATCTGGAGGCGTTCGAGGCTGAGGTCAAGCTTCGCGAGGAACGACTCCTTGCCTTCGGGTGGGATCTTCGTTGCGATCACGAATGATTCCCGGGGATACGCCTTGAGGACTTCGCCGAGCATCTGCTCGTTCTTCCCCTTCTGGTACCCGTGCGCCGTGTCGAGGTGAACCATCCCCGCTTCGAGGGCCGCGCGGGGAAGAGCGGGGTTGTCGGCCCGCATAACCCCCATACTGACCACCGGCAGTTCCAGGCCTGTCCTCCCCAGCTTCCGCTTGATGATCTTTCTGTCGGGTGAGGAGGCTGTCTGCTGGCGGAATGCCACCGTTGCGAACGACTGTCCGGCAATCAATGCGGCAGATGCTCCGAGTGTTGATGTTTTGAGAAAACGCCGTCGGTCAGGGCGGTACATAGCTGTGTGTCTCCTTGATACGATTCAGTGGATAGATCGAAAGAACGGCGGGAAGGGCTCGCCGGTTGAGTGCGAGGGCTCCGGCGGCGAGTTCAGTCCTGCGGGTGGCGTGAACACCACTCAAGGTAAGGAATGGAGAAGAGGATCGCAATGCGCACGGGAGATTGAACGCAGGGGGATAATTCTGTACATTGACCAGAACGGCGGTCCGCGCACATATTCTCGCCAGGCGGCTCTCTGAATTGAGCTGGTACGTGTCCCCTGGGCAGAGTTTCGCCTGTGTACTACCGGGCACATGTTTGTGTCCGGAATGAACCCCTGTGAGTTTTTCGGGTATTTTGGGTTGAAAATTAAACCTTTTTGTCGAAGAAGTGTCAAAGTTTGACGGCGGGGAGCATGTGTTCTCCGCCGCGTGCCTCTATTCTTTGAGCTTGAGGAAGATGATGAAGAAAAAGGGTTGGATTGTCGGTGGCGGCTCGGTGGTTCTCCTGGCCGTGGCAGCGTTTTTCCTGTTTTTCCGGGGGAACGGCAAGAAGTACGAATTCCGCTTTGACAAAGTGGCGGAGGGCGATATCACCGTCTATGTCACTGCGACCGGGACCATCAACGCAGTCACCTCGGTGGATGTCGGCACGCAGGTCTCCGGGATCATTTCGAAGCTGTATGCGGACTTCAATTCTGTTGTGAAGGAAGGACAGGTGATCGCACAGATCGACCCTACGTTCTTGCAGCAGTCCGTCAAAGACGCCGAAGCGAACCTTGACCGGGCGAAGGCGCAGTACGAGGATAGCAAGCGGGTGCGGGAGCGGATGAAGACGCTCTTTGAGAAGGGGCTCGAGTCGCAGGTGAACAACGATGCTGCATTGACAAATTTCGAATCGAGCCAGGCTGCGCTCAAACAGGCGCAGGCAACGCTGGACAGGGCGAAGATCAATCTCGCCTACGCCACCATCTATGCTCCGATCAACGGAGTTGTCATCGACCGCAAGGTGAATGTCGGCCAGACGGTTGCCGCCAGTTTTTCTTCCCCCACACTGTTTACCATCGCAAATGACCTGAGCAAGATGCAGGTCCAGACGACTGTCGATGAATCAGATATCGGCAGGATCAGCATCGGCCAGGAGGCGTCATTCACAGTGGATGCGTACCCTGATGAAAAGTTCTCCGGGCAAGTTTCCCAGATTCGCCTTGCCCCGGTGTCGGTCCAGAATGTCGTCAATTATACGGTGATCATCGACGTCAACAACGATCGGTTGAAACTGATGCCCGGGATGACGGCGAACGTGCGGATCCTGGTTGCGAGCACGAGGAGTGTCCTCAAGGTTTCGAACATGGCGCTCCGGTTCCAGGCGCCGGCTGACCTGGTGGACACGACACAGGTCAATGAGATGCGCGCGGCGTTCATGTCGCGGGGCAACACAGATTCGTCGGATACCCGTCCGGCGGCGGCGGTCACACCCGGAACGGAACACACAGGCGGCACTGATCCGGCCGTGGCACACGGTTGGTCGCCTGATCGAGGGGGTGGAGAAGCGGGTGCGAATGGCGGGATGGGGGGACGGAGGAAAGAATTCCAGGCGCTCAGGGATTCCATCCAGGCTGCGCACAGCGGGCAGCTGAGCAGGGAGGAGATGATGCAGGAAATGCAGAAGGCATTTGCCAGCAGACAGTCGACGGAGAAAACGGCGCCGGCGGTGACGAAGCCATCGCGCCCGGGAACCGGGACAAAGTTTGGCGTGACACAGACGTTCCCTGAATATCAAAAGAGCTCCTATGTCGCGTCTCACGAGACCGGCCGCGGCCGGATTTGGATCCTCAATGCAAAGGGGAAGCTTGAGCCTGTCTTTGTGCGGACTGGGATCACGGACGGGAAGTTCACGGAAATCACCTCCTCCGTTCTCAAGGCCGGCGATCAGATCGTGCTGGGCGCCTCGTCGAACCAGGAAACTGTAACTTCCCAGGGGACAAACCCGCTGGCCGGCTCGGGGCAGCGCCCGATGGGTGGAGGCCCGGGGCGATGACCGGTCGAGAGACCATACCCGGGTCAGGGTCTGAGAACGGTACGCTGATCCGCATCGACCATATCACAAAAACGTACCTGCTCGGGGAGGTTGAGGTCCATGCTCTCCGTGGGGTATCGTTGCAGGTGACACAGGGAGAGTTTTTGGCGATCATGGGTGCCTCAGGATCCGGGAAGTCGACATTCATGAATATTCTCGGCTGCCTGGACGTCCCGACGAAGGGGCAGTATCTTTTGGAAGACATCGATGTGGGCAAGTTGTCGAGGGATGAACTTGCCCAGATCCGCAACAGGGAAATCGGGTTTGTGTTCCAGGGATTCAACCTGTTGTCGCGCACCTCGGCACTCGAGAACGTCGAACTCCCTTTACTCTATTGCGCGATGTCCAACAAGACACGCAAGGAGAAGGCGATCGAAGCGCTGGAGAGGGTTGGTCTGGCGGACCGCATGCACCACTTCCCCAATCAGCTCTCAGGGGGGCAGCAACAGCGTGTGGCGATTGCCCGCGCACTCGTTAATGATCCGAGCATCATCCTTGCGGACGAGCCGACAGGGAATCTGGACAGCCGGACGAGCGTCGAAGTCATGGGGATCTTCCAGGAATTGAACAACCATGGCATCACGGTGCTTCTGGTGACGCACGAGCCTGACATTGCGCAGTTTGCGAAACGGCATCTTGTGTTCCGGGACGGAAAGGTTCGCGCGGACCGCGCAAATTCCACTCCGCGGCTCGCATCGGAAATTCTAAAGGAGTTGCCGGAGATCGACGAGGAGGAGGAGGCATGAAGATCCTGAACATCCTTCTTTCGGCATTTCGCGCATTGCGCAGGAACAAGATGCGATCGTTCCTCACGATGCTCGGGATCATCATCGGGGTGGCTGCGGTGATTGCGATGCTGGCCATCGGTCAGGGGGCGGAATACTCCGTGAAGGAGCAGATCTCGGCCCTCGGGACGAATGTGCTGATCGTGTTTCCCGGATCGCAGCAGCAATCCGGTCTGCGGATGGGTGCCGGGACCATGACCACGCTGACCGAGGAGGACGCTCAGGCGATTGCCAGGGAATGTCCGGCTGTCGCGTATGTATCACCGGGGACGCGGGCAGGTGGCCAGGTCATCGCAGGAAATCTGAACTGGGCCACCGGCATCGAAGGGACCGGAGCCGATTATCTGGAGATCCGCAAGTGGAATGTCGAGTACGGCGAGTTTTACTCCGACCAGGACGTCAAGGCGGCTGCCAAAGTGTGCATTCTTGGCAAGACGGTTGCGGACAATCTTTTCCCGGACGCCAGCCCGGTCGGGCAGAACGTCCGCATCCGCAATGTACCGTTCAAGGTGATCGGCGTGCTGGAGAAGAAAGGCCAGAACGCGATGGGCCAGGACCAGGATGACATTATTATTGTTCCATACACAACAGTCTTGAGGAGGCTTTCTCACTATCCATACCTCCGGCAGATTCTGGTGTCTGCAACGAGCCAGGCGAATATTGCCGCTGCACAGAGCCAGATCACGGAGCTCCTCCGGATGAGGCACAAAGTGGCCGCGTATGATGCTGACGATTTCACGATACGGAATCAGAGTGACCTCGCAGCCACCGCAACGGCGACGACACAGATCCTGACGATTCTCCTGGCGAGCATCGCGTCGGTTTCCCTCCTTGTAGGCGGAATAGGGATCATGAATATCATGCTGGTCTCGGTGACAGAGAGGACGCGGGAGATCGGGATCAGGATGTCTGTGGGTGCCCGGGGGAGGGACATTCTCACTCAATTCCTCATCGAAGCGCTCGTCTTAAGCCTGCTCGGCGGGATTGTGGGTATCATTATCGGGGTGGTCGGTTCTTCGGCGATTTCGAATTTTGCGAAATGGCCGACGATCATAACGTTCTTCTCGATTTTCCTGTCGTTCGGGTTCTCGATCGCGATCGGGATATTCTTCGGCTTCTATCCTGCGAGGAAGGCGGCGCTTTTGAATCCGATCGACGCGTTGAGGTACGAGTAGCGTCGTCAGGTTCCCGAGGACCTCTTCCGGGAGTTCTGAGGAATGGCATGAAATTCCAGCCTGGGCACGGGTTCATCCAGTGGTCAGGGGGCGTGTCGTGCCTGGATTTCGCCATTTCCGACGTTTTTCGTCGTTTGTTGATACTCCTCATTTCTTCTTCTCCCATCACTTTTCTCTTGACATCGCATTCATGATTTGTTATAATGGCCTTGTAAACGGTTACAACTGACCATTTTTTTTCCTCTTGTTCTGTAACCGGTTACATTACCTCTCGTCCTTCTCTCGAACCTGCAGCCGGCACCAGAACCGATCATGACAACGATAAAAGATGTTGCTCGTGAAGCAGGCGTTTCCACTGCGACGGTCTCGCGTGTCTTCAATGATGTGGGTCCGGTCGATGAGGAGACAAGGCGGCGGGTCCGGCTTGTCGCGAGGAAGCTGAAGTATTTCCCCAATGCCCTCGGGCGGGGTCTCAGCATCAAGCGGACGGATGCCATCGGGTTGCTCCTCCCCGACCTGTTCGGTGAGTTCTTTTCCGAAGTCTTGCGCGGCAGCGATCAGACGGCACAACAATCTCACTACCATCTTGTCGTCTCGAGCTCTCACAACAGCAAAGAGGAAATGCGGGCGGCTCTCACCATGATGCGAGGACGCGTCGACGGGCTTGTGGTGATGTCTCCCCACATCGACGCGGAAACGCTGACCGAGAACCTTCCGCAGTCACTCCCTGTCGTCCTCTTGAATTGCTATGTGGAATCTGACAGGTTCGATTCGCTGAACGTCGACAATTTCGGCGGCGCGTATGCGATGACGAAGCACCTTCTTTCTCACGGGCACCAGAGGATTGCGATTATCAAAGGTACGCAGGACAATTTTGATGCAGCGGAACGATTGCGGGGCTACAGCGTGGCGATCCGGGAAGGCGGCGCTGCAATCGATTCCCGGCTTCAGTCGCCCGGCAATTTCACCGAAGCTGCCGGCTACGAGGCGGTGAAGGATCTTCTCTCTGTTGCGCCGCGTCCGACAGCCATTTTTGCGTGCAACGATTCAACAGCGATCGGAGCACTCAGCGCGCTGCGCGAGCAGGGGATCCAGGTGCCGGAAGAAATCGCGCTTGCAGGATTCGACGATGTGCCCATTGCGTCATATTTGACACCCACCTTGACTTCGGTGCAGGTCAGGATCCACAATCTGGGTGTTCAGGCCATCCGCACCGTGTTCCACGCGGTGCACAACAAGAACGCACATCGCAAGCAGCAAATTCTCTTGCCAACAACCCTCAGCCTGCGCCAGTCGTGCAGCTGTGTGCCTCCCACAGACGTGCACGCCGCTGGGGCGGAGGAACTGAGCACACCGCGAGGAAGCCAGGAAGAAGCGCGCTGAGGTGTCGGCATGGAACATCGCGCCTGTGGTGCGCCCCCGGGGATGAAGGACAAGGAACGTCGGCAACAGAGACGCGTACTACGTGTCAATAACTCACGATTCAACCAACCAACACACAGAGGTCTGTATGAGAGCGATGAGCTACAAGATCTCCTCGCTTGTCTTCGTTGTGGTGGTACTGTGCGGTGCTACAGCGCTCGCTCAGTACAATGATCCGGCATCGATGACAGCGAAGGCGGCGCATACGAGCATTACCGTGGACACGAAGTTGAGCGAGCCGGACTGGCAGCTTGCGACGCCCTACCTCGTGTTCGGTCCAAACCCCATCTTGACGGCAGATCAATTGTCAGTGACGGGTGGAACATTGATCTGGGGTTCATACCCAGATACGAGCCACACCTCCGTGAAGTTCCTGCGGAACGGGATGAAGCTGTATATTGCCATCCAATCCGACGACAAGTCCATCGGGAGGTTCGGCGACAGCTGGGAAGGGGACGGATTGTTCATGCAGATCAAAGACGCCAGCGGGAGCCTGCGGGAGTTACACGTGTATTACAATGATGACACGCGCGCAGGTACACCCAGAGCGGACTCGGCTGTTGTGGAGAGCGGCGGTGGAAAGCCGGTCCCGCTCACGCAGTGGCAGGGAATCGGGCTGGTGAACACACCCGGAACGGCGTACGACACGACGAAGGTGGGCACCGGCTATACGCTCGAGCTGGCAATCAGCCTCGATTCGTTGGGCTTCACTCCTGATGTTCAGTCGATAGAGGCCAGCCTCGACATTTTCGACGCTGACGGGTACCCGCCCGGAGCAAAGGCGTTTGAAGGTCCGCCAACCCGCGCGTTTTACAAAACGTGGTGGGGAAGCGAATGGGGAAGTGCGCTCAGGACGATCAATTTGGAACCCCAGAGACCGTATGATGATCCGCCTGTGACGACGGCAAAGAGCGTTAGCTTTGGGGGGGTCAGCATTGATGGCAAGATGAGCAGCCCCGCGTGGAGCCTTGCGAGCCCGATCTTGAAGTTTGGTCCCTACCCCCAGGTTTCCGCCAATGAATTTTCCGTAACAGGCGGAGCTGAAGTGCGTGGCGAGTACTGGGACCCAAGCTATCCAAAGGTGA
>Ga0315275_10007383_pt1 | contig 10609 bp, 6 predicted proteins | sample YL17G03_0_MG_FD_205557 | JGI IMG/M metagenome (GOLD analysis project Ga0315275, IMG submission 205557) | Sediment microbial communities from Yellowstone Lake, YNP, Wyoming, USA - YL17G03_0 | ecosystem: Environmental > Aquatic > Freshwater > Lake > Sediment | place: USA: Wyoming | collected...
TCACCGGTTCACCACCGCCACCGAGGCGACGTCGGTGTCGCCCTCGGCTTCCACGGCCACGACGTAGACGCCGCTCGGCACCGTCTCGCCGTTGCCGTCCTTGCCGTCCCAGTACACGACGCTGCGACCGGCCCCGAACGGGCCGCTGAAGACGCGCCGCACGAGGCGCCCGGCGCGGTCGTAGACCGAGACCTTGGCCTCGCCGCCGCTGCCGCCCAGCGTGAACGAGATCGCGGCGCGATCGTCGAAGGTCCCGCCCTTGGGCGAGAACGCCCGTGGCTGCACGTCCAGGGCCCGGCCGGCGCCGGCCGTCGTCGCGAACAGGCCGCGCGCCACCACCAGACTGCCGAGGCGGCTCGTGGTCGTGGTGAGCGTGCCGCGCGCCTCGTCGAGGCTGCCGCCGAGGAAGGTGTACGCGCCGTCGTCGGCGAGCCCGAAGACGCCGAGGGACGAAGCGAGCGGGGCCGCGGCGGCCGCGCCGGATCCCGGGGGCACGGCCGGTGGCAAGAACCGCGTCGCGAAGGTCAGCGTCACCGGCTTCTCCGTCTCGAAGCCCAGCGGCGCCACGCTCCACGCCGCCAGCACCTGCTGCGACCCCGGCGGCGGCGCGGCCAGCGGGGCGGCCAGGCTGTCGATGGTCACCAGCCGGTCGAGATCGAGGGCGCGCGGCGGAAAGTAGACCTCGACCTCGGCGCCGAGCGTGTAGACGCGCCCGCCCGCGTCGCTGTTGACGCGCGCCGGGCTGGTCACCGCGTCGCCCGGCGCCAGGTTGTCCACCGTGACCTCGACGATGGCGTAGCCCACGAGCCCCAGCGTGTCGGTGACCGAGACGCGCAGCTCTTGCGCGCCGTCGGGGAACGCCGCCGTGTCCCACTCGAGCAGCGTGTCCAGGGGCGCCGGCGTCTCGGTGCTCTGGCCCAGGATGCGCCACGGATTCTTGGCCGGGTCGCTCTCGCCGGCCGGGCGCACGTCCACCTTCCACTTCTGGAAGCGCGCCTCGCGGATGCCCGCCACCACCGGCGTGACGCCGCCCACCACCGCGCCGAACGCCGGCCGCGCCAGCACCGGCTGCGGCGGCGTGCCGTCCACCTCGAAGACGTAGGCCGCCGGCGAGCCCGTGACGTTGAGCGCGCGGTCGCGGGCCCGCACCTCGAAGACGTGCGGGCCGTCGGCCAGAGCGGCCAGCCGCGCGTTGGTCTCGGTCGAGAACGGCTGCGGCGCCGCCCCGTCGAGGCTCCAGGTGAACCGCAGGTACTGCGGCTGCGAGTCGAGGTCGCCACCCTCGAAGAAGAAAGTCGCCTGGCGCGAGCTGGTGACGTCGGCGGGCGCCACCACGATCGCCGTGCGCGGCGCGGCGGCGTCGCGGCGGAAGAGAGCCAGCCCGTTCTGGTCGCTGCCGAGGACGGCCTCGCTGGTGTCGGCGACCAGCGTCGTCACCACCGAGCTGGGCAGCCCGTCGCCGGTGCTGAAGCTGGTCCAGGCGTCGCCGGCGGCGTAGGCGAGCCCGTTGGCCGTGCCCGCCCAGACTCGCCCGGCCTGGTCCTCGCCGACGCTCAGCACGACGCTCGAGGGCAGCCCGTCGGCGATGGTGAAGACGCGGTCCACGGCCGCACCGCGCAGCCGCGCCAGTCCGGCGGTGGTCGCAAACCACACGTCGTCGTTGGCGCCGACGAAGACCTGGCTCAGGGCCGTCGAGGGCAGGCCCTGCGCGCCGCCGAACAGCCCCACCGTGCCGGTGACGGGGTCGAGCCGCGCCGCGCCGGCCGTGGCCGAAGCCGCCCAGATGCGCCCCGAGGCGTCGGCCGCCAGCGACACGATCTTGGTGGGCGCGAAGCCCGGCAGATCGCGGACCGCCCACGCGCTGCCGTCGAAGCGCAGCAGGTTGCGCCGCGTGCCGGCCCAGGCGGTGCCGTCGGACAAGCCGAGCAGCGAGAAGACGTCCTGCGCGTCGGGCGTCGCGTAGGAGACGGAGACCGCCGCCCCGCCGACGCGGAAGATCTCCTGGCCGCGCGCTGCCCACGCGCCGCCCGGCACCGCCGAGACCGCCTGGAACGGCCCGGTGAGCGCCACGCCGCCCGGGTCGCGCACCGGCTCGGAGGCCAGCCCCGCGATGCGCACCAGGCCGCCGGTCGAAGGCGGCGGCACGTTGCCGAGCGCGGCATACAGCGGCCCGCGCGTCACGCCGCGCACCGGCGCCGGCGACGGCAGATCTTCCGCCGGCCCGCGCGCCAGAGCGTTGACCCGCCCGCCGGGCAGCGCGTGCTGGGCGGCGTCGGGCGAGAAGGTGAGCCACAGTGAGCCTTCGTAGCGCGTCAGCCCGCCGGCCGTCGCCACCCACAGCGCGCCGGCCGCGTCCACGAAGAGGTCGCGCACGGTGTCGTTGGCCAGCCCCTGTCCGCCGCGCGCGCTGTATTGCTCCCAGCCGGCACCATTGAACCGCGACAGTCCGTACTTGGAGCCACCGAACCAGATGTCGCCGTGCGGACCCTCGGCGACCGCCGAGAGGTCGGTGTCCACGTCGGGGGGGGCGTACCCGAGCAGGTAGGTGCCGTCGGCCGCGTAGAGTGCGGCTCCGGCGCCGGGGGCCGTCGCCCACACCCGTCCGTCGGCCGCCACCGCCAGACGCCCGACCTGCTGCGGCCCGCCGGCGGCCGGCGAGATCACCCCGCCGGCGTAGCGCGCCAATCCCGGCCCGCCGGGATCCCCGGGGAACGCCGGTCCGTTGTTGAGCGCGATCCATACGCCGCCGTCGGCGGCCACGGCCACGTCGCTGACGTAGTTGGAGGGCAGCCCGTCCTCGGGATCGCGCAGCGTCGTCCACGCCGCGCCGTCGTAGCGCGACAGCCCGCCGCCGTTGGTCGCCGCCCACACCGTGCCCGAAGCGTCCACCGCCAGGCCGGTGATCTGGTCGGTGAGCCGGCTGCCGATGCCGTCTTCCTTGGTGAAGCGGGTGAACCCGTCGGCGCGCAGGCGCAAGAGGCCCTGGGAGATGGTGCCCACCCACAGGTCGCCGTTGGGCGCGTAGGCGAGGCTCGAGATGACCGCGCCGAAGTAGGGCCGCGGCGAGTAGCGCGCCGAGAGGCGGCGGAAGCGGATGCCGTCGTATTCCCAGACGTCGGCGCTGTCGGGCGAGCCGACGGTGGCCACCACCACCGTGGCGCTGTCGGTGCCGGTTACGGCGGTGAGCTGCGGGATCGGCAGGCCTTCGAGGTTGGTCCACACGCCGGCGGCGGCGGGCCCCGGGGTGAGCGCGGAGCCCAGCGCGGCAATGCCGAGCGCCGCGGCCAGAGCCGCGGTTATCCCCAGGACATTTGCCGGCCGACGGTCCATCGCGACTCCGTTAGCAGAGCTCAATGACAACGGACTCCCCACTTGAGCGCGCAAGCGCCACAGGAGGGGCAAAGCAATGCCCGGGCCAGGCGGCGGTCCGGGCGCCAAGTATAGCGCCAAGCCGTTGCGGGCTGGGGAATTCACGGGGCGGGACCCGCCCGGGCCGCCCGCAGCCGCCGATGAGGATGGTGCGTCGATTCCTGATGAAACGGGGAAACGCCCCCGCGAGCCTTCCCCTCGGAGGCGTCTCGTTTCGTGCGGCGGCCGCGCCCGCCCGGCGGGCAGACGGCGCGCCCCCCTCCCTACCCCACGAACTTGTATCCCACCTTGTGCACGGTGGCGATGAAGTTGGGATGCACCTCGCCGCCCCCCAGCTTGCCGCGCAGGTTGGCGATGTGGGTGTCCACGGTGCGCGTGGTCACGCCCGAGTCGGGGTCCACGCCCCAGATCTCGGCCAGCAGCTCCTCGCGCGACACCGTCTTGCCGCGGCGCATCACCAGGTACTTGAGCAGCTCGAACTCCTTGAAGGCGAGCGCCACCGGCGAGCCGCCCTTCTTCACCTCGCGGCTGGTGAGGTCCATGACCACGTCGCCGAAGGTGAGCGTGCCGGGCGGCAGCGCCTCGCCGCCCTCGGTCTGCGGCGCGCGCTTGAGCAGCGCCCGCGCCCGCGCCATCAGCTCGGCGACGCTGAACGGCTTGGTGAGGTAGTCGTCGGCGCCCAGGTCGAAGCCCTGGATGAGGTCCGACTCGAGGCTGCGCGCGGTGAGGATGAGGACCGGCGACGTCGCGTTGCGCTGGCGGTACTCGCGCAGCACGTCGAAGCCGTCCTTCTCCGGCAGCATGAGATCCAGCACGATGAGGTCGGGCCGCTCCTTGAGCGCCAGCTTGAGGCCCTCCTTGCCGTCGGCCGCCGTGACGACCTCGTAGCCCTCGAACTTGAAGTTGTGCGCCAGGCCCTCCAGCAGTCCCGGCTCGTCCTCGACGATCAGTACCTTCGGCATGTCATCCGCTCCTTCCCCCGCGTTCGCCGTTCTGCCGCGCCGGGATCACCAGCGTGAACGTGCTGCCCTGCCCGAGGTTGCTCTCCACTTCGACCCGTCCGCCGTGCGCCTGCGCGATGTGGCGCACCAGGGAGAGGCCGAGGCCCGAACCCTTCACGTCGTGCACCATGCCGTGCTCGACGCGGAAGAACTTCTCGAAGATGCGCTCGCGGTCGCGCGGCGACAGGCCGATGCCGTGGTCGCTCACCCCCAGCCGCACCTCCCCGGAGTCGCCGTCGCCGCCGGGCTCGCGCACCCGCGCCTTCACCTCAATATACCGCCGCTCCTTCGAGTACTTCACCGCGTTGTCGATGAAGTTCATCAGGCAGCGGGTCACCGCCTCGGCGTCCGCCTCGACGGGCGACAGCTCCGGCGGCACGTCCACCCGCACCTCGAACTGCTTCTCGCGGAACTGCGGCTCGAACACCTCCAGGGTCTCGCGGACCACCTTGGCCAGGTCCGTGGGATGGAAGCGGAACTCCTTCTTGCCCGCCTCGATCTTGGCGAAGTCGAGGACGTGGTTGATCATGTGCGTCAGCCGCCGGCACTCGCGCGTGATCACCTGCAGGAAGCGCGCGCGGTCGGCGTCGCCGCCCACCCGTCCCAGCTCGAGCGTCTCGCCGGCCATGCGGATGAGGGCCAGCGGGGTTTTCAGCTCGTGCGACACGTTGGCCAGGAAGGCGCTCTTCGACTCCGCCAGCTGGATCTCCTCGCTGGCCTGGCGCAGCGACGCCCACAGGGCCACCAGGCACAGCCCCACCAGGAACAGCATGAGAAGATACGCCGCCACCACGAAGCGTTTCACCCACAAATACGGGCTGCCCGCCGAGGGCCCCACCACGACCCGCCAGCCCGCCAGCGCCGGCCCGACCGCGGCTTCGGCGTAGACCTGGCCGCCGGCCGGCTTCCCGGAGCGGTAGCGCTCGTGGCCAGCGGCGTCGCGCACCGCCAGGGAAAGCGCCTCCGCCATGCGGTCGGCGCGGTAGACGCGCGGATCGCCGAAGACGCGGCTGGCGAAGAACCGACGGAAGAAGGGCTCCCCCAGCGCCTCGTCGTTCACCCGCCAACCCGCGACCCCCACGACGCGGCCCTGAAAACCGAGCAGCGGCACCAGCGCCAGCGTGGCGCCGCCCGGCCCGCCCGGCACCACGTACATCGTGTCGTACACCGTGCCGAGCACCGACTGCCACGCCCGCCGCGGGGCGGAGATGCGGCCGCTCAGGGTGTCGCCGGCGGCCACGAAGGCGCGCGCCGCCACGAGCGATTCCGGCGGCGCGTCCGGGCCGAAGAAGCCTCCCTCGGCGGCGAAGAGGATCTCGCTGTCGGGCACCAGGAACGGGTCGCGCAACAGCGGATCGCCGGTCTGCAGCAGGTTCAGCAGCCGGTCGCTCGCGCCCGCCCAGACGGTGGCCAGCCGGGCGTCGGCCGAGGCCTCGGCCACGTGCCTCTCGATCTCCAGGGAAAGGCTCTGTGCCGCCAGGCCCGCCGCGTAGGCGCCGTAGTCGGCGCTGGTCTCGGAGAGGAAGCGCCCGAGGTGCCGCGTCTGGTAGGCGCCGAAGCCGGCCAGCACCAGCACCGGCGCGCCCACCCCCAGAAGGGCGACGAGCATCAGGCGCCGGCGCGCGCCGGCGCTCCCCAAGCGCATCGAGCGGACCTCCTTCGGCTGCTGCCCCCACCACCCCGGCGGCCGGTAGCCGCCAGGCCCGGGCAGCGGCTACCACCCCGGGACGGCGGCGGACCGGACCCTAAGGTATCACGCCCCGCCCCGCCCGCGATGCGCCCCTCGGGCATCCGGCCCCGCGGCCCGCTGCCCGCCCCTGATCGCCGCGCGCAAAAAAGAAACGCGGCGGAGGACATCCCGCCGCGCCGCCCGGATCCGCGGGCTCGGCATGCACAAGAGCGGCCCGTGCGAACCCGGCGAGAGCAGGCCCGGCGAGCGCAAGCCCGGCGAGCGCGCCGCAGGCCTGGCGCCACCGAGCGCTCAGCGGGACGGCGCCGGCGCCCGGACCTCCCGCTTCTGCGACTTGGTCATCAAGCCCTTGAGCGCCTTCACGGCCTCGGGGTCGGCGCTGCGCATGAGGAAGAGGGCTCCCTGGGCGGTGCGCACGACCTCGCGGTCGACCTTGCTGAACACGGCGATGGTGGCCTTGCAGTAGGAGCAGAGCTGGTAGTGGTCGGAATCCTCGGAGACGGACTGCAATTCCTGTTTGGCCCACTCCGCCGCCCGCTGCACGCGCGGCACGTCGCGCGGATCCTCGACGGTGTAGAGCACGCCGACGCCGTTCTTCAGCTCCACGAATTCCATCGCCGCGCCCATGCCGCGGATCTTCTCGGCGAAGACCGCCTGCACGTTGCAACGGGCGCATTCCTGCGCTCGCATCGGCGGGCCGATCTCCTGCACCTTCCCGGCCCGCGCCGGGCGCGCGGCGACCGCGCACAGCGCGAGCAGCGGCAGCGCGGCCATCAGCCGCAGGGCGCGGCGCAACCGGCGGCGACCGTCGGCAGGGGAGCCGCCAGCGAACGACGTGTGCATCTCGTTGACCTCTCTCTTCCGCGCTGCCCGCCCGGGGTCCGGGGCCGGAGCGCGGGAGCCGCCGGCTGGCGGAAGGTGCGTACCATCGCCGGCGGAGCCGCGACCTCGCCCTCCGCATCGGCAAGGCCCGTCTGCGCCTCACCAAGAGCATCGGCTATTCCGCCGCGAAGCGTGTCAACCGCACGCGAAACCCGTGTCATGGTTCGGTCAAGAACCCTCCGGCGTGCCCCTGCGGATGCGGTCCGCGTGCACGCTTGTGCGCTGTGCGGGCGCGCTTGATGCGCTGCGTCATATTCGCAGTGATGCTGTCAGGCGGGGTGGAGACCCTCCCGCCGGCCGCCTACGGCCGCATGTCGCGCGCCAGCGAGCGCAGCGTATAGAGAGCGAAAACCGCCAGCACCGCCCACCCCACGACCGGGAAGACCGCCCCCACGAGGAACGCGGCGAACAGCCCGAGCCCGTAGAGGTTCTGTCCCAGCGCGCTGCGCGGCGGCGTGGAGGCCCCGAGATTCGCCGCCGCGAGCACGAGCGACATCCCGGCCACCGCCGTCCACAGCGTCAGCGGCTGCGCGACGTGCCCGCCGGAGCGCGTCCACGCCGCGGCCGCGAGCAGCAGCGATCCCGCGAGGCTGAGCCCGAGGGCGGGCACCGCCCGCGCCGCCCACTGCGCGCGCCGCCGCGCCGGCGCCGCCCACACCCATCCCGGCTGCTCGAGCGACCAGTGCTGCAGCAGCGCCACGCCGGCGACCGCGTCGGAGAGGACGAGGAGCAACCCGGCGAACGCCCACGGCGGCTCGGGCCGCGCGCCGAAAGCCCAGGCGAGCGCCAGGACCTTGAGCAGGAGCACCAGGAGCCACTGCGCGCGCAGCCCGCGATGGCGCGCCGCGATGCGCAGGTCCTTCGCAGCCCACACGCCCGCCGCTCCGGGGGCGAACCACGCCAGGGGCACGCCCCAGCGCCGGGTCCGCCCGGCACGCCGCCGCTTCCAGGCCAGGATCTCGTAGTGCTCGGCCACGCGCCCTTCAACCGCCGCCGAGCCGTCCGCGACGGCGAGCGCGACCCGCCGGGCCGCGAAGCCGAGGAGCGCGCCGATCAGCGCGGTGACCAGGAGCGAGGGAGCGCGTCGCACGTCCACCAGCAGAGCGGTCAGCTCGCGCGCGGCGAAGTAGGCGAAGCCGCCCGCGGGCACCACCAGGAATCGCGCCGCACGCCCCAGCAGGCCGCCCACACCGCCGGGACCCCAGCGCCCCTCCGGCGACCAGGTGAGCGCCAGCGCCAGCCCCTGGGCCACCGCCCACAGCCACGCGGCCAGCGCGAGCCCGGCGCCGGCCACCGGGCCGGCGTGACCGAAGGCCAGCGGCGGCAGCAGCAGGCCGAGCCCCACGGCCCAGAGCGGGACGGCCGCGGCCGCCAGGGCGTCGGCGCGCCAGGCGGCGACGGCGCGCGGCGGCAGCGGGACGGCGCGCACGAAGGCGAGATCGCCGGCGCGCGCGTAGAGCCGCGGCGCGAGCAGCGCCAGGGCCAGGGCGCACACCACGAGCGCCGCGGCGATGAGGCGGGAGAGCTGCGTGACCGCGGTGGCCTGCGGGTCGCCGAGGTAGGCGCCGTAGTACGACTGCCCGGCGTGATAGGCGAGCAGCAGCGCCGCCAGCGCCCCCAGCGCCACGATCTCGAGGCGCAGCGCCGCCGGCATGGCGGCCGCCGCGTGCGCCGCGCGACGCCACCCGGCGCGGGCCAGCGCCCGGTAGGCCGGACCGGCTGGCGGCAGTCCCGCGCCCCGTGCGACAATTCTCGGCGATGCGCTCGCGCCAAAAGCCATACGCCCTCCTCGCCCTCTCCGCCCTCCTCGGCGTCCTCGGGATGCTGATGTTCTGGGCCGCAGCCCGGTTGCAGCTGCCCCACCCCGACGTGGTGTACACGGTAACCCCGAATCCCGCCAGCGGGCGCGTGGGGATCCGCGTGGACCTCGATGGTCTGCCTCCCGGGCGGGTCTTCTTCCTCGCGCCGGAGATGGATCTCTCCCGGGAGACAGGCCCTGCGGCGGTGCCGGATTTCGCCGATCGCGAGGGCGTGCCGGCGGGACCCAGCCTGTGGTGGGGACGGGTGAGCCCCTGGGGCCGCCTCTCCCTCTCGTACGAAGTGACGCCGCGCTCCGGAGACTCCCGCCACGCGCTGCTGGCGGGCCATCGCACCTTCACGGTGCCGTTGCGCTGCGACGCGCGCGACGCGCTCTTCGACCATCGCGACCGCAAACGCTCCGGCGACGGCCGCGTGCCCGGGGCAGCCCGCCGCATCCGCGTGCGCTTCGTCCTGCCGCCGGGGTGGGACGCCTACACGCCGTGGGCCGAGTCGGGCACCGACGAAGTCGAGGTGCCGGGCGGACGCTTCACCCGCCTGCGCGAGTCCTTCGTGGCGCTGGGGGATTACCTGCCGCACACCTTCGTCGCCGCCGGCGCACGCGTCGAGATGGTGACGCGGGGCACCGACCCGAGGCGCGAGGAGCGGCTGGTGGCCCTGGCGCGCGCCTGCCTCGCGGCCCACGCCGCGGCCGTCGGGCCGAGCCCCCACCGCCGCCTCCTGATCATCACCGACCATCCCTTCCGCGGCGACCAGGCGGCCGGCGAGACCGCGCTCAACGCCGTCTCCCTGGATCTCTCGCGCGACCCCGACGCGTTCGCCTCGCGCTCGCTGGCGCGCGTCGTCTCGCACGAGCTCTTCCACCTGTGGAACGGCGGCGGCGTGGATCTCGACGCCCCGGAGCTGCGCTGGTTCACCGAGGGGGCGACGGAGTATTTCGGCCTGCGCGCCCTGGCGGCCACGGGGCGCGTCGCCCCCCTGCAGATGGCCGACGACCTGGCCGGCAGCTTCGACCGGCTGCGGGGCAACCCGTGGGCCGACTCGTCGCTCGCCGCCCTGGGGCGCGGCTACGACAGCGAGCCGCTCGCCTGGTCGGCGACCTACGCCAAGGGCACGCTGGCGGCGTGGGCCCTCGACCTGCGGCTGGCGGGGGCCGGCGGCCTCGACTCGCTGCTGCGCGAGCTGGTGCGCGAGGGGCGCCGGCCGGCGCTCGCCGCACGCCTCGCGCAAGCCGGCGGCGGGGTGGCGGCGGGGCTGCTCGATTCGCTCTCGGGGCGGGGCTTCGAGGCGGCGGTGATCGCCGAGCTGGCGGCGCACGGCCTGCGCCTCGAAACCCGCCGCGCCGACCTGCTGACGCTCGGCTTCCGCTTCTTCCGCCCCGGCACGACCGAGATCGTGGACCTCGACCCGCAAGGACCCGCGGCGCGCGTCGGCGTGCGGGAGGGCGACCGCGTGGTGGAGGTCGGGGGCCGGACGGTGGACGATCTCGCCGTGCTGGCGGAGGCGCTGGCCGACGCGGCGGGCGGCCCGGTGCCGGTGGGCCTCGAGCGCCGGGGGCAGCGCCTCGCCGTGCGGATCCCACCCGCTCGCGCGGTGGTCACGCGGGTGGTCGCCACGCCGCGCGCCGTGATGGCTTCGCGCCTGCCGCCGCCCGGGGAACTGCCGCGCTAGAAGGAACCGACCGCGCAGAGAGAAGAAAAGGCCGCCGCCGGCGCTCCCTCCGCGCCCGCGGCGGCCCTGTGGATTGTTGCTACCGCCCGCCCAGCGGCGCCGGCCCGCGGAAGGCGGTCTCGTCCAACCCTTGGTTGAGGCGGATCCCGCTCACCGTCCACTTGTGCAGATCGGGTCG
>Ga0315275_10007384_pt1 | contig 10608 bp, 6 predicted proteins | sample YL17G03_0_MG_FD_205557 | JGI IMG/M metagenome (GOLD analysis project Ga0315275, IMG submission 205557) | Sediment microbial communities from Yellowstone Lake, YNP, Wyoming, USA - YL17G03_0 | ecosystem: Environmental > Aquatic > Freshwater > Lake > Sediment | place: USA: Wyoming | collected...
CTTCAACCGCTATTTCTTCGCGCAGCTCGGCAAAGAGGCTGCCATCGTTGACGAGCGCTTCAACGGTGGCGGGGCGTATGCAACCGATATCATTGAGTACCTCAAGCGGCCCTTGCTGAGCGCTGTCACTATGCGCGAAGGCGAAGACTTGGTTCAGCCGCACGCTATATACGGGCCCAAGGTGATGATCATCAATGAATTCGCCAGCTCGGGCGGCGACCTCCTGCCCTGGTACTTCAAACGCGCCGGCGTCGGCAAAACGATCGGCAAGCGCACCTGGGGCGGCGTAGTTGGAGCCTATCCCGCGCCCTCATTGATGGACGGTGGTGTCGTTTCGGCGCCCACCGGTCACGTTTATAATCCGGAGGGCAAATACGACATCGAGAACCAGGGTGTTGCACCTGACATTGAGGTTGAGCTGGATCCGCTCTCGGTCCGCCAGGGCCATGATCCGCAACTCGAAAAGGCCATCGAGGTGGTGATGGCCGAGCTCGAGAAGAATCCCGTGCCGCGCCCCAAGCGCCCTCCATATCCGAGGTATCAGCGGGCGAACGGTGCGGCCAATTAGTGTCAGGCTACAGTTGCACTGATTACTACACTCCCAGCGGGATTGACTGTTCCCGACAGAATTGGTGCAATTGTCGCCTGACACCACTTTGTACGGATCCTTCTTCAGCTGTAGAATCTCGTTCGCAGTGCATGAGGAGGCCCGATGCGACTTATGCTTGCCACCCTTCTGCTGTTTGCGGCGGCGCCGCCGCGCTACTTCGTGGTTCGGGTCGTCGACTCGGAGAGCGGGCGTGGCGTGCCTTTGATCTCGCTGAAGCTGCCTAACGAGGTGGTCTATTGGACCGACAGCGCAGGCGTCATTGCCATGGACGAGCCCTCACTGGTTGGCCGGCAAGTGTACGCGGAGGTGACTGGCCACGGGTATCGCTTCACAGGAAAGACGGTCTTGGGTCCGGGCGTAATGCTGCGCGTGGAGCCCGGGCAAACCAAAACGCTCCAGGTGGAACGCGACATCCTGGCCGAGCGGCTTTACCGATTGACAGGCGAGGGCATCTATCGCGATAGCCTTTTGGCAGGCCTGCCCGTCCCGCTGAAAGATTCCTTTCCTGAGGCGCAGGTGATGGGCCAGGACACCGTTTCCGCTGCTCTCTATCGTGGCCGGATTTTCTGGATTTGGGGCGACACTATCGGCCCGTCGTTCTTTAACGGACAGGTGACCGCGGCCACCAGCGATCCCAAGGATGACCCTTCGATTGCCGTGCGCTACCACTACTTCACGGCCAATGGGCGAGTGAAGGCGATGTTGCCGCTGCCGCGCAAGGGCCTTGTCTGGATTGAGGGCTTGTTTACAGTCACCGATCCGAGCGGCGCCGAACGGCTGCTGGCAACCTACACGCGGCAGGACGGCCTGAAGTTTCCGGACGAATGCGGGCTGGCGCTTTTCGATGACCGCAAAGAAGTGTTCGAGCCCTTCTCCGAACTGCCTTGCACGCGCGACCACACCTCCTCGCATCCCTTCCTGCACGACGGCTACTGGTATCTCTACCCGTTCTTGCGAGTGCCGAACCAGTGGGACGCGGTGCGCGAACCGGCTCGTTGGGAGAAGCGCGAGATTCGCCTGCCCGCGAACCTGCCCGCCGAGAGGAACCGTCCAGCATCGGTCGTCTGGAACGCATACCGGCAGCGATTCCTTATGTTGATAGACTTCGGAGGCGACGTCTACTATTCTGAGGCAAAGGCACCGGAAGGGCCGTATTCGCCGGCCGTCAAGATCGTCTGGCACGACGACTACAGCTTCTACAACGTCGCCATGCACCCATTCTTCAATCAGGATGGCGGCCGCATCATCTACTTCGAAGGTACTTACAGCGACTCGTTCTCTGACGCCAAGGTCAAGACGCCGCGCTATGACTACAACCAGGTGATGTACCGCTTGGATCTGGATCATCCCGGCCTCAAGAGGGCTCAGGAACCTTGATGTCGGTATCGGTACGGACCGCAGTTAACCTCAATCCCAAGACCCGCCGGTCGATCATGGCTTCGAATGCCGATACCGATTGCGACCCCGATTCCGATACCGACCCCGAGAGTGGGCTCGATTTGCAGCGCTGTGCAGGGCGGGGCAAAGCCACGCCTTATAGGCGCGGTTGATTACTCCCCATACATCTCCGTGATGATTCGCCGTAACAGGGCCGCTTCATCTTTGGAGAGAACTCCAACCCTGGATCCCAGTCGGCGCTTGCTGATCGTCCGGATCTGGTCAACCGCGATTTCCGCATTGCGGCGGCCGATCCGGACCTGGAGCCGGGAACGCCAGGCTGGATGGATGCTGGTCGTCAAGGGACATACCGTCACTGTCTGGAGTTGTTGGTTCAGTATGTCAAGGCTGACGATGACGATCGGTCTCCTTTTCGCCATCTCCGCCCCGCGCGTGGGTTCCAGGTCGGCCCAGCGGATTTCGTAACGATTCATGGCTTCATGCCGCCGGACTGCTTTGTATCCTTTCGTTGGTTCGGCCACCTTCGGGGGCACACCAGCATCCCAAGGGTGGGACTGTAATCCGTCGGAAGTCGTAGCATCCCATTCGCTCCAATCCTCCGCTGAGAGCGCGATTTCCCGGGCCGTATCCTCCCAGGAGAGTTTAACCACCGTCAGTCCCGACGGCCGGAGCATGATTCCGTCACTCCTCTCTTCCATGACGACGGTAGCGTCGATCCCATATCGGCGCAACGTGGCGGCAGGAACGCGGACCCCCTTGGAGTTACCAATGCGTGCGATCTTGAGCTCGATAGGTTTCATGTAATTACTGTAATTACATTGGGTCGGGAAATCAAGGCTGAGCGCCGCGGACAGCGCCGAACCCGAGTTTTACGGGAGGGGACTAGACGATCGGACACCTTGGTGCTGACCTCGAACGAATATGTGACCTGTCTTCCCTATCTTCAGCGAGGGCGTGGTCCAACGATCACAGGCGTAGAGCGGCGGGCAATTCTGCGGTGTATAATGCGGCGCATGCGAGTTGTAATCCTTGTTTTAGAGACACGTACTACCTGGATGCGGCGGCGCACTGGATGGAACGGTTTCTCGAGAGCACCAAACTTCCGGGCAAGGGTCCCTACGACGGTGGAAGCTTCGAGTTCGGCAACAACGAGCCTCATTGCTATGAAGGAGATATTCCGTCTGGTCGGCCGATCTTCACACACTATCTGCCGATTTTCGCGAAGCACATGACCAGCATGGCCCCGAAAGGTGCAGACCCGAAGAGCTGGATGCCATAGCTGCGTCAGCCGGTTGCGTGCACAGCTTCAGGCTGCCATCTGAGTCCGCAGTTGTCTCATCATCGCGCCGCAAGCCTGCCATACTGACGACGGTCGGGAATACCTGGCCACTGGAGCTGACGACGTGCCCGGGGGACATAACAGCACTGAACGTGCCTACCGGTCTCGGCAGAGACGTTGCCGAATTACTTGCCTGAGGTCGCGTTCGAGTCAGTGATCGTGGAGGCCCCGGACCAGCGCCCTCACTCTCCGCGAATGCTGTTTCTTTCCAACGTGCCAATTTTCAAGTGTCAGACGTCCCGACAACTGCTCTGTATTCAGCTGCTCGCGACATCATCGGCCAATTGCGAGAATGAGTCCCGTACCTATGCGGGTGATCCAACACAGGCACTACTTGGGCTTCCTTCTGAAGGCACTTGAGCGCGTGATGGTCTCGGCGCGATTCTTGACTCGGAGAACTCCTTGGGGGGCGTCCTGATATCTCCTGGCTTCTGGCTTGACGTCAAGTGAATGAAATGCTCAATCACGCCGATCTTGCGAGCGCATATCGGTCCCGTGTTCCCGAATCTGAAACTCGCGTACCCCTAACTGCCAGAGGAGAAAGGCCAGTTGATCTGTGAACTTCATCTGTTCCTGGGTTTTCGTGGCAGCGACGCCGTGGCCCCCTTCCTCGTCCAATCGCAATAAGACAGGCTTGCCGCTCCTCGTCGCCGCCTCGAGACGCGCCATCATCTTGGCCGTCTGGGAGGGGTCAACGTTGGTGTCGTTCAAGCTCGTCACCGCCATGAACGCGGGGTACCGAACACCGTCCTTGATGTGACTGTAGGAACTCATGGCGATCAGGCCCTTGAATCCCTCGATGGTCTTGACGCTCCCGAATTCGTGTATGTTGATAGCACCATTGGGTGTAAGCTCAAACCTCAGCGTGTCGAACACCCCGGCCTGGACAATTGCGGCACCAAACAGGTCCGGCCGTTCGGTCACCGAACGGCCAATCAGGATTCCACCTGCACTGTAACTCCAGCCTGCCAGCCGCCCCGGCGACGTGTATCCTTTCTCGACCAGGTACTCTGCACACGCTATAAAATCGCGCCAGGTATTGGGTTTGGTCGCCTTCATCCCCGCCTTGTACCAATCCTCGCCATACTCCCCGCCGCCCCTGACGTGGGCGACAGCAAGCACCCCGCCACGTTCAAGCCAGGCCGTGAACTTGGGATCGAAGGAAGGGTCGGAAGAGTGCCCGTAAGCGCCAAGACCCTGGAGCAGCGTAGGATTCGACCCATTTAGTTTCAGCCCAAGCTTGTGAATGATCGACAGGGGAACCATCACACCGTCGTGGCTCCTGGCCTTGACTTCGACCGATACGAAGTCTGTCGGATTGTCAAAGGCACCAGAGGGCTGAAGCTCCGTGTCAGCCACTCGCCTGAGCTGGGGATCATAGGCATAGATCTTCAGCGCTCTTGTCCAGGAAGTCATTTCCAGTAGGACGCCCGGCATACGGGAGTCAGACAATGCCAGAGATATGGCTCCTTCGAAGGGCAAGGCTACGTGTTCCGGGGTGCCGATAGCCTCGTAGGGAATACGCAATAGCTGGCCGATGCCGGCGTCCAGCAGCTGCACATAGAGGGCATCCGCGGCGGCTGCCAGATCTTTTATGACGGCCTGCCCCGGAGGCACCACGACTTCGGCGTGCAGGAAGTCAGGATTCGATAACTTAGTTCGGACAACCTTGAACCGCGGCGCATCCTTGTGTGTGAGGAGGTAGAGATAGCCTCCGTGCACTTCGAACCTCGTCACCCCGTCCTCTGCGCTGTAAATCTTGCGCCAGGGTGTGCCCGGATTGCCAACTGAGCTGATCGGTGCCAGGTAAAGCGAGGTCCCACCTTGCGTGCCCGACATTGCACAACCGAATGCAAAGGGCGCGCTGGGATCGGTCGCTACCAGGGGTGCGTCAGCAACGTCCATCTTCACCAGTGGTGTGACGTCGTATCCGAAAACTGCTACGTCCCTTTCAGGATCCGTTCCCACCAAGTGCAGATATACACGTGACTTCTGGTAGCGCTCGCCGGGCGGCGTGTCCGGTCCAGACTTCGATCCCCGAAGGTAGAAGAACGAACGTCCATCGGGACGCCAGCCCAAAGTGGAGGGCCACGTGCGGTCGATGGCTTCACCTGTTTCGAGGCCTGTTGCTGTATCGAGCACACGTAGTGTGCTTTCTCCCGAACCGCCAGGCGAGATCCAGACGGCGACGTAGCCGCCATCCTGGGATGGGAAGTAGTTGTCTATAGAGTAGTTCGGGGCGCGCGGCGCGGCGAACTTCACGGGGTCCAACAAGAGTTTCTCTCTGCCAGCCTCGACCTGTCGCATGTAAAGCTTCGCCACATCCTCCGAGGCGAGTCTCTTCATGTAGAAGTACCTTCCGCCGGGCAGACGACTGACGTTGAAGACTCTGGCAGGCGCTGCTTGGTCGAGTTGCGTGATTCGGGCGAGTAGCTCCTTTCGCCCTGGAATGCGCGCAAGTACAGCACGCGCGTAGTCATTTTGCCTCTTCATCCAGGCCTGCGTTTCCGGATCCTTCAGGTTCTCCAAGTAGCGATAAGGATCCGTGACTTTCGTTCCAAAGTAATCATCCGTGACCGGGCGGATGGGTGCCACTGGCGGCGGTTTCACTGGACCCAGTTGGGCGACGGAAGCACAAATCCCAAAAAGTACAATGGACACGCTACCCACCATTACAAGAACTGAGCCGCGAGACTCATGGATGCGGGGCCTATCCCTTTTCATGTGGTTTCACCTCCCCAAGCCGGAATCACGTATTCGTGGCGGGTGCTATGACTCTGCCAGGCACCATCGATAGAAAAACGAGCGGGGCCCTTGGCTCAAAGATCTCACTTGGAGGTCAATCCTGATTTCTCCCGATTTCTGATTTGATCTGATATCTTAAGCTCGCCCGTGAGATCCGATGATATCCGATGACCACGGCGGCCAATCTACCATAGAGTCAGCGCAACTATCGCGGTTCTCCAAGGAACTTCCGCTTGGCTCGATCTGTCAGTCCCACTTGCTCGGACAGGCACCTGTGCGTCTGCGAACCGATTCAATGCGGCTGGCGTAGTAGGAAACGGCCTGGACGGCAGGCTGTCCGACCGCCCCAGAACGGCTCTGAGGACTTCTGAGAAAGGAATCGCGGGAGTAATCCGCGGGGGGAGGTTCTTATCCGAGGCAGACATGCAGGCCGGGGAACAGGTCGGCGAAGATTCCGGGCCACACGTCGCGCGCGCGTCAGTAATCCCGAACGAGTTGTCCAGCCCGAGCACGCCCGTTTGTCCGGTGACAGAGTTCGGATACGTCACTGACATGAACTCCGTATCTCGGGATCGTGCCCGTTTTCGGTGGCCCATTCCCTCGCGCAAGTACTGCGGATTCAGATAGCCAGGGCCGCACCAGGCCGGCTACAATAACAGCCAATTCTGGTCGTACTGACTGCGGTGCGCGAATTGCCTGTGGAGGGGATTCTCCATGATCGGCAAAGCCGTCTCACACTACCGGATCATCGAACAGCTTGGCGCCGGCGGCATGGGCAGGCTGCAATGCAGGACTGCAGCTTCTTCCAACTGTATGCAAGCGCATCAGGTCAGCCCGGATGCTGAAGTCCGCCTTTCCGGTCATGTCTGCCAGGGCCAGGTCCGGCAATGTGGGCAGGGGAATGACTCTCGAATCGAGCGCGGTTTCTTCTCGAGCCTATTATACTTCCATGCACACTAAGGAGCACCGCCCATGAATCGCCTTGCTGCGTGGCTTATTTTGGCCCTTTCGCCGGTGTGCTTCGCCGCCGGCAATGCCGAATCCCACTTGCTGGCGCAGAACCCGACCCTCAGCAGGACCCATATTGTCTTTGCCTACGCCGGCGACCTCTGGAGCGTCCCGCGCGAAGGCGGCGACGCCCACCGGATCACTGCTGGTGCAGGTGTCGAGGACAATCCCGTCTTCTCACCTGATGGCTCGCTGATCGCCTTCACGGGACAATACGACGGCAACACGGACGTGTACGTCATGCCCGCCACGGGCGGTGTGCCCAAGCGGCTGACCTGGCATCCCGAGGATGACGTCGTCCTCGGCTGGACGCCGGATGGCAAGCGGATTCTGTTCAGCTCGTCTCGCACCGCGTACGCAGGGTTTAAGGAACTCTTCACCGTCAATCTTGAGGGCCACCTGCCGCAGAAGATCGATCTGCCCATGGGCTTTGAAGCCGCCTACTCTGCTGACGGATCCCAGTTGGCATACGTACCCACAGAGCGTGCCTTCGCTACTTGGAGGCAGTATCGCGGCGGCCGGACTACGCCCATATGGATCGCGACGCTCGCCACCGCCCAGGTGGTGAAAGTGCCGCGCGACAATTCGAACGACTTCAATCCCATGTGGATCGGCGACAAGGTTTACTTCCTCTCCGATCGCAACGGCCCCGTCACCCTTTTCTCATATGACATGAAAACTAGGCAAGTGCAACAGCTCATCGAGAACCGCGGACTGGACTTCAAATCTGCCGGCGCCGGCCCCGACGCCATCCTCTGCGCGCAGTTCGGGTCGTTGCATCTTTATGACCTGAAGAGCGGCAAGAGCAAGCCCGTTCCGGTCCACCTGGACGCTGATCTCGCCGAAGTTCGCCCCAGGTTCGTCGACGTGGGCAAGAGCCTGCGCACCCCGCACATCTCCCCCACGGGAGCGCACGCCGTCCTTGAAGCGCGCGGCGAGATTGTCACCGTGCCCGCGGAGAAAGGCGATTCGCGGAACCTCACCAACAGCCCCGGTGTCATGGAACGCGATCCCGCCTGGTCGCCCGACGGCAAGAGCATCGCCTGCTTCTCCGATGAATCGGGCGAGTATGAGCTGCACATCCTCCCGAAGGACGGCATGGGCGAGGTGAAGAAGATCAAGCTCGGCGAGAAGCCGGGGTTTTACTTCACACCACGTTGGTCGCCCGACGGCAAGAAAGTCGCCTACGTCGATAACTATCTGACCATCTGCTACGTAGACATTGAGCAGAAGAAGCCCGTCCGTATCGACAAGGACATCCATATGAGCCGGGACGCCTACGACGGGCTGACCCCCGTATGGTCGCCCGACAGCAAGTGGATCGCGTACGCCCGCCACCTGAAGAGTCTTATGCACGCCATCTACGTCTACTCCATCGCCGACAACCAGAGCACCCAGGTGACCGACGGCATGAGCGACGCCCGCTATCCCGCTTTCGATAACGAAGGCAAGTTCCTCTACTTCACCGCCAGCACCGATTCCGGTCCCTCCCTCGCGAGGGACAGCCAAAGCGGGGCGCGGGTTGTGTCGCGGAGCATCTACCTGCTCGTACTCTCCAAGGGCGAGCCGTCGCCTTTAGAGCCCGAAGGCGATGCCGAAAAGGGGGATAAGAAGCCGGAGCCTGCCAAACCAGCCGCGCCTCCCAAACCAGTCGCTGTGAAGATCGATTTCGAGAACATCGGCCAACGCATTCTCGCCCTGCCGATGCCGCCCCGCCGTTACCTTTCGCTGCAGGTTGGGAAGGCGGGCGTGCTATACGCTGTCGAACAGCCGTCGTTCTATCCCAGTAACCCCTGGGAGGACCAGGGGCCACCCATGACCGTGCATCGCTTCAACCTGAAATCGCGCCAATCCGATATTGCCGTCGATGGGGTCCGTACGTTCGAGATCTCGCTAGACGGCGAAAAGATGCTCTACCGCAAGGACGACAAGTGGTACATCGCGCCGCCCACGCCCCCGGCTGGCTCGTCCGCCGGCGCGCTGAAGACCGACGGTCTGGAAATCAGAATCGATCCCCGGGCCGCGTGGCGCCAGATGTACCGTGAGGCTTGGCGGATCGAGCGCGATTTCTTCTACGATCCCGGATACCACGGGCTCGATCTGGAAGCCACCGCGCGGCGCTACGAGCCGTACCTTGAGAACGTCTCCTCCCGGCGCGATTTGAATTACCTGTTCTCGGAGATGCTAGGCGAACTGACCGTTAGCCACCTCTGGGTGGACGGCGGCGATATGCCGGAAATCAAGTGGGTTCAACCCGGGTTGCTCGGCGCCGACTACAAGCTTGAAAACGGCCGCTACCGTTTCGCGCGGGTCTATGACGGCGAGAACTGGAACCCGCAGTTGAAAGCACCGCTCACGCAGCCCGGTGTCAATGTCGTGGCCGGCGAGTACCTGCTGGCGGTGAACGGCCGCGATCTGCGCGACACCGATAATATCTACTCGTTCTTCGATAACACAGCCGACAAGTCGGTCGTCCTGCGGGTCGGGCCGGATCCTTCCGGCGCCAGCGCCCGCGAAGTGACCGTGGTGCCGGTGTGGGACGAAACCGGCCTGCGGAATCTCGCCTGGATCGAGGACAACCGCCGAAAAGTCGATCGGATGACCAACGGCCGCGTCGCGTACATCTATATGCCCGATACTGCGCTCCGCGGCTATACGAACTTCAACCGCTATTTCTTCGCGCAGCTCGGCAAAGAGGCTGCCATCGTTGACGAGCGCTTCAACGGTGGCGGGGCGTATGCAACCGATATCATTGAGTACCTCAAGCGGCCCTTGCTGAGCGCTGTCGCTATGCGCGAAGGCGAAGACTTGGTTCAGCCGCACGCCATATTCGGGCCCAAGGTGATGATCATCAATGAATTCGCCGGCTCGGGCGGCGACCTTCTGCCCTGGTACTTCAAACGCACCGGCGTCGGCAAAACGATCGGCAAGCGCACCTGGGGCGGCGTTGCCGGAGCCATGCCCGCGCCCTCATTGATGGACGGTGGTGTCGTTACGGCGCCCACCGGTCACGTTTATAATCCGGAGGGCAAGTATGACATCGAGAACCAGGGTGTGTCGCCCGACATCGAAGTCGAGTTGGACCCTCTGTCGGTCCGCCAGGGCCATGATCCGCAACTCGAAAAGGCCGTCGAGGTGGTAATGGCCGAGCTCGAGAAGAATCCCGTGCCGCGCCCCAAGCGGCCTCCGTATCCGAGGTATCAGCGCCCGGGCGGCGCAGTCAGCCCCGGCCGCAAATAGCCGCCACCCGCAAACCATCCGCTTGACTGGTTAGGCGGCGACGCTCAACGGCACAGATGGTTCCGCTTGGGAAGAACAAGCTATAATTCTAGCGATTTCCTCATTTCCTAGGCTCGCGAATGGTGATATCTACCTCGCGTACCTCGCCCAAGGTCGATAGCGGCCGGTCGAATTTCGCCGGGTTGCCGACCGCTAGACCCATTTTTCGCAGGTCGCAACGGCTAAATCGCCCTTCGTGAATAGTCGGCATCGGGATCGGAACGGGTAA
>Ga0315275_10007385_pt1 | contig 10608 bp, 10 predicted proteins | sample YL17G03_0_MG_FD_205557 | JGI IMG/M metagenome (GOLD analysis project Ga0315275, IMG submission 205557) | Sediment microbial communities from Yellowstone Lake, YNP, Wyoming, USA - YL17G03_0 | ecosystem: Environmental > Aquatic > Freshwater > Lake > Sediment | place: USA: Wyoming | collected...
GGGGGGGCGCGGCCGGCCCTGAGCCCGCCGAACGGGCGCCGAGGCCGCCCTGCCCTGAGCCTGCCGAACGGGCGCGCCCGCCCGCACCGCGCCCGCTCGCGTCCGCGCGACCGACCGCGGCGCCCGCATCGGCGCACGCCGCGCCCTGCACGCCGCACGTCCACCGGTGGCCGTTGTGATCGAAGGAGACCCTCAGATTGTCTGCCGACAGATCGATCGCGGTGAACGGCAACTGGTGCGCGGAAAAGGTCCCGCGTGCCGCCGTGGAGAGCGCGGCCGCGAGCTTCGCGTGATCGAACGCTGCCCGCCGCGTCTTCGTCGCCGGCGTCACCAGGATGAACTCGTAGCCGTCGTCGACCTGATTGCGGTACCAGAACCGGTCGTCCGGCAGCCAGTTCGCCGTCACGGTGCCGCCCATGACGAGCGGATTCACCGTCGGGCCGAGGAAGCGCTCGCTCCTGGCGTAGTCGGCCGCGGCGATGGGGCGCGGGCCGTCTCCCCGCTGGGGTGGTGCCTGCGCCCAGACCGGGGCGCAGGTGCCGAGCATCACAAGGGCCGTGGTCAGGGCGATGGCAGAGGTTCGGGCTCGGCGCAGCAGCATTCCGTATCTCCTGAAGTCAGGAATCATACACGGCAACACATGCCGGGCGCGTCAGCGGATGAGGCGCCGCTTCTTCTTCGCCTCCTCTTCTCGCCGGATGCGATCGCCTTCGGCGGTCATCTTCTGCATCCGGTCGATGAGCGCGCCCTCGGCGGCGCCGGAAAACGCGGTGGCGGGGAGCGCCGCGCGCAGCGCGGCCAGCGTCGGCGACGCGAGGAAGCCGGCTTCGAGGCCCGTGACCTCCTTCAAGCCGCGAAGCGCGGACAGTTCCGGTGGCAGATCGCGAAGCGCCACGTTGAAGGCCAGCCCGAGGAACTCGAGGCGCTCCAGCTGCCCGAGGCACGGCGGAACGGCCGGTAGCGCGACGTTCCGGCTCAAGTCGAGGGAGGTGAGGGAGGTCAGCCGGCAGACGACCGGGGGGACTTCCTTCAGGCCGTTCTGCCCGAGGTCCAGGCTGGTGAGCGCGGTGAGCGCCGTCATCTCGGCGGGGAGGGCTTTGACCTGGTTCTGATGCAGGTTCAGCCAGTCGAGCGCGGTCAGCCGCGCGACCTCCGGCGGCAGCGTGGTCAGTCGGTTGCCCCAGACGAGCAGTTCTGTCAGGCGCGTCAGGCCGCCTATCTCAGCGGGCAGCTCCGTCAGATCGCACTCGGCGAGCTCCAGCCGCTCGAGTGCCGGCAGCGCCGCCAGTTGTGTCAGCACCGCCTTCAGGTCGAGGCCGCTCGCACGATTGAGCGTGAGCGTCTTGAGCGCGGTCAGCCGCTCGATCCCGTCCGGGAGGCGTGCGAACGCGGCCCCGTCCAGATTCAGTGTCGTCGTGGACGAAGGGGAGGCCACCGCGGCCTGGAACGTCTTCAGCAACGACTGCTGATACTCGGCCTGCCAGTCCCGGGCGGGCGTGCCGGGCCTCGTCGGCGCCAGGTACCAGAACGCGGCGGCCGCCAGCGCAGCCACGCAGGCGATGGCGGCGATGGGTCCGGGACGCCACCATCGCCCGGACGTCGGCGCCTCGGCCGTGCGGCGAGCCGCGCCCGGCTCAGCCAGGCCAGGAGCGACGTGCGCCTCGCGCTCGGAGGCCGGCAGCGGGTGGCCGTGACCCGCCAGCGCGTCGAGGACCAGGCCGAAGCGCAGGAAGCCGCGCCAGGGCAACCGCAAGGTCCGCCCGTCGTGCATCACCAGATCGACGCCAGCGCGCGCCATGGCGCGGATGGCGAGCGGCTGCACGGATTGCATCTCGCCGAAGGCGAACCTCGTCGCCCCGGCGAGGGACGTGACGCGCAGGGCGTCGGGTTCGATCACGATCGTGCGCGCCGCATTGTGCGCGGCCCACACCGTCAACCCGACGCCCACCAGCGAGAGCGCCCAGAGGAGCAGCGTGCCGCCGAGGTCCTCTCCGAATGCCGCCGCCGTCGAGTCGGCGATGGCCAACGGAATCGCGAAGAAGACCGTCGCGATCGCGGTCCCCATCACGTCGATCGCGAGGACCGCAGAGAGCCGGTCCATCGCCACGCGGTCGGGACTTCGGCGCCGCCACGGCAACAGCAGGTAGGCCGCCAGGGCCCCGAGCGCCCACCTCCAGCTCGAGCGGCGCATGGGATGCACGAGCGCGGCCGGCGCGGCGCTGGTCGTGGCAGGCTCATCGAGGTATGCGATCTCCACGTACCGGGTCGACGCGCCGCTGCCGAGTGCCAGGAACGCGTTGGTCCATCCCGTGGTGCCGCGGCGCCGCACCAGCTCCGGGACGAGGCTCGCGAAGGGTGCGTCGGTCGTGCGCATGTAGACCGCGCCGCTTCGATCCAGACCCTGGATGGCCGACTCCCATGCCGCGCCGTCGACCCGTAGCAGGCGATTCTCCAACGTGCGCGCCGCGTACGCGTCCACCGAGCCGGGGTCGGTCAATTCGGCGATCAGCGCGCGGCCCTGTTCGATCACGCCGGGCGAAGTGGCGCCCGCCTCGCGCCGTTGCCGGTACTCCCGGTCGTATCGCTGTGCGAAGTTCACCGGCTCGAGTTTCAGCAGCGCCGGCGGCGTGACGTAGTACGTGAAGAGCCCGGCGAGCAGTCCGCCCAGCACGACGAGGCGGCGCAGGAGCTCCATCATGAGGACCTCCGTGTGGCCGGCGCATGGGCGGCAACCAGCGCGGCAACCGTCGCGTAGTTCTCGGGCGTGCAGTAGAGGCGCATGACCACGCGCCAGCCGTTCATCAGGCTGAGCACGCCCTGATCGTCATGGGCGTTGACGCGGCGCAGTTCGTTCCACGGGAGGCTGACCGTTTCGCCCGCCATGCCGAGCAAACCTGCGCCGGCCGTGCCCGGGCGCCGCGCGAGGGCGCCCACCACCACGGCGAGGCGGTTGCCAGCCTTGCCGGCCGCGCTGGTCGACTCGAGGCGCACGCCGGCGTCCGAGATCGTCACGCGCGCCGGAAACCGGTTGCGAAAGACCAGCAGCATCACGAGGATGCCGAGACATGCGAGCCCCGCGATCGCAAGCGCGAAGGCGCGCAGCGCCTCGAGGATCATCCCGGCCTCGCCGCGCACCAGGAGGACTGCCGAGAACAGGACGGCGACGATGAGGTACGTCCACGCCACCAGCTTGACGCCGTCGTAGAGGACGAAGCGGTCCGTGACGAGCGAGAACTCGGTGTCCCAGCTGAACGGCAGAACGGCGTTGGCTGGCAGGGGTCGGACGGCAGACGAGGTCGGCGGAGTCGTGTCCATCGGCGCACCTCGCGGCGCATTGTAGCGCAGTTGCGCGTCTAGTCGTGCCGCAGGGCCTGAATGGGATCGAGCCGCGCGGCGCGCGCGGCCGGGAACCCGCCCGCGACGAGTCCCACCAGCACGGCGAACGCGATGGCGCCGGCCGTGAGCCACCACGGAATCAGGAACAGGTTCGCGGCAGGCACGCCCTGGCGATCGAGATAGATGTTGGCGCCGAAGTTGATGAGGCGGCCCACGCCCCACCCGAGCGCCACGCCCGCCACGCCGCCGGTCAGCCCGATGAGCGACGCTTCGATCAGGAAGATCCGGCGCACGTCGCCGTCACCGGCGCCGATCGCCTTCATCACGCCGATTTCGCGTGTGCGCTCGAGGATCGACATCACCATCGTGTTGACGATGCCGAGCGAGGCGACGGTGAGCGCGATCGAGCCGACCAGGCCGAGCAGCAAATCGATCAGGATGAACGCGCGCTTCTGGCTCTGCATCACGTCTGCCACCGAGAAGGCCCCGAATCCCATCTCCTTGATTTTCTTCTCGACCTCTTCGGTGTCCTGCGGCCGCTCCACGCGCACCGTCGCGGCCGCGTAGGTGCGACGTTCCGCGAGCTGCCGCAGGATGGCCTGCGGGTTCGAGATGTCCGCGCCGCCCATCTCGCGGGCTTTCGCCAGCGGGATCATCACGGCGGAGAACAGGCCGAGGCCGCCTGCCGGCCCCGCGCCGGGTCCGGCCTGCCGCACGACGATGCCGACGATGCGCAAGCGCGCTTCGGCGCGCTGGATGTTGAGGCCGCCGGGCAGGGGTGCGCCCAGGCCAGGAATACCCAAGCCCCCGGGAGAGGCCACTGCGCCACCCGGGGCCGCGGTGGAGGCCGACCCAGCGGGCGGCGCCGACGATGCGGATCGCACGTACCCGAGGGTGAGTTCCTTCCCGATGAGCTTCTTCGGTTCGCCGTCCGAGATCCGGCGGGCGAACTCGAGGCTGATCAGGCAGGCATCCTCGTCTCCGTTGTCGAAGAAGCGTCCGGCGTCGAGATCCTGGAACACGCCTTCGCCGCGCGCTGACATCGGCACGCCGCGTGCGGCGGAGAACTCGGAGAACGATTCACACTTCACCTCGACCGGCACGCGCAGCTCCGGATACACCTCGCGCACACGAGGCAGGGCCGCCAGTCGCTTCAGCGCCTCGTCGTCCAGCTTCGGTCGATCGGCCGGCGGTCTGGCGTCCCGGCCGCGGCCGCCGCCGCGCCGCCCGCCGCCGAAGGGCTGTCCCGAGCCCGGCAGAGTGATCTGCGCGGACGTGACCGTGATCGCGTCGAAGACGCCGGAGCGCAGGAAGCTGCCGGCAATCTGATCCTGGATCGCAACGCCGAACGACACCATGCCCACCAGCGACGCGACGCCGATGGCGACGCCCAGCGAGGTGAGGACGGTGCGCAGCACCGACTCGCGCAGGTTGCGCAACGCCAGGCGGAGGGTGTCGGCGCACCTCATGACCGGACCTCGTCGACGATCTGCCCGTCGAGAAGCGTCAGGCTGCGCTGCACCCAGCTTCGGGCCAGCGCCGCGTCGTGGGTCACGATGATCACGGTCTTGCCCGCGTCCCGGTGCAGCGACTGGAGCAGCGCGAGGATGTCGCGCGCCGTCCGGCTGTCGAGGTTGCCGGTGGGTTCGTCGGCCAGCAGGATCTCCGGGCCGTTGGCCAGCGCGCGGGCGATCGACACGCGCTGCTGCTCGCCGCCCGAGAGCTCCTTCGGGCGGTGCGTGCGCCGCGCGCCCAGGCCCACCTGCGCGAGCAGATCGCCGGCGCGACGCTCGCGCTCGGCGCGTGGGACGCCGGCGAACATCATCGCCAGCGCGACGTTCTCCTGCGCCGTCATCGCCGGGATCAGGTTGAACGCCTGGAAGATCATCCCGACGTTGCGGCGGCGGTGCACGCTCAACTGCTCGCGCGTCATCCCGGCCAGGCTCTGGCCGAAGACGTCGAGGACGCCGCCGGTGGGGCGGTCGAGGCCGGCGATGAGGTTGAGCAGCGTCGACTTGCCCGACCCCGACGTGCCCAGCAGGCCCACGAATTCGCCGCGGCCGACGCTGAGGGACACGCCGTCCAGCGCGCGCACCAGGGTCTCGCCCATCGTGTAGTGCTTCGTGAGATCCCGGCTGACGATCGCTGCGTCCATGGGCTGCGCGCTACTTCTTGACCGTCCCGTCTGCCGTTGTCGCTACTCTCGAGAACCGGCGCCCCAGAAGTTGACGCCGTCGCGGACGGCATGCCGGCCGAAGCCCCGCACCTGCTCCGTCGTCACGAAGTACGTTTCCTCGTGGCCGTAGCGGCGCGAGAAGACGACGCGCCCGCTCTGGCCGCCGGGCGTCTGGAAGTTGATCTCGGCCATCGATTTGTCGCGCTTGGACGTCAGGTCGCGGGAGCACAGCGGACACGAGAAGCAGACCTCATCGTGCTGCTTCAACTGGAACGACTCGGGCGCGATGACGGAGTAGTTGCCTGGCTGCGGGCTGAACAACAGCAGCGCCTGCCGGCCGCCACACTCGGTCTTCAGGATGATCTTCACGTTGGGATTGAGAATCCCGTAGCACTTCGGACAGCAGTAATTGCGTTTCATGGCCGGTCCCTCCGCCGCCTGTCGTGGGTCATGGGTATCGTATCATCTTCGACCGGACGGCACGGGCGCCGTGATCCATGGCCGCCGTGCCCCTTGACCCCCGCGCGCCGGCCGGGAGTCCTTGACCGCAGCGCCGCGGACCCATAGAGTGACTGCAGATCCTCTCAGTCAGGGACTACCATCCGATGCCTCCACCGCCGCGTCGTCTCGCCACCCGCGCGTATCCGATCCTGCTGCTTCTGCTGCCGCTGCTGCTGACGGCCCCATCCGCTGGCGGCGCGGTCCCCGCCGCGCAGGGCCCCCGCGTGGAGGCCGCCCGGCAGGGCCCTCGCGTGGCGGCCGACCCGCAGGGCCCCCGCGTGGAGGCCTCGGCCCCGCGTGACACGGCCGCCGGCGCCGATGTCATCGCCCAGGCGATCGACGCGATGTACAACCTCGACTTCGCCGGGGCCCACCGTGTGCTCGACGCGCAAGTGAAAGCGGACGGATCCGATCCGCTCGCACATGCCGCGCGCGGGGCCGCATACGTCTTCGCGGAGTTCGACCGCCTGCACATCCTGGACCTGGACTTCTTCGAAAGCGACGCCGCGCTGACCGACAAGAAGCGCGTGACGCCTGACCCGGCCGTGCGAAGCCTGATCTTCGCGAGCACCACCGAAGCCCGCCGGCTCGCAGGACTGGCGTTGAAGAAGAATGCCTGGGACCGCCGGGCGCTGTTCGCGATGGTGATGGCGGTCGGTGTCGAGACCCAGTACACGGGGATCATCGAGAAGCGGTACCTCCGCGGCGGCACGCTGTCGAAGGAAGGGCAGGACCTGGCGGAGAAGATGCTGGCGCTCACGCCGCCGATCTACGACGCCTACGTGACGCTGGGATCCATCGAGTACACGGTCGGGAACCTGAATCCCGTCTACCGGTTCTTCGCGCGGCTGCGCGGGCTGCGGGGCGACAAGGCGGAGGCCGCGAAGCACCTGCAGATCGTCGTCTCGCAGGGGCACTACTACCGGCCCTACGCCAAGATCCTCCTGTCGGTGTACTACTCGCGCGAGGGCCAGATGAGGCGGGCGCGAGTCCTGCTCGAGGAGCTTCGGCAGCAGTTTCCGAACAACTCCCTGTTCCCACGGGAGATCGCCCGTATCGACGGCAAGATCGCCGCCGGCGGGAAGTAGCCGGCGGCGATCAGCGTCAATCGTTCGTGTGCGACCTCGAGGCGGCCTGACCCCTCCTACTTGCCGATCACGAGAATCGAGAACGACTCCGGCAGCATGGGACCGCGACTGCCGCGGCCTCCCCGGCCGGCCGGCGCGTTCGGGTCGGGCGGCGGCGGGGGCGGTGCGGGGCCGTACTCGGCGGCATCGGTCAGAATGCGGTTCGTCTTCGTGTCCAGCGTGAGGCACTTGGCGCCTGGCATCGTCTGGAGATTCTGCTCCACGACGAACGTGGTCGGGCCGGTCTCCTTGACGATCGTCATGGTCCCGTTGCCGTGCGAGCTGAACACCTCCATGGTCGCGGGATTGAACACCGCGCCGTCGGACCCGCCGGCCAGCGGCAGCGTCGTGATGATCTTCCCGTCGTCCGCGTTGAGGATCACCATCATCGGCTGCGCCGGCGTCACCGGCGGGTTCCCCGATTGTCCGCAGGCCGCAAACAGCACGCGGTTCTTCGCATCGAGCGCCAGCCCGTTGCAGCGGCCGCCCTTGTCGCCGAACTCGTAGTGCGCCGTCACCTTCATGGCCGCGGTGTCGATCACCGCCACGCTGGCCTTGTCCTGGAGGACGACGTAGAGGTGGCCCTTCCCGTCGCCCACGCCCTGCTCCGGCACGCCGCCGAGGTCGATCGTGGCGAGGATCCTGCCGTCGTTGGCGTCCAGGACCGTCGCATCCAGTGTCGGATGGCTGAACAGGTAGATGCGCTGCTGGGCCTGGTCGGCGTAGATCCCGTCCGGCCGGTTCTTCGGATCGAGATCAATCGTCTTGATCGGCTTCAACGTCTTGGCGTCGAACATCATGACCGGCGTGCTGCCGGCGAAGCCGTGGCCCGACTTGACGTCGACCACCGCGCCGTTCGCCCGGACGTCGGGAATCTCGCCGATGGGCGCGAGCGTGTCGAGGTCGAACACCGTGACCCGCGCGGGGATCGGGGTCGCGCCCGGCACCGCGCCGCGCGGGATGTAGATGCGGCGTCCCGTGACGTCGGCGTAGATGTAGTCGAATCCGCCGAGACCGCCCACCTTCGCGGTCTTGAGGATCGAGTAGGGCCCGGCGCTCGGGGCCGGCTGGGCGAGTGCGACCGCCGTGAGGACCCCGATGGCCGCGGCCAGCGCGAGACAGGAACGTCGCATGGGCATTCTCCTTGAATCGCCCCTCAGCCAGTCGGGCGTGAAGGGGCGCGGCCACCATAGCAGACCCACATGAAGAACTGCTGAAACCGACGGGTGAAACCGACAGGTGGACCGGCGGGTGGACCGTTGACGCCACGGGCCGATCGGTGCCATCGTCAGAAGAATCCGTTCCCTATCCACGCATCGACGGCGGCGGCGGCCGCCTCATTTCTGTATTGAGGAACACCATGACCTGTTACGGCGCCAACGAGCTTGCGGCCAGCCTTCGAGTCGTCAGGACCAACACCGTGCAGATCGCCGAGGACATTCCGGAAGCGCAGTACGGCTTCAGGCCGACCCCCGACTCGCGATCGGTCGGCGAACTGCTCGCGCACATCGCGCTGGGCTACCAGTTCCAGAAGCTCGTGCACGTCGACGAGAAGCGGACGACCCTCGCAGGGATGGATTTCGGCGCGCTCATCGGGCGCTTCCGGGAGGCCGAAGCGACGCTGGCCGGCAAGGCGCAGATCGTCGAGGCGCTGAAGGCGAATGGCGAGGCCTGGGCCTCGTGGGTCGGAGGATTGTCGGAGGACTTCCTCGCCGAGCGCGTCGGGATGCCCGGCGAGCCGCCCACGAGCAAGTGCCGGTTCGAGATGATCCTGTCGACCAAGGAGCACGAGATGCACCATCGCGGACAGTTGATGCTCGTCGAACGGCTGCTCGGCATCGTGCCCCACCTGACGCGCGAGCGCCAGGCGCGGATGCAGCCGCAGAAGTAGACTGGCAGGTCGGTTCGGCTGAGGGCGATCGTCGGCGAGTCAGCGGGTGGCGGCGGGGCGGCCGGATGCTCCGCCGACGGCGTCGTACAGTGTCTCGGGAGCGATGTCCGCGCCGTTTGGCCACTCGATCGTCCCGGAGTCTGCATTGACCCGAAACTCGGCGAAGCGTTCAGGTGAGAGCAGCGGAGCGAAGACGCCCCTGAACCTGATCAGCCGCGACAGATCCACTTCACCGGACACGCCGTCGTCGAACCGGAGGTAGACGCGGTAGTCCGCGACGATTCGGGCTTCGACGACGTCATGCAGCATGGCGCTACTCCAGAGGCGCGATCGGCACCAGCGGCAGGTCGCGGATGGCTATCGCTGCCCGCTCCGCACCGTATCGGGCGTGGAAATGCGGCGGCGCGTGGTCATTGTAATACATGGCGATGACGACGCCGAAGAAGCGAGAGATCTCGGGCAACGCCTGCCTCCTGCGGTCCAGGAGGCAAGTGCCGCGCCAATTGCGGAGCTTTGAAAACCCTCGGAGATCGCGACGGTGACGTGCGGGAGAGCGCAGAAACTGCGAGGCTGAGCCCCTGAGTGGATGGCAATACCTGCTACCGGGGCGTTTACCCGAAGAAGCCTCTGCGACCGGGCGTCGTCACGGTTTCAGCCGCTAGCCGGACTCCGCCTGGCTCAGATTCTGACGAAGAAGGGCACAGCCATGAGCACCACCCCAATGACCACGAGAAGGATGGTGTTGTCGATGAAGTACGGGAAAACCATGAGCGCGAGCCCGCAGACGAGCGGAACCACCGCGTGCTGCTTCTTGCCGTAAATGAAGAAGCCCATCCCGAAGGCGCCGAACAGGAAACCCCAGAAGATGGAAGTTGTGCTCAATCGACCCTCACCTGACGAATGGTACGCTGTCCATCTGGCACACGCCTCGCAGGTGGTCCTTAGTCCCTTCCAGGCCCGTCCACCACGCATCCGACCGCCCCGGCCAGCGGCTGACACGCCAACGGCACCGGAGCGGCCGCAAACCGCAGCCGCTCGGCATCGGCGACGACGTAGATGGTGTCTGGCGACAAACGTCCGTGCTGCACGTCGCGCATCGTGCCCGCGCACGTCGCCGCCAGCGCGTTCGAGTTGAAGCGGCCCGCCGAACCGGAGTTGATCGTCAGGCCATACCGCCCGGCCAGATACAGCAGCGGCGCGAACGGCGCCGGTTCCTGTCCGCAGGCCGCCGGTGGTACGACCACCAGGTGGCGAAAGCGCGGAGCGGCCGACGACCAGTAACGATCCCGGGAGGGATCGCTCCACTCGTACCACGAAGGATCCGAGCGCATCGCGCGGTTTGCGACGTATCGGCTGCGCAGGTCGCACGCCTGGACCGTGCTCGCCGCGGTCAGGATCAGCAGCGCGGTCCGCAGCCGGCATCGCGCGGCAACGACGGCGATCGCGCCGGCTGCGAGCAGATAACCAGCCGGCCAGAAGAACCGGCCCGTCGAACGGAATGCTCCGTACCAGACCAGGATGCTGTCCGGTAGCGCAATCTCGGCAATGACCTGCTGCCCGAAGGTGACCCTCGGGCT
>Ga0315275_10007386_pt1 | contig 10607 bp, 7 predicted proteins | sample YL17G03_0_MG_FD_205557 | JGI IMG/M metagenome (GOLD analysis project Ga0315275, IMG submission 205557) | Sediment microbial communities from Yellowstone Lake, YNP, Wyoming, USA - YL17G03_0 | ecosystem: Environmental > Aquatic > Freshwater > Lake > Sediment | place: USA: Wyoming | collected...
TGGCGCCCACGCTCTTGAAGGTGTCTTCGACGGGGGCGGTGACCAGCAGGCCGTCCAGTCCCACCTCCGCTATTTTCGCCCGCAGCTTGGCCAGCCGCTGGTTCACGATCCCTCTCCCACCAGCGCCGCCAGGGCCTCCAGGGCCAGGATGTAGCCCCGCCAGCCCTGGCCGGCGATCTGCCCCTGCGCGATGTCGGCCATGACCGAGCGGCGGCGGAAGGGCTCGCGGGCGTGGATGTTGGAGAGATGTACCTCGATGAAGGGCAGCCCGCACCCCTCCAGCGCGTCGCGCAGCGAGAGGCCGTAGTGGGTCAGGGCGCCCGGGTTGATGATGATCGCCCGGGCCTGCTCCGCCTCCGCCTGGATGAAATCGATGATCGCGCCCTCGTGGTTGGACTGGAACGGACGCACCTCGATACCCAGCTCCGCGCCGCGCTGAGCGACCCGCTCCTCGATCTCGCCCAGCGCCAGCGAGCCGTACACCTCCGGCCGCCGCTTGCCCAGCGTATTGAGGTTAGGCCCGTTGATGAGAAGGAACCTCACTCTCTCCCCTTACGCCGCAGCCGCTGCACGTTCGCCGCGGCCTCCCGGTAGCGCCGCCGCCTCTCTTCGTCGCTCACGTGGGTGTAGATCTGGGTGCTGGTGGCCCTGGCGTGGCCGAGAAGCTCCTGCACCACCCGCAGATCGGCCCCGCCGTCCAGCATATGGGTGGCGAAGGTGTGACGCAACAGGTGGGGGAAGACCCTCTCGTCCAGGCCCGCCTTGAGGGCGTAGCGCCGCAGCAGCAGCTGCACCGCCCGCGTCGAGAGGCGGCCACCCTGCTTGTTCAGGAAGAAGGCCCGCTCCTGGGGCCGGCGCACGAGGGCCGGCCGGCCCTCCTTCAAGTAGCGCTCCAGCGCCTCCGTCGCCGCCCGGCCCATCAGGGCGATGCGCTCCTTGCTCCCCTTGCCCAGCACCCGCACCTCCCGCTCGCCGAGGCTGACATCGCGCGTGTCCAGGCCAACAAGCTCGCTCAGGCGCAGGCCGGCGGCGTAGAAGAGCTCGACGATGGCTCTGTCACGCAGGTCCTTGGGCTCGTCTCCCTGTACCGCCGCCAGGATGTTTAGTACCTGGGCGCCGCTGAGGAAGCTGGGCAGCCGCCTCCCCTTTTTAGGCCCGCGCACGCCCAGCAGGGGGTCCTGCGCCACGCGGCCCTCACGAGCGAGGAAGCGGTAGAACGACCGTATGGTGCTCACCTTGCGCACAATGCTCGCCACCGCCATCCCTTCCGCCCGAAGCTCCGCCAGGTAGCGGCGGAGCACGAGGCGGTCGACGGCGGTTATAGCGGCCCCGTCCCGTTCCTCCAGGTGGCGGAAGAAGGCGCGCAGGTCGGTCTCGTAGTTGCGTAGGGTCAGGGGCGAGAGGTTGCGCTCCGCCCGGAGCGTACGGATGTAAGCAGCCAGCAGGTCTTCGGCCATCCGGCCTATGCCCTCACACCCGCCGGCGTTTCTTCCGGCAGGTCGCCGCGCCAGGAGCACTGGAGGCAGCGGGCCTTCTCGCGGCCGCTGGCGGCGACGAGGCCGCCGCACTGGGGGCAGGGAGCGGCCAGCGGCCGGCTCCAGGCGACGAAGCGGCAGCGGGGATAGTTCTCGCAGCCGTAGAAGACGCGCCCGCGGCGGCTGCGCTTCTCCAGCAGCTCGCCGCCGCACTGGGGGCAGCGAACGCCGATCTTGACGACCAGGGGCCGCGTGCCCTTGCACTGGGGATAGCGCGAGCAGGCCAGGAACGGCCCGTAGCGTCCCTGCTTGGCCACCATGGGCGAGGCACACTCGGGGCAGGGGTCGTCGCTGGCTGGTAGCGGCTCGCTTTCGCCCTCCAGCGGGCGAGTGTTGCGGCACTCCGGGTAGCCGGAGCAGGCCAGGAAGCGACCGCGCCGGCCCCAGCGGATGACCATCGGCTGGCCGCAGAGGTCGCACGTCTCGGTCGTCTCCTCGCGGACGGCTGGGGCGGCGGCGGCGGCCGCGAGGGCGTCCATGAGCGGGGCGTAGAACTCCTCGATCACCGGCTGCCAGGGCCGCTCGCCGCGCGCGATCTCGTCCAGCTGCTCCTCCATCTCGGCGGTAAAGTTCACGTCTACGATGTCCGGGAAGTAGGTGGTGAGCAGGTCGTTGACCACGACCCCCAGATCCTGGGGCCGCAGGCGGCCGTTGGTCTTCTCCACGTAGCCGCGCTGCTGCACGGTGGCCAGGATGGGGGCATAGGTGCTGGGCCGCCCGATACCGTTCTCCTCCAGCGTGCGGATGAGGGAGGCCTCGGTATAGCGAGGCGGCGGCTCGGTGAAGTGCTGCTCGGGGAAGAGGCCCAGCAGCCGCAGAGCGTCGTCCGCCGCCAGCGGTGGCAGCGGGTTCTTGCCCACGTCCTCCTCCTCGCCCTCCTCGCGCGACTCGACATAAAGCTGGCGATAGCCCGGGAAGGCCATCTGCGTGTTGGTGGCGCGCAGGAGGTAGACATCGCGGCCGGAGGTGGGCTTGGCGTGGATGTCGACGCTGGTGACGTCGTAGCGGGCGTCCTCCATCTGGCTGGCCACCATTCGCTGCCAGATGAGGGTGTACAGCCGGAGCTGGTCGCGCGACAGTAAGCGGCGGACGGCCTCCGGCTCGCGGTAGGTGGAGGTGGGACGGATGGCCTCGTGAGCCTCCTGGGCACCCTTCACCTTCTTCTTGTAGATGCGGGCCGACGGCGGCAGGAAGGCGGCGCCGAACTTCTCGCCGATGTAGCGGCGCGTCTCCGCGAGGGCCGACTGCGCCACCTGGGTAGAGTCGGTGCGCATGTAGGTGATGAGGCCCACCTCGCCCTCGCCGCCCAGCGCCAGGCCTTCGTAGAGCTGCTGGGCGATGCTCATGGTGCGCTGAGCGGAGAAGCCCAGCCGCCGCGATGCCTCCTGCTGGAGGGTGCTGGTGATGAACGGCGGCGACGGGCGCCGCGCCTGCTGTTTCTTCTGGACGGAAGCCACCTGATAGGCGGCCCGCTGCAGCAGGGAAACGATGCGCTCGGACTCGGTCTGGCTGTGGACCTCCAGCTTGCCCCGCTTGCCGGCCAGGCCGACCAGGCGGGCGCGAAAGTGGTGACCCACAGGGCTGGGCGGCCCGGCTTCTGCCTCCAGCTCAGCCTCGATGGTCCAGTACTCCTGGGGCACGAAGCCCTGGACCTCCCGCTCGCGCTCCACCACCAATCGCAGCGCCACCGATTGCACTCGTCCCGCCGACAGGCCGCCGCGCACCTTCTTCCAGAGGAGCGGGCTCAGCTTGTAGCCCACCAGCCGGTCCAGGACACGGCGGGCCTGCTGGGCGTCCACCAGTTGCATGTCGATCCCGCGCGGATGGCGGAAGGCCTCCTTCACGGCCTGGGAGGTGATCTCGTGGAAGACCACCCGCTGCAGCGACGCGTCGTCGAGCTCCGCCGCCTGCGCCAGGTGCCAGGCGATGGCCTCGCCCTCACGGTCGGGGTCGGTGGCCAGGAAGACAACATCGGCGCGCTGGGCCGCGTCCTGGATGTCCTTCACTACCTGGCGCTTCTCCTTGGGCACGAGGTAGTACGGCTCGAACCCGTGCTTGACATCGACCCCCAAGGCGGACTTGGGCAGGTCACGGACGTGGCCGACGGAAGCCTTGACCTCGAAGGTTCGGCCGAGGATGTTGGCGATGGTTCTGGCCTTTGCCGGCGACTCTACCACCACCAGGCTACGGCCGCTGCTCTTGGCTCCCTTCCGCGGAAGGGAGGGCAGGCTACGCTTGGTCACCGATATCACGCTCCGTAGGCGGCGCCGGCTTCGCGCGCCCGAACGTAGCTCATCGAGCCCATCTGTCGCACCAGGCCCTTCAGCTCCAGCATGGCGAGGGCGCTGCTCACAGCGGCGATAGGGAGGCCGCTGCGACGCCGCACCTCGTCGATGTGGATGGGCTCCGTGGAGATATGGCGCAGGAGCTGCTGCTCCGTGTCGTCGGCGGGGATGAGAGTCTTCATCTCGAGCTGTTGGGGCACCATGGTCAGGTTCAGCTCTTCCAGCACGTCGCGGGCGTTCTGCACCAGCTTCGCGCCCTCCTGGATGAGCTGATGCGTGCCGCGGCTCTGAGGTGAGAAGACGCTGCCGGGCACGGCAAACACCTCGCGGTTCTGCTCCAGGGCCAGGCCAGCGGTAATCAGCGCCCCGCTCTTCACGTCGCCCTCGACCACCAGTACGCCCAGGCTCAGGCCGGACATGATGCGATTGCGCCGCGGGAAGTGCTCGCCGCGGGGCTGGGTGCCCGGGGGGTAATCGCTCACCAGGGCGCCGGCCTCGCGCACCTCCTGCGCCAGCTTCAAGTGCTCCGGCGGGTAGACGATGTCCAGCCCGCAGGCCATGACCGCCACGGTGCGGCCGCCGTGGTCGAGGGCCGCCCGGTGAGCGATGGCGTCGATGCCGCGGGCCAGGCCGCTGACGATGGTGATACCCTGCGACGCCAGGTCCGAGGCCAGGTGCTCGGCGACCTGGCGACCGTAGGGCGTGGGCCGGCGCGTGCCGACGACGGCCACCGCCCACTCGTCGGCGTCCGTGAGCTCGCCGCGGACGTAGAGGACCGGAGGCAGGTCGAAGATCTCCTTCAGGTGCGGCGGGTAGCCGGCGTCGTTCCAGGTGATGGCGCGCACGTTCAGGCGGGCCAGCCGTTCGACCTCCGCCTCGGGCGAGATGTTGGGCCGCTGAGCGACGATGGCGGTGGTAGCGCGCTCGTCCAGGCCGGCAGCCCGCAGCTCAGCGGCGGTGGCGCGCCAGGCGTTCTCCAGGCGGCCGAAGCGCTTCTCCAGGAGCTGGTAGCGGGCGCGCCCGACGCCGGCTATGCGATTCAAGGCGACCCAGTACGGGGTATCGCTGGTCTGGCCGGTCATAGTCAGACAATTCTAGCACGGGCCCGAAAGGAGGACAAAGGCGGGGTGGTGATGCGTGGCGTCAGGGGTTGATGCAGGTGCTTATAGTGCTGGGCAGGACAACTTTCTATCTATTCCAGCAAACGTCATGGTGTCACTAGGACTATGTGGTGTTGTGAAGAGGAAAAGTCTGCAATCTTCACCCGAAAGGTGCCTTATTTCTGCAACCTCTTGAAGAGTGGCCTCCTGCCAGTCCCGATATATGTCTTTGTCCTGCTCACGCCAACCACCCGGCTTCTTCATCTGGACCTCAACCGGAAGTATTGGAGCTTCGGCGATGTCACCGGCGGGCTGAATCAGATAGTGCTCGGTTATGATGGGGAACTCATCGGAAACGTGCTCCTGCAATTCCCTAAAGGAATCCAGGCCGGAAAGATCGGTGGACGGAACGATAGAACGAATTTCCGACCTAAGCGTTTCAAGCTGGATGCTTTCTGGGGCAGCCAGTTGGGTTTCTTCCGGCGCTAGAGTCGCTTCTGGGGCGCCTCCGATCGGAGTGGGAGAAGCCCCTCCTTCTTCCCCGCTGCCGTCACCGCAGCCCACGGCCAGCGCGACGAAGGCGAGCGCCAGCATGGCCAGGACCCAAAGGCGCTTGAGCAAGCCGCCCTCTTTCGCCCTACCCGCCGTTCGTTTCGTCCGGCGGCTCTTCTTTGATCACCCGCACGCGTTTGATGCGGCGGCCGCTGACGGCGAGGATGCGCACGATCAGCCCATCGACGCGAACTTCCTCGCCGGCGGTGGGCATCTTGTCCAGGTGGCTGAGGATGAAGCCGCCCACGCTGTCGAAGTCGCCCTCCTCCACCTTCACCCCGAACAGCTCCTCGAGCTCGTCGATGCTCACGCGGGCGTCCAGAATCGCCTCGTGGTCGCTGATGCGGTGGATGCTCTCGTCCTCGCGGTCGAACTCATCCGTGATCTCGCCGACGATCTCCTCCAGCAGGTCTTCCACCGTCACCAGGCCGGCGGTGCCGCCGTACTCGTCCACCACGATGGCGATGGAGAGCTTGGTCCGGAGCATCTCGGCCAGCAGCTCGTCCGCCCGTTTGCTCTCGGGCACGAAGTAGGCGGGTCGGGCCAGCGACTTGACGCCGGGGCGACGGCCGCCGTTGGTCAGGAAGCCCAGCACCTCGCGGGCGTAGACCACACCGATGACGTTGTCGATGGTGGTCTCGAAGACGGGGATGCGGCTGTAGCCCTGCTCGACGATGATGCGGGCCACATCGCTGAAGGAGGCGTCGCTGGGCACAGCCACGATGTCGGTGCGGGGCACCATGATCTCGCGGGCGGTGGTCTCTTCCAGGGCCATGATCCCTCGGATCATCTGTCGCTCCTCGGCGTCCATGGTGCCGGCGCCGTCCTTCATCTCGGCCAGGCCCAGCAGCTCCTCAGCATCGTCCGCCGGCTCCGCGCTCGACCGCGACCCTCGCAGGAGGAGGCGCGCGGGCAACTCCAGGAGCGCTGCCGGCAGACGCAAGGCGATCCTAACCACAGCCACAAAGGGCCCCAGGTAGGCCGCCCAGCGCTGCGGGTCGGCCGATACCACCAGACGCGGCAGCGTCTCGATCAGCGCCAGGCCGGCCAGCGTGATCACGGCGGTGACGGCCAGGGTCGCCCAGTTGTACCCGGCCTCGCGCAGCACGAGATAGATGACGATGGCGGTGCTGCCGATTAGGGCCAGGCTGCGGGCCAGCGCCAGGGTCGCGTACACCTCGCGGGCCTCGCGCAGGTAGCCGGCCAGTCCGCCTGAGGCGGACGAGTGGAAGGGGCCTTTTTGGCCCAGGAGGCGCGGCCGCACTCGATGACTCGAGGCCACCGCCGCCTCGGCCGCTGTCACCAGGGTCAGGAGCGCCAGGGCTGCCGCCAGGAGCAGCAACCCGGGCCAGTCGTCGCTATTCACCCTTCCTCCGCCGTTTGGGGCGCGCCCGCGCGGGCATCCCCACCGCCGTCGTATCCGGCGGCACGTCGCGGGTGACCACCGACCCGGCGCCGGTGGTAGCGCCTTCGCCCACCTTCACCGGCGCCACCAGCATCGTGTCGCTGCCGATGAACGCCCCTTTGCCGATCACGGTGCGATGCTTGCGGACGCCGTCGTAGTTGCAGGTGACGGTGCCGGCGCCGATGTTCACATCCTCGCCCACCTGGGCGTCGCCCACGTAGGCGAAGTGGCCCATTTTGGCGCCTCGCCCGAGGCGGGCCTTCTTGACCTCGGCGAAGTTGCCGACGTGCACGTTGTGGGCCAGGTGCGTCCCTTCGCGTAGGTGGGCGAAGGGGCCCACGGTCACCCCGTCTTCCAGCACCGCGCCCTCGACCAGCGAGGCCACGATGCGGCAGCCGTCGGCGATCCGCGAGTCGCGGATGATCGTATTCGGCCCGATAGCGCAGTCGCGGCCGACGGTCGTTCGCCCGGAGATGACGCTGTTGGGTAGGATGACTGTGCCCGCGCCCACCGCCACGCCGTCCTCGACGTAGGTGGTGGCCGGGTCAACCAGTGTGACGCCCGCCAGGAGGAGACGCTGGCAGACCCGTTGGCGGGCCAGGGCCTGCGCTCGCGGCTTCGCCAGCGCCTCGAGGGCCAGCTCGCGAGCGGTCTCGTATCCCACCTCCGCTATCGAGCGGCGGAGTTGCGCTCGCAGAGTGGGGGTGAGCGTCAGGCCCAGCTCGACGGCCAGCCGCTGTACCTCCGCCTGTCGAACAGCCGCGCCTGTGCCCGCCGGCGCCTTCGCAGCCCTGGTCGTGGCCATGATCTCTATCGAGCCACAGGACCCAGCAAGCCTCGGGACAGGCAAGGGGAATCGGCGCCGTTGGAGATAGACAAGAGCGCTGGAAGGAGGATACCGGAAGCGCGTCGCCCCCGCCTCGGGCGGGGGCCGTCGCCGGTACTATGGTCTGCTAAAGGTGGTTCGGATTCCTGCGTGCTCAACCGTTGCGCGCCTTGTGGACGGAACGCCCCGAACTCTGCCGGGGCGTCCTGCTCCACTAACATGCTAGCCGTAAGCCGGAAGGCTGTCAAGGAGCGAATGGGAAGGGTCATGGGTCAAGGGGGCGGTCCTCGGCGTGCCACACGGGGAGTGGCGGCGTGCGCCTCTCCATGCCCCAGCCTTCAGGCTGGGGTAGAATCGCCTCTCGTGTCTCGTCAAAGGGCAGGCGTGCTATAATCCTGTCACCCGCCTGAGGCGGGCCCCCCAGCCGGGGCAGGCCTGGATATGGACAGCCAGCGAATCCGCGAGACTTTCCTCCGCTTCTTCCAAGAGCGAGACCATCGGGTTATGCCCAGCGCGCCCCTGGTGCCGCCGGGCGACCCGACGCTGCTGTTCACCAGCGCCGGCATGGTACAGTTCAAGCCCTACTTCGAGGGGCGCACGGCGCCACCGGCCCGTCGACTCGCGTCCGTCCAGAAGTGCTTTCGCACCAGCGACATCGATTCGGTGGGCGACAGCGGGCATCTCACTTTCTTCGAGATGCTGGGCAACTTCAGCGTCGGCGACTACTTCAAGGCGGAGGCCATCCCCTGGGCCTGGGAGCTGGTGACTGCCAAGAGCTGGTTCGCCATGGCCCCGGAGCGCCTCTGGGCTGCCGTCTACCTCGACGACGATGAGGCCTTCGAGATGTGGCGAAAGGTCGGGGTGCCGGCCGAGCGCATCATGCGCTACGGCGAGGAGCACAACTACTGGTTCTCCGGCGACGTCGGCCCCTGCGGCCCCTGCAGCGAGCTGCACTACGACTTGGGCGCTATGCCCGGCTGCCCCGAGTGCCAGCGCGACGCCTGCCACCCGGCGGTGGAGTGCGGCCGCTTCCTGGAGATCTGGAACCTGGTATTCATGACCTTCTTCCAGCACCCCGACGGCTCGCGGACGCCCCTGCCGGCCAAGAATATCGACACCGGCGCCGGGCTGGAGCGCATGGCGGTTGTCCTCCAGGACGTGCGCTCGGTGTACGAGACCGACCTCTTCCGGCCCATCATCAGCCGCATCGAGGAGCTGTGCGGCCGCCGCTACGGCGAAGATGCCGCCACCGACCGGGCGATGCGCATCGTGGCCGAGCACACGCGGGCAGCGGCGTTTCTGATAGCGGAACGCGTCATGCCGGGCAATGAGAAACAGGGATACTCTGTGCGGCGCGTCCTGCGGCGGGCGGTGTACTACGGGCGCCACTACCTGGGGCTCGACCGGCCGTTCATGGCCGAAGTGACAAACGCCGTGGTGGAGACCATGGGCCAGGCCTACCCCGAGCTCCGCCAGCAGCAGGACTTCGCGCTGCGGATCATCCAGCCAGAAGAGGAGCGGTTCGAGGAGACGCTGAGCCGAGGCGAGGGTATAGTGGGAGGCCTGCCGGCAGTAAGAGCCATGCTGCACCGTGCTGCGGAGCGCTTCGCGCCGATGGTGCGGCAGAAGCTGGGCGAGATCGTGCCGCCGCAGACCTTGGAGGACATTGCGGCAAACCGTCGGATTCGCAACGAGATCCGAGCAATCTGCCAAGACTGGCAAACAGAGATAGTAGAGGGGCTCACGGGAACGGAAGCGACCACGCGAGGCTGGGGCCCTTCGGAAGACGAGGCGACCTATTTTCACCTGGACCGTTTCGTCGCGCCCGTGAGGGACGAGGTCGTCTCTTGGAGTGGAGAGGCCCCAATACTTCGGAAGCTGAGCCAGGAAGCAGGCCAGACGATCAAGACCGACGGGTTGTCAGCCGCCGAACTCATCGCTCTCCACAGCCTCGAGACGGGCACCTGGGAGGGGAGCACTGACCCCGCCAAGGTGGTTCGCCACTTGCGCGACGCTGTCGCTCGAAGGCTGGAGGCGGCGGTTCGCGCTGCCCAGCCCGGGGTGATTTCCGCCGAGGAGGTCTTCCTCCTCCATGACACCTACGGCTTCCCCATGGAGCTCACCCGCGAGATCGCCCGCGAGCACGGCTTCACCGTCGACGAGGAGGGATTCGAGCGCGAGATGGAAAAGCAGCGAGAGAGGGCGCGGGCCGCCGCCAAGTTCGGCGCCGAGGGCTCGACAGACGCCTACGGCTCGCTGGCCGAGCTGGAGATCGCTTTCCTGGGCTACGAGACGCTGACGGTCGAGACCACCGTCGTCGGCCTGCTGGCCGGCGGCGCCCAGGGCGAGAGCGCCGCCGAGGGCGAGGCGGTGGAGGTCGTCCTGCGGGAGACCCCCTTCTACGCCGAGGCCGGCGGCCAGGTGGGCGACCGCGGCGAGATCGTCGGGCCGCACGGGCGGGTGCGGGTGGAGGACACCCAGCGCGCCGCCGAACGCCTCATCGTCCACCGCGGCCGTGTGGTGGAGGGGCGCATCGCCGTCAACGATGCGGTGGTGGCCCAGGTGGACGCGGCCCGCCGCTACGACACCATGCGCAACCACACCGCCACCCACCTCCTCCACGCCGCGCTCCGCCGCGTGCTGGGCACCCACGTCCGCCAGGCCGGCTCGCTGGTCGCGCCCGACCGCCTGCGCTTCGACTTCACCCACGTGGAGGCCCTCGGACCGGACGAGCTGGCGGCGGTGCAGGGCCTGGTCAACGACCGCGTCCGCGCCGACCTGGCGGTGCGCACCCGCCAGTCGTCGTTCGACGAGGCGATGGCCGAAGGCGTGCTCGCCTTCTTCGACGAGAAGTACGGCGACGTAGTGCGAATCGTGGAGACGAGGGAGGACGGCGAGCGCTTC
>Ga0315275_10007388_pt1 | contig 10606 bp, 12 predicted proteins | sample YL17G03_0_MG_FD_205557 | JGI IMG/M metagenome (GOLD analysis project Ga0315275, IMG submission 205557) | Sediment microbial communities from Yellowstone Lake, YNP, Wyoming, USA - YL17G03_0 | ecosystem: Environmental > Aquatic > Freshwater > Lake > Sediment | place: USA: Wyoming | collected...
CTTTCGCCGCACCCGAACTTCGTTCCAGTCAACCCCAGGTCGGTTCGAAGCACCCACAACAGCATCCGATCGGTGTCCACGGTTAGCTGCACGGGTTTGCCGTTGAGCGTGAATTGGATGGTCTCCGTCATAGGTGATTCCTCCATGATGGCAGATGAAAGGGAATGTCGATGCGCAGAGATTTCTCTCCTCTGGGCGAAAGCTCTTCGCCAGCCTTCGAAAGGCAAGGATTATCGAAGAGGCAGATGGTTCAAATACCAGTTGTTTGCCTCTTCCATCACTCTTTTGAGATGTTCACGAAACGTGTGATTTGCCCCGTCGATGATTTCGAGTTGAGAACCAGCAGGCAGAAGTCTGATGCCTTTTTTTGATTTCTCGAGCAACTGCGTCTCCTCCCAATCGTTCGGATCATTGCCGTGAATGAGAAGAACGGGGCAGTGGATTCCGCTCAGGAGCTCCTTCTGGTTTATTTCCTCAAAGCTTCGCAAGAGTTGTCTACCAACAAGTCTGTCATTACCCGACCGATCCTTTGTCGTCAGATACCCCTTCGCTCGAATTTCTCTCAACTGTTCTTCGGAATAGTATTCCGACCAATCGTACTTCATGTAGTCTGTTGGTGCGCCGGTCAGGACCATGGTACGGATGCCTGGGTCAGTGCACTTCAAGCAGATCAGTCCTCCCAAGCTATGTCCATAGAGCGCGAAGGTTGTACATCCTCTTTTCTTGACGAACTCGAGGGCACACTGCAGGTCATCAATCATGTTGTGAGTGGACAGAATATCCATGCTGCTCTCGCCGCATCCGCTGAAGTCGAACCGCAGGACGTTGTAGCCCTTCTCATTGAACGACTCTGCGAGCGCGTCGAACCTGCCTTGCGACGATTTATCGTTGGTGAATCCGTGCGCCATAACGATCGCTGCCTTGGAGTCAGCTTGATGGAAGCAGCCGATCAGGGTCAAATGACGTGAGTTCTGAAAGTAGATTCGATCCATAGAAGCGTTGTCTGAGAAAGTGGGTTTCACGCTCGATGTGAAATTACAACGTTGAGAGCAATAATCAAGAGCACAACTGCGCCGACGATTTGCGCATGCGAGCCGAGGGAACGCCGTGCCCGTTTTCCTCCGGCGATTGCAAACATGGAGACGAGCATTGTGACACCCCCAATGATGACGCTGGGATACCAAACGTCGATTCCCAGGGCGGCCAGTCCTAGTCCGACGGCAAGAGCATCGATGCTCGTTGCCGTGGAGAGGGTGACAAGTGTCCAGCCCCGGCTTGGATCGCTGGATGGTTTGGTGCTGGGGACCTCTCTTGATGCGAGAATCATCCGTATCGCCACGAACGTCAGCAGCGCAAATGCGATCCAATGATCGAACGATTTAATATAAGGCTCGATTTGTGCACCCACGGACCAACCCGCGATTGGCATCAAGGATTGAAAGAGGCCAAAGTGGAATGAGATTCTGAACGCGGCCCTTCTGTCGTTGAGGTACCCGGAGGCGCTTAGTGCCAACGAAACCGCAAAACAATCGAGTGAAAGTGAGAAAGCCAGTGCTATGATTTCTACGGTAGACATGGTCGATTATGTTCTGCTGGGAATACACCCAATCGTCGACCGTCAGGATGAAAGTCCTGACAGCACGTCTTCTTTTGTCGTTAGGAGTTATCTCCTGACAACACCCTTCCTCTCCTAAGAGGGAATGAGGAAGATCTGTGTCAATTCCTATTTCAGCCACCCATTGTAGAGCTCCGCCCGGCGATTTGGCAGAAACAATGTGCGTGCATGTGACGATGGAATCAAGCTCAGGTCGAGATCACAATAAAGAATTTCCTCTGTTCCTTTCTCGGCGCGTGCGATGACATTGCCTTCCGGATCGCAGACAAACGACTCACCGGAGAATTCAAGCTTCGGTTCTTTCCCCACACGGTTACAGAGAGCCGTGAAGAATCCATTCTGAAATGCCGCAACTCTCATCTCTGCCTCGTAAAGACCTTCAGGCCACTCGTCAACGGCACCAGCCTGCGGGATGACGACCACTTCTGCTCCCGCGAGAGCGAGCGCCCTCATGTATTCAGGGTAATGCCGATCGTAGCAAATGGCCACGCCGATCTTGCCGAAGCCGGTATCATAGACCGGTGCCCCGAGATCTCCCAAAGAGTAGTAGCCTCTTTCGTGGAAGCAGGCGTAATCTGGCACGTGTACCATTCTCGTCTTTCCCAGCAATTCGCCCTGAGGAGAGATCACCGGGGAAGAATCATATGTCCTTTCGCTATCACGCTCGAACATATTCAGAACGAATGACACTCCGTGCTTCCGTGCCAGCGCGACGAACGCATCAGTTGTTGGACCGGGAATGGATTCGGCCAGGTCTGCGACAGCGCCAGACGCTTTGTCCTGTGGATAAAATGGTTCGAATGCGAGTTCGGCAAAACAGATGACCTGCGCCCCTTGCCGTGCTGCCTTCTCGGCATTCTCGAATCCCTTGGCGAGATTCGCTGTCTTGTCAGTGGTGGCGTGTTGCTGAATGAGAGCAATTCTCATACGACGGCTTTGCTTTCTTCAAAAAGTTGTCAGCGATCTGATTTCTTATGACTTATGGCGACTCCCGCACCAGCAGTGTTGAACGTCGTCTCAAAGTTCTTCAGGCTCGTCACGTACTCAGCATACTCTCGGATGCCGTTGTAGCCGCCGCGACGACTAGAGACGTTGTGTGCGGCAAAACATCCTCCGACAAGTAGTCTTGGTGTCACGTCGATGAAGTACTGCTTATACCATTCTTTGTCGGCGTCCGAGAAAACGAAATCGAAGGGTCCCTCCAGTTTCTTGACAAGATCATGGGCATCAGCGAGTCGTGCGTCGATGAAGTCGGAAAGACCAGCTTCCTTGAAATTCGCCAACGCCTGCTTGTGGCGCTGCTCGTCGATCTCTATCGTAATCAACTTTCCCCCCGTTTTGCTGAGCGCCCACGCAATCCAAATCCCTGAGTGTCCGGTCGAAGTCCCGATCTCCAATGCTCTGGTATACTTCCCCTTGATGATCAGATCGTACAGCAACTTGCCATCAGAAGACGGAACATTGAGGTCATGCCAACGGCCTGCGCGGCTGTCGAGGAACTTCTTGACTTTTTCATCACGGGCAAGATTCTCATTCAAACCCTGTGCTTGCATTGCACCGAATGCCCCACCGATGAAGATCACGAGGAGGAGCATCCCGAAACGAGAGTTCGCCGTTGATTTCATTTGGCCCTCCACATTGGCCTTCAGACCGCCTCTATGGTTGATGGCGGCTTTGTCGTGATACTGTACGTGACGCTGACTACGCCTGGCACTTTGTGCGTGATATTCCTTGCGATTGTCTCAAGGACCTTGAACGGCAGCTTCGTCGGCGTTGCCGTGCGGGCATCGATGCTGTTCCAGCAACGCACCTCGATTTGCTGACCAAACTCACGTTTGCCTTCGCGCATACCGGTAACGCGATCTTCATGCAAGATCGCCATGTACTGAAATGCCTTGGTGCCCTTCAGCAGCTGCTCGACGATCGACGTTGCTTTCCGTACCGTGTCAATACGTTCCGGCGTTGCTTCGCCGATGACGCGCGCCGAAAGTGCTGGCCCAGGAAACGGGATGCGCTTGAAAACTTCAGATGGAAGGCCAAGGGCTTTGCCCACTTTACGCACACCATCTTTTCGAAGTTGAACGAGCGGTTCGAGGATGCGATATCCGAAAGTTTCCTGTGGGTCGATCCCCAGTTGCGCGAAGACGTTGTGCTGTCGTTTAATCCCTGCCAACGTCTCATCAACATCTGTGAGAATTGTCCCTTGCAGGAGGACCTTAGCTCCGCTCTCCCTCACTATCCGGCCAAACACGCTGCGATAGAACGTCTGAGTGATTGCTTCACGCTTCAGCTCTGGATCCGTAATCCCTTTGAGGGCAGCGAAGAACTCCTCTCGTGCATCGATGATCTCTACAACTGCCCCGAGCCTGCGGAACAGGCGTGCGACTCGTTCCGGCTCCCCTTCGCGCATCAGCCCATTCTGGATGAAAACTGTTCTAAGCTTATTTCCTAGACCCCTATGACCCAGCATTGTGACAACGGAAGAGTCAACGCCGCCGGAAAGAGCGTTGATGGCTGTCCCTTCTCCAATGGCAGTCTGAATCTCCTTCACCTTTTCATCGATAAAACGTTTCGGATTGAGTTTCTGAGCAGTGATTTCCTTGATCATGTGGCACCTCCCTGGAAATGTGAATAGACGGTAGCAGGAAGGTAGCAATGAATGAGGAAAAAGTAAAAGGAGTATGCAGGTGGCAGAAGGCAGCCCGCAGACCGAAGATCGAAGCGGGAAGGTATCCAACACACACCTGGTTCCGATCATTCCCTCTGTCCTTTCAAGAGGGTTTTTCCTATTTTACAGTTACTGTTTTTCATTTTTCATCGTCCTTTTTTCATTGATCTATGGCTGATTTTGAGATTGCCGTCATCGGGGCAGGAGTTGTAGGGCTCGCAATCGCCGCCCAGCTCTCGGAGAAGCACAAAAACCTCGTTATTGTTGAGAAGAACGAGAAATACGGAATGGAAACCTCGAGCCGGAACAGCGAGATCATCCATGCGGGGATTTACTACAAGCCCGGTTCTTTGAAGGCGACATTATGTGTGGAAGGGCGGGAAGAACTTTACAGGATTTGCCGAAAACACAACGTTGGACACCGGCAGGTCACGAAAATCATAACGGCAACGAACGAGCGAGAACTCAAGATCCTCGAATCGACGTTCGCTAATGGAAATGAAAACGGCGTTCCACTCGAGATGTTGACGAAACAGCAAACGCTCGCTCTAGAGCCGCATGTCAACACCGTCGGTTCGATTTTTTCGCCGACAACAGGCATCGTCAGTGCCCACGAGCTGATGGATTGCTACCATCATCTCGCGCTCAACAATGGAATCACAGTTCAGCATCGCTGTGAAGTTGTGGGAATCGAAAAGCGCGGGGGAGAGTATGCCATCACTGTGAGTGAAGGCGGACAGCGCTCCACATTCACGAGCGAACGAGTCATCAACTCTGCTGGTCTGTATTCCGACAGAGTCGCCCAGATGGCTGGCATCGATATCGACAAAGCAGGATATCGAATGGTATTCGCCAAGGGCTCGTATTTTTCGGTGGCTTCCACAAAGGCCAGCTTGGTTTCACGGCTTATCTATCCGGTTCCACACAAGGAAACGCTTGGCGTTCATGTTGTTCTTGACCTTGTTGGCCGCCTGAGAATGGGACCTGACATCGAGTACATGGATCAGTTGAACTGCGATTATTCGGTCGCCGAGTCGAAGACGAAAGTATTTGCGGAATCCGTTCGCCGGATGCTTCCTGCGATTACCGATGAAGATCTGTCGCCAGACATCAGCGGCATACGACCCAAGTTGCAGCGCGAGGGAGAGGACGAAAAGGACTTCGTCATCGTTCATGAGAAGGGGAGAGGGTTGGAGGGATTCTACAACCTGATCGGGATGGAGTCGCCTGGGTTGACAGCCTCGCCGGCGATAGCGAAGTACGTAGAGAGTATTCTTCAATAGCATGGAAACCTTCCGAAGGTTCGCGTGCCTATGAGTGTGCCTGTCCCAGAACCCATCGAGCCTCAAGGCTACACGATTGCCCACCTTTTCTCAGCACTGCCAAGTTTCTTCCTTGGCGGCATGTTCCTGATCACGTGGATTGCCCCCGACGCTTTCGGAGAGAAAACGATCTCCTACCTCATGCTTGTCATGTTGTTGGAATTCATCAACGTGCACGCGGCGGGCTTCATGGGAACCACGATCATCAGTGACAGCGGGCGCTGGATAAAAACCCTCACGATCATCGGCCTGGGAGTGTTCTACACGTTGTTCGTTGGAGCGTTCGCCCTGGCGTTTGATCAGTGGTGGCCGATGTGGGCTTTTTGGGGACTCGTCCTCAATAGGTTGCTCGGAGTTTTGCTCGGGAAGGCGCTGACCGGTCAGGAGAGAAGAATGATCGAGACCTCCTGGGCGATTGGAGTGTTCTGCTACGTCATGCTCGTGTTCGCAACAATCATTCTTCCAGTCCCTGCATTTGGTGTGAGCTCCGAAGTGATCGCACGACAAGGATTCACCGCGAGCGGCCTCTGGATCGACGAGCCGTACAGAATGATGGCGTTCGGCTTTCTCTATTTTACTGTGATCGCGTTGACGGAGCTGTTCAGCTACAAATGGACATTTCAAAGAGGAAATGTCGCTCGGTTCTTTCGCCGATAACGTATCCCTTCCGTCAAAACATAGTCTGATAGAAATCGTGTTTCCCTTTTCCGGGAGATAGATTTGACAATCCTCCTCATCACGTTGTCGGTTTTTGTCCTGTATCTCATCTACGAGAAAGTAGTTCTCGATCGGCTGAGGAAATCCATTCCACTGGTTATCACTGTCACGGGGAGTCGGGGGAAGTCGTCTGTCGTGCGCATGCTCGCTTCGATCCTTCGTGAAAGTGGCAGGAGGGTCTTGGCGAAATCCACAGGCTCGCAGGCTCAGTTCGTCCTTCCCGACGGCACCGTGGAAAGTGTTCCTCGCCGCGGCATGGTTTCGATTCTCGAACAGAAAAAAGCACTCAAGAAAGCCGTGACGCTCAAGGCAGATTGTCTGGTCGTCGAGATCATGAGCATACGGGCGGAGAATCATTTCGTTGAGTCGCAGCGAATCCTCAAACCCAATATTGTTGTCCTCACAAACGTGCGGAGAGATCATACAGAAGCGATGGGCGAGAGGGTAGAAGATATTGCACGGGTTCTCCACATCGATTTTGCCGACGGCGCAGAGGTCTATGTACCGCAAGAATCCGAACGGTATCTTGATTCGAAAGCCTTCGAGACGCAATCCTTGCACCTGAATGTAGTTGAGCGAACTGAGGTGCTCTCACCGGCTGATCCGAAATCTGCAATCCCGAAAAATGAGTTTTCAGAAAACCTGGATCTTGTCGCTGCTGTGGCGAGAGGAATGAATATCGATGATGCTGTGATCGTGAGGGGAATACAGAACGCAATTCACGACATTGGTCGATTCAAGATTTGGAGCTTACAGTTGAATGGTAAGAGGGTCTTTGCCGTCAATGCCTTTGCGGCCAATGACCCAGAATCAACGATGAAAGTTCTGGATAAAGCCCATGAGATCCTTGCAGGCAAACCACAGGCGTACACGGGACTCTTGAATCTGCGTGCCGACCGCCCTGACAGGACAATGCAGTGGATCGATGCGCTGAGATCGGGGATGGCAAAAGAATTCAGCCAGCTCTATGTCCTCGGCGGGCACGCAAACGTTGCGAAACGAAAGGTCAACATGACACACCTCATCGCATCGAAGTCACCGGACACCGTGACACGGACACTCGTCGAAGGGATGGAGGAAGACGGGGTCATTTTCGGGTTCGGCAATATCGGCGGTGCCGGCGAGCGGCTTGTCGAATACTGGCAGAGGGAAGGAGAAGAGTATGGAATATGAACTCGTCTTCATTGCATTGCTTGCCTCACTGCTCTTCATCGGCGTGACGGGTTTCTATCCAGGAGGAATCATTGTTCCAAGCTATCTTGTTCTCTTCATCCATCAACCTTCGCGGCTTCTGGGAACTCTCATTGCCGCGCTTCTGACGCACCTTTGCTATAAATTCGTGTCCCGCTACCTCATCATTTTTGGCCGACGAATGTTTGTGTTCATGGTGCTCGTTGGCGCTCTGTGGACATTTTGTTGGATGCAGGTGTTTCCCATTATCTACCCAGCTTCACTCGAATTCAGAGTTATCGGATGGGTAATCCCGGGGCTCATCGCCAACAACTTCGAAAAACAAGGGATTGTTTCCACGTTGGCATCCCTGGTGACGGTGACTGCTGCCGTCTATTTTGTCGGCAAGCTCTTAGGGTTGGTCGCATAGGCATGGGAAAACTCTTTGAACCGTTCGAAAGGATTCTCCCCGACTCAAAAGAACAAGCGCTGGTTCTCTGTGCGCTCGTCAGTCTCGGGGCGCTCGCTGTCATCATGTCTTTGGGTCCGGTTCCGCGCAGTCAAGACTTGGCGCCAAAGATCACAGCATCCCGGTCGATGGACCTGGCAATCAAGGCGTTGCGTGAGAGCTATCTGTCCCGAGGGTTGCGATTCGATGATACCATCGATCCGAATCACACTGCCCTCATTGGGGTTGAGTATTCGGAGATGGTGACGACGCTTGGGAGTGCCGACGCAAAGAGGTCGACGACCAATCCGAGGGTTGCCGGCCTCGTCGTACAGCTCCTTATTGAGGCAGGAGTGAAGCGGGGAGACACGATAGCAGTAGGATGTTCCGGATCGTTTCCGGCGTTGGCGGTTGCGACTCTGGCTGCAGCGGAAGCTCTGGGTGTGCATCCGGTGATAATCCTGTCTCTTGGATCTTCCTCGTTCGGCGCAAACAAGACAGACTGGACGCTCTTGGACATCCTGGAATCGCTAAAGAACAGGGGTTTTGTCGGTGCCCCCGTTGCTGGAGTTTCACTTGGAGGGGCTGACGATGTTGGAAATGACTTTGATCCGGAAACAAGGAAAATATTGTCTGAGAAGATGAAGTCTTCCGGAATCCCGATTATCGCTGAGCCAGATCTCCGGCGAAATGTCGCCAGAAGAATGGAGATCTACTTTGGATCAACAGCGGCAACAAGAATTGCGGCCTTTGTCAATATTGGCGGGAGTCAGGCTGACCTTGGAACAGACCCGTTGATATTGAGGCTCGAACCCGGCGTGAACCGACAAATCAGATTGCCGGAGAAGGAGGAGAGGTATGGTGTTGTTTTTGCGATGGCCAAGCGGCATATTCCAGTGGTACACCTCCTGCACATCAAAGGGCTCCTGCTGAAATACGGGCTTCCCTGGGACCCGACGCCACTGCCGAGCGTTACGGCGGAAGACGTCCCACAACCCCGCCCAGCACTCACTGCCTCTCTGGTTGCAGCCACGAGCCTCTACTTCTTTCTGATCGTCGTGATCTTCATCTCGTACAGAAAAAAGTTCTTTCGAACATCATCCTGAAGGAGCCAGTCATGAAATCTGTGTCGTTCGTTCTGCTGCTCGTTGTCACCATCGGATTGGTCTTGTCTCCAGCCTTGGCTCAAAAACCGGCGGTCAGATTGGAGCAGCCCGTGCTTCTGACATCGTGCGGTCAAAGTCCTGGTCCGTTGAAGATCAAAGTGTTCTTCGGTAAATTGGGCATCGAACACGTATACAATTTGCAGGCGTCCGCCAATGATCTTGTCGCGAAGAAAAAAGAAGGGAAGCCGTTCAAGTCCCTGATCGTTGTGGTCGGAGCAAGTCTGAAAGGAATGGGAGCAGCAAAAGTATCGATCGAGGATGAAATCGATCGGATAAAGAAACTCATTGCTGAAGCCCGGAAGCAGGGGATGAAGGTGGTAGGAGCACACGTTGAAGGCATGGAGCGTCGTGCGCAGGGAGCGGCTCCGGGCGACAACTCAGACGAGCAGTCGATTGACGCCGTGTGCCCTCAGTCAGATATCATGGTTGTGCGAAAAGACGGCGACGAGGACAAGCGGTTTACAACGATCTCGACGGGGAAGAAAATCCCCCTCGTGCTGTTTGAGAAGAACATGGAATTGTCAGACGTTTTGAAGAATCTCTACCAGAAGTAATCTATGGACCTCACCACGTACGCTTCCCTCGTCCTGGCCGTTATGGTCGCGGCGTATGCCGTGGCCAAAGTCCTAAAGCTCTCGACGGAAATCTCGATGTTCATAGCCGCCCTCGCCGGGTGTGTTGCGGGTGGGTTTGGTCTTCCCGCCAGGCACATTGCCGAGGGTGCGATGACCTACCTGGACATCAACCTCATTTTCATTACCGCAACACTCTTTATGAACATCCTCAAGGAATCGGGAGGCGTTGCCTTTGTCGTGAGGATGCTGTTCAAACGATTCCACAAGAGGCGGGCGATTCTTCTTGTCCTCTTGACCATCCTCCTTCTTATCCCGGGTGCACTTACCGGGGCCGGAAGCGTGACGGTCCTCATCTGTGGGAGCATGGTGGGAACAGTGCTTGTCAGTATGGGTGTTCCGAAGGTGAAAACCGCGGCAATTGTCTTCATTATTGCGGGCCTGAGTGCGGCTGCGCCTCCTGTCAGTTTGTGGGCAATGATGACGGCGGCTGGGGTCAATATGCCGTATGTTGGATTCTTCTGGCCTCTGATGATCCCCTGCCTCGTCGTAGGTGTTGCGACCATGTTCATTCTTGGCTGGAAAGGAACACCAGCAGCGACTGAAGAGGTCCTTGCGAGCCTGCCGGCATCTCCAGAGGGAATGAATTGGTCCAAGGTCATTCTTCCTTTTGTTATCTTCCTCGGCTTTGTCTTTCTTGGAAGGACCTGGCCGCACTCGACAGTCGTCACCGGACTTCCCTTCATGTTTTTATGTTCGGCGTTGACCTCGTATGTTCTGTCACCCCTCAAGCTCAATTTCTTCAGGATTTCCCGCGAGACGATCAATCAACTTCTGCCGTTGCTTGGGACCTTGACGTGCGTTGGGATCCTCGTTCAGATTATGACGCTCACCGGTGTGCGAGGCTTGCTGGCTGTGACCACAGTGA
>Ga0315275_10007390_pt1 | contig 10605 bp, 11 predicted proteins | sample YL17G03_0_MG_FD_205557 | JGI IMG/M metagenome (GOLD analysis project Ga0315275, IMG submission 205557) | Sediment microbial communities from Yellowstone Lake, YNP, Wyoming, USA - YL17G03_0 | ecosystem: Environmental > Aquatic > Freshwater > Lake > Sediment | place: USA: Wyoming | collected...
GTCCTCGGGCGTCACCACGAAGTGCTTCTTGGTCAGCGGCAGGTCGCCGAGCTTCGACACCCAGTAGTCCTGGCTCAGGTCTCCCTTCGGCGTGTGGATGGTCGTACGGTGGATATCCCAGTCGCCGGCGTCAATGATCAGCGTCTCGGTGATCTCCGCCGTCGCCGATGTCAGGAAGTGCGCGTCCGCGCCGCCGACACCTGCGACCGGGATGACATCGCAGTGCTCCTCGACCGCCGCGATCAGCGGGCGATAGGACACGTCCCGGGTCGCCACCCACTCCGCGTCCCACACCCGCACCCCGCGGATGTTGATGGGCACCCGATCCGGCAGCCCGCGCCGCATCGCCGTCAACACTCGCTCGCGGGAGGTCATGGCGCGGTAGTTCGGGTCAAGGCTGCGGCGGACCTGCCCCGGTGATGCCGCGCCCGTGCCAGCACTACCGGCCGGCGGCTTGCAGCGCTCAGCTCGGCGAGGGGCCGGCTGCTGAGGCCGGCCGGCTGTGATCCCGGTAGAGCCAGGCGGCGACGGCGACCAGGCCAATCAGGGACTCTAATGCCGCCAACAGCCACGTGAACGCCATGCGGAAGTCGGTCACGCGTGCGCCTTCGACCAGGAAGATGTACGCCACGACTGCTACCAAGAGCGAGCCCATCACGAAGAGCGCCGCGAAAGCTGCCGCGAGAGCCGGCCGGATGCGGCGGCTCTGACGGCGCGTGGCAGCAAAGAGAATGAGAAGAACGCCCTGGGTGACCGCCGCCGTGACGCCGGACCCCGCATCGGATGTGAGGGCGCTCCAGAGCGCGCCGAACGCGAGCCACGAGACGTACAACCCGCAGACTGACCCCGCGGCATAGGCCATGAGACGCACCTTCGTAAGACGCGCGCCGAGCCAGCCGATGCCTGCCAGGACGAAGGCATCGCCGGCTGGGAGCGCGAAACTGTAGATCACAGCATCTCGTTGACCGGCGGACCATCGACTTCCATAGACCACCATGAGGACCGAGCAGAAGCTGATCCAGAAGAGCGCGGGTGCAGATGCTAGCCACCAGAACCGGCGGCCGCCAACCATGCCAGCAAGAAGCGCGGCAGGGATAAGAGCAATCACCATCAACAACCAGCCGGCGTTGAACCAGTCGAGCCCTGTGATCGACATCATGATGCGAACCGACAGACTATTGCGGCTTTCTGACGACCCGTAGAGCGCGGCCAAAGCGAACCCAGCGCCGAGCGAGACGGCGACGGCGCCCAGCGCCCGGAGCGCCTGCGGCCGGCGGTGACGCGAGTTCGCCCGAAGCAGATCTGCGGCGACTTGCGCGGGTTCTCCGAAGCTGCATACCGCCGCTGCTCCGGCTTCTTCACGGCTCAGCCCACCTGCCCCAAGCTCCCCCGCCCGCGCTTCGAGATGGCTCCGCACCTCCGCAACGATCTCATCGGCGCGCCTAGCGCCTACGTCCAGATGCGACCGCAGCCGTTCCAGGTACTCCTCGATCTCAGACATAGCTCGCCTCCATGACGAGATCAACGGCCTTCGTGAAGCCCTGCCAGTCCTCGCGCCGGCGTGCGAGTTCCCTCCTCCCCTTCGCCGTGAGGTGGTAGTAGCGCCGGGCCGGCTTCCCCTCCTGGTCGCGCCACTCTGCCCTCAGGAATCCCGCCTCCTCCATCTCATGCAGCAGTGGATAGAGCGCGCCCTCGCCCAACTGGAAGTAGCCCTCGCTCCGGTCACGCAGGTGCTGGATCATCTGGTAGCCGTACATCGGCTCACTATCGAGCAGCCTCAGGATGAGTAATCTGACCGAGCCTTTGACGAGCTGCGTGTCGGCCTTCATTGCTTGCCTCAATCTGCTATGTACCTCTGTGTCATAGGTATTATACCACGGGAGGCGCCCGCGTCAACAGGCCGTACGCAAGGAGCCCAGATCCGGTCTGCGTGCGAGCCGCCCGTGTTCAGCCCCGGCGGCCGCGGAATGGCGCGCCTGTCGTCATCCGTTGGCCAATCCACACACATTTCCACAGCTGTGGAAACCGACGTGGTGGGCCAAGGGACTAGCCATAGCCCCCGATGTGCGACTAGATGAACATACCCACCGGGGCAGGAACCGTTCTCGTCCCCCAGGAACCATTGCACCATGCACATCGTCACTTTGAGCTTCGACGACGGATTCCGGAAGTCGAACCTGGGGATCGCGGAGATCTACGAGCGCTTCGGACTGCGCGGCTGCATGAACGTGCTGGCCGCGCCGGGCGACTTGGTCACAGAGCAGTACGAGTGGGGCATGGATCGAGCCGACTTCCCCCTCTGGAATGAACTCCAGGCCCGTGGGCATGAGATTATGCCCCATGGCTACAACCATGCTAACAAGCGCGAGATCGGCTTCCAGCGGGCGAAGGACTCGATCGTGCGCTGCCTCGACATCTTCGGCGAGAAGCTCGACGGCTTCGACCCGAAGCGGGCGGTGTTCAACTTCCCCTATAACCAGTCAACCCCTGAGATCGAGGCCTGGCTGCCTAGCGTCGTTCGCGCCTTCCGCACCTCCGGCGGCGGCCTGAACCCCCTCCCCTCCCCCGCCACCGTCAAGCTCACCACCACCGGCTTTGGCCCGGACAACTGCGAGCAGCACCTCGACCGCGAGATCGAGAAGCTACTCGCCCAGCCCGAGGGCTGGCTCGTCTACAACACCCACGGCCTCGACGAAGAGGGCTGGGGCCCGATCCGGGCGAGCTACCTGGAGCAACTCCTCGACCGCCTGGTCACGAAGGGGGTAGAGGTGCTGCCGGCTGGGGTGGCGCTGGCGCGGGTAGGCGAACCGCAGAGGCGCTGAGGCGCGGAGAACACCGAAAGGGGCAGGAGCCGGCCCTTCGACAAGCTCAGGGCTAGCGCTCCTGCCCTACGAGTGACAAGTCACGCGCACAGATTGTCCCGAATGTACTCGAAGCTCATCCTGAGCGAGTCGAATGGATCGCCGTCACACCGGTCCTGCTCGACGATGTACCACTCGCATCCGCTCGCCTCGGCCGCCGCGACGATCTTCTTCCAGTTCAGGTTGCCATGCCCGATCTCGGCGAAGGCGGGCTTGTCGTCGAAGGTCGTCTTGTAGTCCTTCATGTGCAGCAGCGGCAGCCGCCCCTTGAGCCGCTCGCACCATTCCACCGAATCGCCGCCGCCATATTGGATCCAGTAGGTGTCCGGCTCGCCCAGCAGATTCAGCGGGTCGGTCTCCTCGTATAGCACCTCGAGCATCGTCCGCCGGCCGTAGCGACGGAACTCGATGTTGTGGTTGTGATAAGCGAGCGAGACGCCGTGCTCCCGCATGATGCGGCCCGACTCGTTCAGCCGCTTGGCGAAGCCAAGCACATCCTCCAGATCGTCGAGCTTCACCCCCGACGGGTAAGCGTAGGCGGTGGAAGTGCATCCGTTGTACTTCCGAACCCGCTTGGCAATCCCGGCCGGATCATCCAGCACCTTCTCCGAACTCTCATGGGTCGAGCAGCAGACCAGGCCAACATCGGCCAGCATTGCGGCAACATCCTCCTCGGGCAGCGCCGGGATGGCCGACAACTGAACGGCCTGGTAACCGATCTTCCTGACCTTCGCGAGCGTCGTTGCGAAATCGGCGGCGGTCTTCATGTGATCCCGAACTGTGTACAACTGCGCGGCGACCTGGCTGATCTTCATCACTGCCTCACTCTCTATGTTATCGCGCTCCGGCGTTCACAGCGTCGGCACCGGCTTGACCTTCGCCGGCCTGCCCTTGGTTAGCGACTCCTGCATCGCCTCGAGGATGGCGATCGGGCGGAGGTATGCCATCGGCGGAAGCGGCTCCTGCTTCGTCTCGAACATCGTGCTGAATGTGCGGATGCCGGCGAGGTACATCTTCTGGTCAAACGGAAGCTCCGAGTAGTGCGCGCCCTCCTCCCCATAGGCGAAGGCGGTGAAGCCCGGTTTCCACAGGTCCTTGAGGAAGGCGAACGTCGCCACCGGGCCGCCATCGAATGTGACGGTGGCGATGGCGTCGGCGTTGTGGCGGGCGGTCGTGACCTGCAACGGCTCCGCACCGAGCAGCTTGCACACCATCTCGACCGGGTGGATGCCATAGAAGAACACCCCGCCGTACTCGCTCTCCACATCGCACGGCCCGGCGGTGAACACCGACCGCAGAGTGCCCAGCTTCCTCGCCGCCTCGTTGAACGCGAGCACCGATTGCTGAAGTGAGATGACGCTGAAGCTCGTTACCGGCACGCCCTTGGCGCGAGCGAACCGGGCGAACTCGATCCCCTCCGCCAGGTCCGTGCAGAAAGGCTTGTCCACGAACACCGGGACGCCGGCCTCGACGAACGGCCTCGCCGCGGGAAGATGATGCTTCCCATCCCGGTGATCTATCACCACCCCGTCCACATGGCCGATCATCTTGGTGAAGTCATCCACGATGGTCGGAATGTGGCCCTCTTGGGCGGCCTTGGCCGCGAATTCGGCCGTCTCGCCCCAGACGTGCGTGACCTCCCAGCCGGGAAGGTCTTTCTCAACGTTGAGCGACTTGGCGATGTGCGCGCAGTGGCTGTTCTCTGCACCGACGATGCCGATCTTCATGGCGTCTCCCGATCCGCAGCGCTCTCCGACGTCCGGTAGACTTCCCCTCGCGCAGCGGATGTCCTACCGGCGATCGGGGGGTGCAAACAGAAGCGGCGGGGAGCCGCATTCACTCCCCGCCGCGCTGTCAGTTCCAGTACGGAATCTACTGCATGCCGCGCCCGCCCCCGCGTCGGCCCATGCCCCCACCGCCACCGCCGCGCCCACCTCTGCCGCCACCACCACGGCCGCCGCGCCCGCCGCCCATTCCTCTCTCGCCTTCAGGCAGGTCCGCCTGTCTGATCAGGTTGAGGTCAGAGTCATACTTCAGCAGCGCGCCGCGCGTGACCACATAGACGAAGTCCCCCGAAGCGGCAACGCCCACCGGGCCCGTCATCCCCATCATCCGTCCTCCCCCCATCATCCCCTCATCGCCTTCCGGGCGCGGGGGTCCACCCGGGCCCTGCTGCGCCCACACCACTGCCGTGATCGCAGCAACCAACACGACGACCAATACCAGCACCCACGCTCGCCTCATGTTCCTTGCTCCTCCCTAAACGCTATGCACGCTGCTGCTAGTTTGCCACAGCGGCCGCAACCACCGCTAGCCCAAGCCGGGGTGTTTGTGGCGAAACGCAACAATCGAGCGGCACACTAGCCGAGCAGTTGGACACAGGTTCGGCTCAGAAGTCCCAATCAGGCCGAGGCTGGGGAAGCCGGAAGGCTCGGTCAAGCTGCAGCAGCAGCGAATCGGGGCCGGAGAGCTGGTCAGTCACCGCCAGTCCTGTCGCGGGCCGCACGCCCAGCCACATCCTGCTGAAGGCGTTGACGGAGGCGCTGAGTGTCTGCAGAGCCGGGTCCATGCCGCGCTCCGCCTGGGACGAGGTGCCAACGGTGACGATGTAGTCTCCCGCCACTCCCCGCCACCCCGCCCCCTCCTCCAGCAACGCCGCCGCCGGATCGGTCAGGCACAGATTGAACCTGACCTGGCCGCAATCGAGGTGTGTGCGAGCGAGACAGCCGGGCAGGTCCAGCATCCGCACCTGCCAGAAGGCGTAGGCCGACATCCTGTTCTCGAACTTCGACCCCTCGGTGATCGAGTGGTATCTCGCCGGGCGATCGAGCAAGTCCTGAAGCTGGATGCCATATGGCTCGCCCATTCGGACGAGCCGCACCTGGTCGCCCAGGCTCTGTATCAGCGCGAGGAGTTCGAGCAACTCTTCACCCGTCTGATATGCGATCCACTGGATGTTGTAGGGGCCGTGATCGACATTCCGCGGGCTGCACCAAAAGTGGTGCGTCAGCTCGCCATTCGGCCCGTCGCAGTAGCCCAGCCCGAAGCCCGCGCCCGACCACTGCTCGAGCTCGATCTGAGTCTCGGCCGCTGACGGGTAGTTGACTCCACCGTGACCGCGCAGACGAGCCAGGCGGGAGGCGTGGATGAGCACAAAGTCGTCCTTGGTTAGACGCCGCGGCACACGGGGCTTCACCTTCACTCTGAGCGCAGCCGGGTCGAGAAGGAGCGTGTGTTCGTATGGGCCAGGCCCGAAGCCGACCTTGTCGTAGTAGCCCTGGTCGAAGGCGCAGACGCGCGAGACCAGCGCGCCTTTCGCCGCGTCGGCTGCCAGCGCCCGCGCCACCAATCGAGAGGCGAGGCCCTGCCGGCGCGCGACGCGGCTCGTCGCCACCAGCGTCACCTCCGCGAACGGCAACTCTTCATCCAGATAGCGCATCGTCCCGGGTGCGGTGCAGACGACGCATTCCGGCGAGCCGTCCAGCTCGGCCACCAGCGAGCGGTATGCCTCGAACGTGAGATCCAGGTGCTGCTCCCGCCCCGGCTCCGCCCAACCGACCTCGCGGATGATACGGTAGACGGCGTCCTTGTCGGTCGTCGGGTCATAGTCGCGGTAGTGCATGGATGGCCTCTTCTGACGGGGGATGCACAGGTTCTTCGTGTGACAGGAGGTTGTCTCCTGCCCAATGAAGTGGTCTGCATGATGGAAGATGCAATCACTCGGATGAAGATGGACGCCTTCGCCAACCACCTCGGCATCGAGCTGGTGGACGCCGGCCCCGGCCGGGCGAAGGTGCAAATGGTGATCAAGGATGAGCACCGGAACTCCGTCGGCATGGTGCACGGCGGCGTGATCTACACCCTTGCCGACTACGCCTTTGCCGTCGCCTGTAACTCCCACGGCGTGCTTGCCGTCGCGATCAACTGCTCCATCTCCTACTTCCGCCCGCCCCAGGGCGGGGTGCTCACCGCCGAAGCCAGCGAAGTCTCCGTCACCCGCCGCCTCGGCACCTACACCGTGCGCGTCACCGATACCGACGGCGACCTCGTCGCGCTGTTTCAGGGGATGGCGTTTCGCAGGACCGACGGGTCGTAGTGGCGACTCGCCCGTTCGACAGGCTCAGGGCAGGCCGAGTCGCCCCTACCAGGCGGCGCGCAGGCAGAGGCCTGCGCGCCGTACAGGTCACGACGTAAACGCGAACCGCTCGATCTTCAGCGCCGGGGCGTAGGCATACTCGGTGAGCTGGCCGCCCTTGCCGATCATCTGGACATCGCTCAACGCGCTGAGGATGCTCTGGGTGAAGCGCAGGTTCTTCACCGGCCGCGCGATTCTGCCGTTCTCGATCAGGAAGGTGCCATCGCGGGTCATGCCGGTGAAGATGGTCTGCTTCTCGTGCACGATGTTGGTGTAGTGGAATCTGGTGACGAGCAGGCCGCGCTCGGTCGAAGCGACCATCTGCTCGACGCTCGCGTCGCCGTCGCCGAGGAAGATGTGGGTCGGGGCTGGGCCGAAGGTGTTCGGGGCGGGGAAGGCGTGGCCGGTTGACTTCCTCCCCTCTTTGTGCGCGGTGTAGGAATCGTAGACCGGCCCGCGGGCGATGCCGTTCTCGATGATTGTCACTCTTCGCTTGGCGACGCCCTCCCAGTCGAAAGGGATTGCGCGCTGGCGCGGGTCGGTGGCGTCGTCCCAGATGGTGATGTTCTCTCCCGCCAGCTTCTCGCCGATGCGGCCCGACATGAAGCTCCGCCCCTCCTGGAATGCCATCGCGCCCATCCCCATGTAGGCGAGCATGAAGAGCATGTCGCCCACCGCGAGCGGCTCCAGTATGACGGTGTAGTCGCCGGGAGCGATGGCCTCGGCGCCACGCCCATCGGCGCACTTGCGGGCGGCGATCTCGGCCAGATGCTCGGCATCGAGCTGGGCTAGGTCCGTCCCGCGCCACTCGGCGTAGCCGCTCGAGTCATCGTCCGCCACAACGGTTATGAGGCTCGCGTCCGTCGTCGGCGCGTAGGCGCGGATGCCCAGCGAGTTGCCGATGGCGATCTCAGACTTGTCCGCGGCATAGGCGCCGGAGACGCGGCAGGCGTGCTTGGCGGCAATCGCGGCGATGCCGCGAATCGCCTCGGCGCGCGACTCGGGGGTGGAGGCAGCCGTCGCCTCGGAGTAGGTCTGCACCTTAGGGTATGGCTCCGGCGCCGGGAGCGAGACGAACTTCGGATCCTCGGCCGCCACGCGCGCCAGCTCCAGCGCCCGGCGCGCCACCCCGCGCACGTCATCGGGATTGAGCTGGTTGCCGCGGGCGACGCCGGTGCGCTTGCCCAGCACCGCGCGCACCGAGACCATGGCATTGGCCTCGGCGACGTTCTGATGGATCGCCGATTCGGCGAAGCGCGTGAGCGCGGTCTCCTGCGCCCAGACGATCACTTCGGCCTGGTCGCAGTCGCAGGCCTTCAGCGCCGCGTCAACGAGTTGGAGGCAGCGAGTCTCACCAAGCATGGATGGCTCCTGGGAAACCACAGATGGACACAGATGAACGCAGACGGCAGGAGCGAAGCTCCTGCCGAACGAACGCCTGAGTGGACGGGAATCTCAGACGAGGATATTGGGAGGTCGAGTGATGGCAAAGGTCGAGCAGATCACCTACTTCGCGGATACGAAAAAGTGGAAGGACAACACGGCCGCGGTGGTCGGCATCGTCGGCAAGGAGCTGAAGTCGAGCCGCATTAAGCACGTCGTCTTCGCCACCTGCACCGGCTACACCGGCGCGCAGTTCGCGCCGCTGGCGAAGGCGCAGCCGCGGGTGAGCTTCGTAGGCGTGAAGATGGCGCCGGCGATAGATGCGATGTACGATGTGAAGTGGAACGCGCGCCACGCCAAGGTGATGGAGGCGGCGAGCATCGTCTGGTTCGCAGGCACCCACGCGCTGACAGGGGGAGTGGACCGCGCGCTCGTGAAGACGTTCGACGGCGGCTTCCCGCCGAGCGCGATCATCGCGAACACGCTCTACCTGTTCTCCCAGGGGATGAAGGTCTGCGTGGAGATCATCGCCATGGCCTGCGACGCGGGGGTACTGCCCGAGGGGGTGAAGGTAGTCTCGTGCGCGGGCACAGGCAGCGGGGCCGACACGGTGATCGTGGCGACCTCGGCGGCGAGCGCTAACTTGTTCGATATGAGGATTCATCGGGTGCTTGCCATGCCGACGGCGTAAGGGCGGGCAGGAGCCCTTCGGCTGCGCTCAGGATAGACAAGCTCCTGCCCAACGGTCACTGGCCGACTCCGACGCGGACGTCGCGGAAGCGGGCCGGGGCAACGCCGTGCGCGACCCACATCACCTGCATGGGCTCTCCCTTGCCGCAGTTGAGGAGCCCCCAGGGGCGCCACTCGTCCTGGCCTGCGATCGCGTCGCAACTCCCCCAGAACTGGGGTGTTACGCCCTGGTAGGTCACGTTGCGCAGCATCCGCCCGAGCTGTCCCTGCTTTATCTCCCAGCCGATCTCGGTGGCGAACTGGAAGTTCAGACGCTGATCGTCAATGCTCCAGCTCTTGTTGGTGCAGGCATAGATCCCGTCATCGGTCTCGCGGATCATCCGCTGGAGGTTGGATTCTCCCGGGGCGAGACAGACATTGGTCATGCGGATGATCGGGATGCGGTTCCAGCCGCTCGCCCGCATCGCGCCGCCGCTCTCGATGCCGAGCCGCGCGGCGGTCTCGCGGGAACTGAGGTAGCCGCTGAAGCTCCCCTCCTTGACGAGATCGACGCGCTTGGCCGGGACGCCTTCGTCATCATAGCCGAAGCTGCCCAGTGCGCCGGGGATGGTGGCGTCAGCGTAGAGGTTCACCGCATCGGAGCCGTAGCGGAAGCTGCCGAGCTTGTCTGTCGTGAGAAAGGAGGTGCCGGCGAAGGAGCGCTCGGTACCGAAGACGCGGTCCAGCTCGGTCGGATGGCCGCACGACTCGTGCACCTGGAGCGCGAGCTGGGCCCCGTCGAGTATCAGGGTCGTGACCTTTGGCGGGCATGGGTCGGCGGACAGCAGAGCCACCGCTTCCTCGGCGAGCCGGCGCGCGTTGCCGACCAGATCCATCCTGGTGATAAAATCGTAGCCGAGGTTGCAGTCGTCGCCGCCGAACGAGCTTGGGTAGGAGCGCCGCTGGACCTCGCCGCCGCCCTCGGCCATCGCCTGAATGCCGGCGCCGGACTGGATCCGCGTCTGCGCGATGTTGGCGCCCTCGCTGCTGGCAAACCACTTCTCCTCGCGGACCGACCTCATCTCGGCTGTCGCCAGGCGAAGGCCGGGCACCTCGCGCATGACCTTGTCGGCGTCGAGCAGAAGCGCGAGCTTCTTCTCCAGCGGCACAGAGAAGGGGTCCACTTCGTAGGCTGATGCCCACTCGGCCTGGTGGGGCTTCTGGCGGGCGAGTTCAACACTCCCCTGGGACATGGTGGCGCTGGCGCGGGCGATGCGGACGGCGCGCTCGGCGACTTCATCCACCTCCTCGGGCCGGGCGGAGGCTGTGCCAGCGAACCCCCAGGCGCCGGAGGCGATGACGCGGATGCCGACGCCCTGGTCGGTCGAGTCGCTCAGCGCCTCCGGAGCGCCGTTCTTGGTGTGGATCTCCTGAGTGCGAGAGACGACGGCGCGGGCATCGGCATAGCTAGCGCCTGCTGCCAGGGCGCGCTGGACAGCGCGTTGGACCAGGTCTTTCACGGCACTCCCTCCTCGCGTCTACGGACGTTCGCCCAAA
>Ga0315275_10007392_pt1 | contig 10605 bp, 7 predicted proteins | sample YL17G03_0_MG_FD_205557 | JGI IMG/M metagenome (GOLD analysis project Ga0315275, IMG submission 205557) | Sediment microbial communities from Yellowstone Lake, YNP, Wyoming, USA - YL17G03_0 | ecosystem: Environmental > Aquatic > Freshwater > Lake > Sediment | place: USA: Wyoming | collected...
CCGGTAGACGCCGCCAACGTTCCGTCTCATCAATATCGATCCCCAGTCCTCCGCAGCGACGGGCCGCTACTTCCCCGCGCCGGGATAATCCAGGATGATCGCCGACATGAGTTTTACCCCGACCGCGATGCTCTGTTCGTCGGCGACGAAAGTCGGCGAATGGAGCGCGGTCTTGGCCATCCCGGCCGGAAGGACACCGAGCCACAGGAGCACCGACGGCGTCAGCCGGGCGAACTCGCTAAAGTCCTCGCCGCCAGTGTCCGGCGGGATCTGCCGCGCGAACTCCTTCCCTCCCAGGACTCTCTCCACCGTGGGCATGATCTTCTGAAGAAGGTTCGGATCATTGTAGACCGATGACGTGCCGATCTCATAATCCAGCTGATAGGCGGCCTGGGCCGCCTCGCAGAGATTCTTGACCAGCCTCTCGATCTTGGCCCGGACGAGTTGCCTCTGTTTGTCGCCGAAGGTCCGGATCGTCGCTCCGAGCTCGGCCTTCTGGGGAATGATGTTCCGGGCCGTGCCGGCGTGGAAGGTGCCGACGGTGATGACCGTGTTCTCGTTGACGTCGATCTCTCGGGCCACCATGACCTGGAGCGCGGTCACGACCTGGGCGCCGACGGCGATCGGGTCGACGCAGTTCCAGGGCATCGAGCCATGGCAGCCGGTGGACTCGATCGTCAGGTTGAAGCTGTCGACATTGGCGGTGGCCGTCCCGGGGCTGAACAGGACCCGGCCCGCCTCGACCGTGTCCTCGACGTGAAAGGCGAACATCGCTTCGGGTTTGATTTCCGCGAAAAGCCCGGCTTCGAGCATGCCCGAGGCGCCGCCGATCGTCTCCTCGGCGGGCTGGGCGACGAACAGGACCGTGCCGCGGATGCTTTCCTTGAGCTCGGAGAGGACGTGCGCCACTCCCAGGAGGACCGTGGTGTGGATGTCGTGCCCGCAGGCATGCATCAGCCCGACTTCCTTACCGTCGAGCATCATCTTCTCCTTGGAGGCAAAAAGGAGACCGGTCTCTTCCGTGATCGGCAGGGCATCCATGTCCCCGCGCATCCCGACGACCGGGCCTTTCTTCGCGCCGCGGAGCACGCCGAGGACGCCGGTGCCGCCGATTCCTGTTTTCACCTCGAGCCCAAGTTTTCGGAAATAGTCGGCGACGAGGGCCGCCGTCCGCTTTTCCTGCATCCCGTACTCGGGATGGCAATGGATGTCACGGCGGATTTCGATGAGCGAGGGGACGATGCGCGAGACGATGCTCTCGACCCTTGCGTCCCGGGCGGGCTTGTCGGAGGAGACCGCGACGCCGGAAAGCCAGAAGAATGACAGCGCCGCGGCCAGAATCCAGGTTCGTTTTTTCATCGATTCACCTCGTAAGACTGGGGGCGCTCCCCCAGAGCTGAGCATCTTAACCCACACGCCAGGGGAGTTTCAAATTTAGCCCACGCGGCCCGATTGGCGCTCGAGGTTTTTCCGCCGCGCGTAGGAGAAGAGATCGAGGAGTTGGGCGCGGCTGAGGTCGGGCGTCTCGACAGCGAAGGCCGACGACCGGTAAAGGTTCCAGTTATCCCTAACGGCCGGCGGAATGTCGAGCCGGTCATGCATCGGGCTTCCCGGGGCCAGGTAAAAGACCGAGGGCCCGACGAGGACATCGAGCGCCAGGAGCTGGTCGATGGTCGCCTTGGCCTCGGCAAAGGTCTGGCCGGGGAGGCCGATGATGACGTACGCCGTGACGAAAAACGACAGGCGCCGGGCTTCCCCGATAAGACTATTGAAATTATCGAAACGATCGATTTTATGGGGTCTGCGATAGGCTCCCCGAAGCTTTGGGCTCGCCGTCACAAGCGAGACATTGAGCTCCCGGAACCCGGCCCGCCTCATGGCTTCCAGGACTTCGGGGTCGAGCGTGCTGTGGCAGAGCCCGTTCATGGCCGTCAACTCCGCGCCTCGTAGCGTTGCCTCGGATGCGACTGCCCTCAGGAATTCCAGAAACCAGGCCCGGTCGAAGGACAGGTTGTCGTCCTCGAAATTGAAGATGCGCGCGCCCTTCAAGCCATAATTGCGGCGCATCTCCTCGATGACGGCACCGACCTCGCGATACTCGATCTCCCGGCCGAACATCCGGTGGACGCCGCAGAATTCGCACCCGTAAGGGCAGCCTCGGCTCGCGATCAGGGAGATGGAGTTTTTGCCGCCGATACGGTAGTCCGGGCCCTTGAGGAGGTGGTGGGCCGGCTGCGCACTGCGCCAGTCCTGAGTGATATCCTCATCCTTGCTCTTCGCTCCGGCTCGCTGCTTCGTCCCCGGCGGCCCCGTCCTCTGCGCCTTCAGGAACCCGGGCAGGCACTCCTCCGCCGGCCCCTCGAGCACGAAATCGATCTCCGGCGTGCGTCGCCTGATCTCGGGCGCAAAAACTGTGGCGTGATGCCCCCCAATAAAAACCGGCGTGTGCGAATGCCCTTTGATCAGCCGCGCCAGGCGCTCGACGCTCTCGTAGTAAGCCGTGAACTGGGAGGAGATGCCGATGAGGTCCGGCGCGGAGGCGCTGACCCGGCACAGGATTTCCTCGTCGGATATGCCGAACCGGTAATAGCCCTTGAAAAAATATGGAATCCGGTCGACGGGAGGAAGAAAAGCAAAGCTTGCAGGGACCGGGATCGGCCGTTTTTTGAGCGGCGACAGGCAGTCGAGGATCTCGACCTCGGCCCCCGCCCTCTCGACCACGCCGGCCGCATAGAGGAGCCCGAGAGGATAAAGCCGGATCGGTGTCGTGTAGAAATCCTCAAGCGGCGGCTGGATGAGCAGGACCTTCATGCGCCGGCCTCAGCGGGGCCGGACGATCCTGAGCGTCTGGATGCCGAAGGCCGGGAGCGCGATGATCGCCTCGGCATCGATAACCTCCACGGGCTTTCCGTCCGACCACTCCGTGTCGACGAGTTCCGCCGCGACGCCCGTTCCTTCAAGGAAGACGCTCCTCAGCCTGGCCTCCGTCTTCCGGCCGGCCGCCTCGCGAAGGCGCACGATCAGGCCGTTTCCGTCCTCGGCCATCTTGACCGCCTGGACGATGACGTTCGGGCTGTCGACCTCGAGGAAAGAACGGCCGGCCGCAGTCTCCTTCCCTCCCGATCCGGCCGGCATCCAGGCGGCTTGAAGAGGCGCATGCACCTCCCAGCCGAACCGGCCCGATCGTGCCGGATCCGAACCCCCGGCCCGGGACGTTATCGAGTACCTGAAGGTCACGGCGCCGCCCTGGCTGGCCTTGAAGTTCGTCATCCAGTAATTGTTCATCGCGTACGAGAAGACCTCGGTGTTCCGGATTTCGAGCTTTTTCAGCCACTTGCCGGTGTTGATGTCCCCGAACTGGATGAGCGGCGCCTCGACGGGCGACCAGACAACGGCGCGCTCGCTGTTCGCGGCCTCGACCCAGTGCTGCGCTGTCAGCCAATCGCGGGTCGTTCCCGGGAGCTGGTCGGCCTCAGGCCGCATCACACCGTCGGCGATCTCGAAGAGAAAGCTCCCCCCATCGACTTTGAACGGGAAGGCAAAGTAGACGGCCTCGGGGACCCGGGTGTCTTCCTTGTCCAGACGGTTCGTCAGATCGACCCGGTTTAGCCCCTCGTACAGGACAATCTCGCTTTCGATCTTCCGGCAGCCGGCCGCCGCCGCCGCGATCCTGAGACTCCGCGCGACCGGCCCGTTCATCCCGGCCGATACCTTTACGGAAGTCGGACTCCAGCGCTTGAAGGCGGCCCGCTTTTCCATGTCATCGACGGCCTTGCGCCCGCCCTCGGGATTCTCATAGATGTACTGATTCAAAGTATAAGGGCTGGCGGTATCCACGCACTCGACCTGTTGCTGTTTGTCGAACAGGCTGTTGATTCCGCCGCTGCCCGGGTCGACGGTCAGCCTGTAAAAATCATTCTCTAGCGCGAGGTCCTGAGGCGCCGTGATTCCCCGGGCGGAGACGGGCCCCCCGGCGGGGGCGGCCCCCGCCGCTAACGAAATATCATAGACGCCATACCCGAGCGACGGGACGTCCCGCGCCAGAAAGAGTATCGTCCGTTCATCCGGGAGCTGGAAGGCTTCCTCGCGACCGGTCCGCCGGTCGGTCAACCGGAAGGGACGCTTTCTCTCGACCAGATCATCGGGCAGTACCGCCCTCACCGCGTCCGTCCGCACCCACGACAACGGGTTGAAAACGAGGAGCCCGTATTCTTTCGGAGCCTTCAGGCTTCCCGCCACGGCCTCCAGGTTTTTCCTGATCAGCGTTTGGGCGATTTCCCGCGCCTTGTAAGCGAAGCCCGATTTGAGGGCCCACTGCCCCCTGGCGAACTCCGAGTCCGGGCTGTCGATGCTGTTATGCGCGCCCCAGGTGTGCTCATCGAAAAACATGCTGAGCTCCTGCCCTTCCCTGAGTTCGGCGCCCGGATAGCTGAACCCGCTGTCGAGCGCGGACGCGATGGCGCCCGCTTTTTCCGCCGTCAGAAGCTCGTTGTGGGCCAGCCGGTTGATCCCCGACTCGAACGCCGTCGAGGCGATGCCGTCTGTCCAATAATCGGGCCAGCCGAGCTTATAGGTCGGGAGCTGCGCGCCGTATCTGCCCTCGAACGCCTCGAAGAACTCGCGCATGACGGCCAGCCTCAGCTTGGGATAAGCCCAGCGCTCGTTCCAGTCGCGGACGATGTCGGAGAGCTTCCGCCCCGGCGGGCAGTTGTCGGTCACCCAGGCACCGACGTTGAAGGCGATGAGGTCGTAGGGATAGTCCCCTCGCGCCTCGAGATCACGCAGGTACTTTTCGACCAGGGGGGAGCTCTTCTCAGCGCCCTCGTGCAGCCGGAAGGAGTAGTTGGCGATAAGATAGTGCTCCCCGTTCCAGTGGAGGACCCGGCTGCCGTCGGGCGATTCCCAGTAGAAAGCGTTCGGCCGGCGGAGCGGCGCCCGCGAGCGGGTTTCGTTGATGCCGGTGGCGAAATACCTGACGCCGGCGCGGCTCAAGACCTGGGGGGAGGCCCAGCTCCAGCCCGTGACGTCATTGTTCATCGCGCTCCTGATGGGCAGGCCATATTTTTTGCCCAGTTCGGCGGCGAAATCCACGGCCCGGATGAGCTCGTCGTGGGCGAACGTGTCGGAGAGCTGGAGATACCAGGCGCCGACCTCCACCCTCCCCTGCCTCACGAGGTCCAGGAGCTCCTTGACCTGGTTTTCGGGCCGGTGCTTCATATAGTTTTGAAGCGCCCAGGAGATCTCGATATTCCAGCGAAATTTCGCGTCGTCGGGATAGGCTTCTGTTTCGCGGCAGTACTTGACGACATCGTCCAGGTACTCCGCGTGCTTCTTGAAAATCCGCGTCTGGAGGTCAGTGTAGCCGATATCGGTGTGGGAATGATGGAAGAGGTAGATCGACCAATGGCGTGGGGGCGAGAGCGTTTTCACGACGGAGGCGGTCCGGCGGCCGGCCCGGAGCATAAAAGACGCGGCGACATCGGCCTTGACTTCCGGGATAAAGAGGGCATGCTCGCTCGTCCCGCTGGGGATTTTCTCAAGCGGCAGCCGGAGCTCGGCCGAGCCCAGCGTGGCCTTGATCTCGCCGCGGGTCGCTTCACCCGGGTTGTCGACAGTCACCCGGAGCAGCTGCTTGAGGCTGCTTCCGTCACGCGCGATAAACGGCGTCGGAACGACCTCGAGCTTGAGCGAGGCGGGCGCTGGAGCGGAGGTTTGGCCGCCAGATACCGGCCTACACAGGGCCCACCCAAAAAGGACCGCCAGCAGACCTATCGAAAAGGTCCCGGTGATTTTCATATTCAGCCTCCGTGAATTCCTCATCTTTCGGTTATCCTGTTTTTCGGAGCAACCTTCCCCTCACGAAAGGCAGGGTTGACGGTTACCGGTTTACCTGTCATGAATATCCCAGGCTACCTCGCCGCAGGCGTCTTCTGCCGCAGCCGGCTGTTCCGGATGCCGTAGAGAAAATAGATGACAAACCCGAGGGCCATCCACGCCAGCAGCCTGATCCAGGTATCCTTGGGCAGCCCGGCCATCAGGTAAAAGCAGCAGAGAATCCCCAGGACCGGAACGACCGGGACTCCCGGCGTCCGGAACGGCCGTGGGATCTCGGGATGCGTGTAACGGAGGATGAGCACGCCGCTGCAGACGATGACAAAGGCCAGCAGCGTGCCGATGCTCACGAGCTCGCCCACGATCCCGATCGGCAGGAGCGCGGCGGCCACGGCCACAGCCAGGCCCGTCACGATCGTCGTCACGTAGGGCGTCCGGAATTTCGGATGGACCTTCGCGGCGGCGCGCGGCAGCAGTCCGTCGGTGGCCATCGAAAAGAAAATGCGCGGCTGCCCCATGAGCTGGACGATCATGACCGAGATGAGCCCGACCACGGCCGCGATCTTGATCAGGGGGGAGAGCCACAGCAGGCGCATGGCGTCGATGGCCACGGCCACGGGGGCCGCGACGTTGAGCTCCGTGTATGGGACAACGCCCGTGAGGACAAGCGAGAAGGCGATGTAGATGACGGTGCAGATGAAAAGACTCCCGAGTATCCCCCGCGGCATGTCCCGCTGCGGGTTGCGCGCCTCCTGGGCAACCGTGGACACGGCGTCAAACCCGAGATAGGCGAAGAACATGACCCCGGCACCGCGCAGGATGCCGCTCGTCCCGAAAAACCCGAACTGCCCCTGGTTCGCCGGGATGAACGGTTTCCAGAGCTCGGGCTTGATGAAAAAGAAGCCCGCGCCGATGAAGATCAAAATGACCGTGATCTTGAGGAAGACGATGACGACATTGACGGTCGCCGACTCCTTGACGCCGATCACCAGGAGCAGCGCGATCACGGCGATGATGAGGAAGGCGGGCAGGTTGAACAGCGCTCCCGTCGACGACCAGGCGTGCCGCTGCGGGTCGAAGTCGAACGGAGAAGCGGTCAGGGCCGCCGGGAAGTGAATGCCCAGGTCCTTGAGAAGGCTCACGAAATAGCCGGACCAGCCGATCGACACGGCCGTCGCGCCCAGCGAGTACTCGAGAATCAGGTCCCAGCCTATGATCCAGGCGAAAAACTCGCCGAGCGTGGCATAGGCGTAGGTATAGGCGCTCCCGGCGATCGGGATGAGCGAGGCGAATTCCGCATAGCAAAGGCCGGCGAACGAGCAGGTTATCCCGGCGAGGACGAAGGACAGTGTGACGGCGGGGCCGGCGTACTGGGCGGCGGCGTGGCCGGTGATGACGAAGATTCCGGCGCCGACGATCGCCCCGATGCCCAGGAAGATGAGGTGCCAGGGACCAAGCACGCGCCGCAGCCCGAGGGCCGTGGAGGAGGCCTCCCGGGAAAGGTCGTCCAGGCTCTTCCTGGCGAGGAGCTTGTTCTTCATCAGGGATCCCTTCATTCGGTGGCGGATGCTTTTTTCGGGACAACCCGGGGCGCAAGATCAGCAGGCAGCGGAGACTTGTACTCGCGGCCTTTCCTGTCAGCCTGCCATTCGTCCCGCATCTTCTGGATGATCCGCGGCTCGGTCAGAAACTCGAGACAGGACGCGGACAGGACTTTGGCCGCCGTCAGGAGCGCCTTGTGGCCGATGGACATGCCGGAGCAGGCGGCCGCCGACCAGTGATGGCCGGGCGTGCCCAGGGGCTTGAAGGAGATGACCAGGCTCGTCGTGGGCGTGAGCCAGCTCACCTCGGCGACATCGGTCGACCCGCTTCCCCAGCTCCGCTCGGGAAGCTTGAAGGGTTCGACCTTGACGCTCAACCCCTTTTCCTCGACGCCGCAGTTCCTCTGGATTTCCCTGGCGAAGGCCTGCTCCTCTTCGGTGAAGGCGGGCGCTCCGACGGCCAGGAGATTGGCATACACGACCTCGTTTCCGGCGCGGTTGGCCAGCGTCTCGTGGACGCCGCTCTTGAAATGAATCTTGTAGGTTGTCCCGGTCATCACGGCCGCGCCCTCGATGACCTTGAGCACGCGCTCGTAATCCTTTTCCACGGACTCGCGGTCGATATCGCGCACGTAATACCAGGCGCGGGCGCGGTCGGGCACGACGTTCGGGGCGTCTCCTCCATCGACGATGATATAATGGATGCGGGCGGTCGGCTGGAGGTGCTCGCGCAGGAAATTCAGTCCGACGTCGGTGAGTTCCAGGGCGTCGAGGGCGCTCCGGCCGTGCCAGGGGTCGCCCGCGGCGTGGGCTGTTTTCCCGAAGAACTCCACATCGAATTGATTCAGGGCATTGCTCGACCCCAGCGGAACCTGGTTATCGTCGCCGGGATGCCATTGGAGACAACAGGAGAGCCCGTCGAAGACGCCGGCCCTGGCCATGAAGACCTTGCCCTCGACGGTCTCCTCGGCGGGACAGCCGAAGACCTTGATCGTGCCCTGGATGCCGTGCCGGGCCATGACATCCTTGACGGCCACGGCGGCGGCGGCGCTGGCGGTCCCAAAGATGTTGTGGCCACAGCCGTGTCCGGGCGCGCCCTCCGTGACCGGCAACTGCGCGCTGGACGCCTGTTGAGAGAGGCCCGGCAGCGCGTCGTACTCGGCGAGGAAGCCGATCACCGGTTCGCCCGAGCCAAAGACCCCGACGAAGGCCGTGGGCAGACCGGCCACTCCCCGATCGACCCTGAACCCGTTGCGCTCGAGATAGGCGGCCAGGGCGGCGGAGGATCTGTATTCCTCCATGGCCACTTCGGCCGCGGCCCAGATCTCATCGTTGATCTTGGCGAGCTCAGCCGACGCGGCGTCCAGCCGGGCGAACGCCTCTTTCTTGAGCGGCGTCAGCTTGGCGGGGCTGACCTTGATGACAAGCGGGTCCTCCTCGGCGGCCGGGGCGCTTTTTTCGGGTGACTGAGCAACGCCTAAAGCGCCCAGCTCCCAAAACACGAGCGCGGCGAGAATGGCCATCAGCCCTGGTCTGAGTTTCATGGCCTTATCTCCTGTACACTTCGAGCCTCGTTGTCCTCTTTCACAGCCCGATCAGGTATTTTCGCAAGATCAGATTATATCAATGCAATGTCGGTCCAGTTATCAGCAAACGGACGTTTTTCCAGCACACCATCCGGTATCGGCTTTCATACTTCATAAATCCCCATTTCCGGCTAGAGAAAAGGAAAAGGGCCGGCTCACGCCTTTTGCTGGCCGAAGATGGGGTTGAGGCCGGCGGCCAGGGCGCGAAGCTTCGACTCCTCCTCGGGCTGGATCGGCGTGTACTGATGAGCCAGCTCCAGCGCCCGCTTGAAAATCCTGGGGTCTCCGGGAGGCACCGCCGCCGTGATCGGCTGGGAGAGCGTGAACTTGAAGGCCAACTCCCCCTCGTCCGGGTCGGTGATCGGCTGATACCAGCACTTCGGATTCGATTTGCGCATGCTCTCTTCCGGCCACTTCTGGCGGGCCAGAATTTTGAGCGCCAGGATGCCCATCTTTTTCTCCTTGGCGCGCGCGATGACTTTAGGTCCAAAGCCCGCCTTGAGCAGGCAGGCGAAGTTTATCGGGAAAAGAATCGTGTCAAAATCGAACTTGTCCATGGCCAGGAGCGCGGCCTCCTCTGAGTGGGCGGAAAATCCGATGAAACGTATTTTACCCTCTTTTTTGGCCTTGAGAAAAGTTTCCATCGCGCCGGCCGGACCGAAGGCCTGCTCAACCTCTTCCGGCTTTGTCAGCCCGTGCAGCTGATAGAGGTCGAAATGACCGGTCTGGAGTATCTGAAGGGACTGGTTGAGCTCGGCTTCGGCCCCCTGCCTGTCGCGCTTGGTGGTCTTGCAGGCGAGGAAGACGTTCTTCCGGAAGGGGATGAGGGCCGGGCCCAGCCGGTCCTGCGCGTCGCCATAGGTGGGCGCGACGTCGAAATAGTTGATGCCATGGTCGATGGCTTCGCGCACGTACTGGTCGGCGACCGACTGCGATTCCTTGGACACGACGATGCCGCCCAGGGCGATGATCGAAAGTTTTTCGCCCGTGCGGCCGAGGGAGCGCTGGGGAATCGGATCGTTCTTGACCTCTCCCAGCAAAGTCTTCCCCGAACCCCTGAGCGCGAGCGCCCCGGTCAAGCCCAAGACTCCGCCGGAGACCGTCCGGATGAATTTTCGTCTTTCCATTGTCTCCTCCATTTCTCCAACCGTATTCTATCAAAACCCCGCTCAGATTAAAAACCCGGGGCCGCAAAAATCGGGGTTAAATGAAGTCCAGTTCGATCAGGTCTTGGACTTTTTTGAACTCGGGATCGCCGGTGACGAGAGACGCGCCCTGCGACCGGGCGGTCGCGATGCCAAAACAGTCCGCATACGATAGCGCATACTTGGCCATGACTCGCGCCGCGTCGATCACCTCCCGGAGCCCATTAGCGAGGTGGATGATCGGCAGGGCCGGGAAAATGACCTCCAGAAAATAATCGGCCTGTTCATCCCCCCTTTCTCTTGCCAGAATGCAATAGGTCTCACCCAGGTTAATATCGTTGATGAAGACCTCGGAGTCTTCAGCTGTCAGCAGCGCCTTGATTTTCTCACAGCCGCTCTCGTTCCCCAGAAAAACCAGAAGAGCGAAGGAATCAAGGACGGTCTTTTTCTTCATGCCTGAGTTCTTTTCGGCGTTCTTTCAAAAGGGCCTTCGTCAGGGAC
>Ga0315275_10007393_pt1 | contig 10604 bp, 11 predicted proteins | sample YL17G03_0_MG_FD_205557 | JGI IMG/M metagenome (GOLD analysis project Ga0315275, IMG submission 205557) | Sediment microbial communities from Yellowstone Lake, YNP, Wyoming, USA - YL17G03_0 | ecosystem: Environmental > Aquatic > Freshwater > Lake > Sediment | place: USA: Wyoming | collected...
GTGATGTTGGCGCAATTCCCATTGTCATAGACCTTTCCGACCTGGACTGCAGCAAAGACCTTTTCCATCCCCCCGATGTGATCCTCGTGGTAGTGTGATGCGACCAGATAGTCGATCCTGCTTATGTTCATTATTTTCAGGAACTCGACAACGCGATTAGATGAGTTTGGTTTCATTGCCGAGCCTGCATCGATCAGGATGGTTTTGTTTCCAGGAGTGATTATGAAAATGGAATCTGCCTGGCTTACGTTCAGAACATAAACAGTGAGGTTGCCACAGCCTTCGGGTTTTTGAACTGATGGAAGTTTCTGGATAGATGATGAAGATAATTCCGGGATTCGGTTATTGGCAAAAAGGAAGATGATTACTGAGAGAAGCAGAAGGATTGCGAGCGCGAAGAATGATTTTCTTATTCTCACGATATATACATTGAATGGAAAGAATAAAAAACGCCGACGACAGGAAATTCCGTTTCCAGTCCCGGGTTTTCGAGTCCCGAGACGAAACTTTTGAACCTGTAATCCACGAGGGAACAGTTTTCTCGAAATAGTCGATTCGAGACTGTCGCACTACCGGGTTATGCGACGTCGGCGTGAAAACGCAAGTCTATATTAGCCGGCGGGCGATGGCCGAAGCATCGGCCAGCAGGACGTCGGCGTAAGAGAGAGATAGATTACTGGATAGTTATTTAACTCATTTCGTTTATCCATTCATTGGTGGTTTCTTGATCGTCCTCAACCTTAAGACGTATGTACAGAGCCTGGAAAAACCCCTTCATTTTGCGGACATTGCGAGCGATGTCGTAGCCGAGACCGGAGTGAGGGTAATCATCTGCCCGCCAGCAGTTTTCCTGAAAGATGTTGCTGATAGGTTCTCGGATGTGTTTGCCCAGCATGTAGATGCAGAAAGCCCAGGTGCCTTCACAGGCTCGATCCCCGTCGATGCGCTGAGGATGATAAAGGTGAAGGGCTCGCTCGTAAGCCACTCTGAAAAAAAACTGCGGCCGGATAAGATTAAGGCAACCGTTCAGGCTCTCCAGTCACACGCACTCGAAGCGCTCGTGTGCGCAGGAAGCCCGAAGGAGGCAGCAGAAGTCGCAGCGTTCGAGCCTAACTATATTGCCGTTGAACCGCCTGAATTAATCGGATCTGGAGTAAGCGTCTCAACTGCAAAGCCGGAAATCGTTATTGAAACTGTGAAGGAAATAAAAAAGATAAATCAAAAGATCCCTGTGCTCTGCGGTGCTGGAGTGAGCAATAAGAATGATGTGAGGAAGGCTCTCGAACTTGGCTCTGACGGAGTGCTGCTTGCAAGCGCTTTCGTGAAGGCAGAAAACCCGAAAAAGTTTTTAGCAGAGCTGGCGAGCGTTTTCTGATAGAATTTTAAACCAAACTTCGCTATTTGTTTCCTCACAACCGCGGTTGTAGTCTAGCCTGGTAGGACTTGGGGTTTCCAACCCCATAACTCGGGTTCAAATCCCGACGACCGCAAATTTTGCAAAGCAAAATTTGGGGTCCCTTGTTCGGTTCGCCGAACAAGTAGACCGCAATGATTTCAATCATTGCGCCCCATTATTCGTAACGACGAACAATAGGACCGCAATTCCGCTTATAGAAATATTTTTTCAGGAAAAATACGCAACGATGAGATTTATTAGGGCCAAGAATACGTTGACGACAGCGTTCCAGAACAAAATGTATAAGGTCAATGCGATGAAAAGCGAGATCAGGGTGACGGCCGCAGCGGCATTTGCGCTTAGCGAATGTATTTTCCTGATGATCCGGTAATTAGTGTATTGGCCGGTTATCGCCACAACGACGAATACAAGGAGCCCGGCACATGGGATTATTATCAAAATGCTCGAGGTCACAACGGCCCCAAACACCAATCCCATGAAATATACCTGTTGAGCAAAGCTGCCCTTTCCCCCAAACGCCCTGGCGAGCCCATACTGCAGTGCTTGAATCAATAAGAAAACTATGGGAAACAATGGGACCTCCAGTACCGCGAAAGAAGCACCTAAACTTGCTGCTACGAATTCTACCTGCAAACCAGCCATGTAATTTATCGTAGGGTTGTCGGATACGCCCCCAAATGAGGTAAAGATCCTCCAGATAAGTTCGAATATGACGAGACCAAAGACAGTGGCAAAAACCAAGGCCACCCCCAGCACCAGGCTGGCAATGAAGACATTCAACATTGCTTCCTTCAGGCTCGCTTTGCCTTTGTGATCCTTGATGACCCCGTCTATCTTTGATGGCTGCAATGCCCTGTACCACAACCTTGCTATCTCATGTAAACTCATGACTACGAACCCATTTCAGAAACTAGTCCCAAGCCTACGATCACATAACGATACTTTAAAATCCTAACTGAACACTATCTTTTCATACTTCTTATCTAGAAGAAAAATTTGTGGTGATATTCATGGGAATCAGACCTGGAAGGAGCATCAGGGATCCGGACAAGGTAGCGTGGACAAGGTTTAGCAGATCAAAGCCAAGAAGGTCTTTCATAAAGGCAATGCCGCACAAGGACCTCCATCAGTTCAGGATGGGCGTGGATAAAAAAGATTACGACCTGGTCATGCACCTGAGAGCGGACAAACCGATTATACTCAGGGACAACGCTATCGAGAGCGCGAGAATGAGCGCCAACAAGCAGCTCGAGAAAGAGATGATGGGCAACTATTACTTTGTCGTTCGTGTGTATCCGCACCACGTGATAAGGGAGAACAAGATGATTGCAGGCGCAGGAGCAGACCGTCTTCAAAAGGGAATGCGGAGGGCTTTTGGAAGGCCCACCGACATGGCGGCGCGGGTAGCAAAGGGAGGGGACGTCTTCTCAGTGTATACGTACAAGGCGAACGCGCAGAACGTTGTCGTCGCGCTCGAGCGTGCGAGGCGCAAGGTTTCGGGCTCTTATTCCATCGTAAGTTCCTGAACACGAACACCCATTTTTATATACTATCTTTTTAAACGTTTCCCCACACAATTAGTATTAAGGAGGGGAGAACTTTGAGCGGAGACAAGATTACTGTTAACGATGCACTGATCAGCACGGACGTTGATAAACTTATACGGATCATAGCGGAAAAGAAGAGGGTTAGCCTCAGGGAGCTCGAACATCTTTGCGGCATGGAAAGGCGCGAAGTAGACAAGTGGGTCAGGGTCCTGGAGGATGAAGGCTACATCAGCGTGCTCTATGGATTGACTGGAACCAGCCTGCTCTGGTTAGGAGAAAGCCAGGAAACAAAGACTGTAAGGGAAGAGGATATAGATAGGGTCCTTTCCAAGATGCCGAAGTCCAAGCACGAAAGCTATGACGAGGTCTTTGACGAAATAGAAGCGAAAAAAAGCATGGAAGAACCGGATGAAACGAATACGCACGAACAGGATATCAGATCAAACATTCTCACTGATTTCGAAAAGAAGCATGACCAGGATGAAGAGACGGAAGAAACTGAAGCGGCTCCGGAAGAACCAGAACCTCCGGAAAGGCCGGAGTTTGAAACAGACGAAAAGGAGCTTGTGGAAGAGCCAGCCCTGCAGGAAGAAAAAGAGCTTGAGGAAATGCCTGAGCCAATGGAGAGGCCGAGAAGCAGGGATTCTGAAAAAATCAAGGACATTGTCAATGTCTATTTGAACCAGATAAACAAGGAAAGGGCTGGGATAGAAAAGCTAAAGGCTGAGAAGGACAGGGTATACAGGGAGCGTTATCTTTCGCTTGAATCCAAGGTTGAAGCTGACATCGCATCCATAACAGAACGCATACTTGAAAAGGAGAGCCGTGTGCTCGAGATCAAGCAGAGGGTGCTTGAGCTTCCTGACAAGATAGCGGAAGTTGAGCAGGTCCACCAGGCAATTCAAAAGCTAGAAACAGATGGAAGGGATGTTCTTGCAAAAACCAGGGCAAGGGCAGAGCAGTTCATTGCTTCCATTGCCCAGTCAAAGGATGCTCTGAGAAAACAGATAGACTCCGGAAAGACAAGGATTGAAACTGAAGGAAACAAGATAGGGGAGCTGGAGGAACTCTCGGGTTCCATGGAGGAGAAGCTCTCGGTTGTTCGGAAAACGCTCGATGACACCCAGGAGCAGGTTGCAACGCTCAACGAATCAATGAAGGTTCTTCTGGAAGATCTGGAGGAGACCACTGAGATGAAGACAGAAGTCTCTGACCTGGTCGAAGAGGTTAGGGGCGCGATAACTGAAAAGGAAAACGAGCTTGATGAGCTCGAGAAGCAGGTTCATGAGATCGAGCAGGTGGAGCAGTGGGTGCGCGAGTACATCACTGATTATGAGAGAAAGATCGAAGAGATAACCGCTTATGTCAGGTCAGGTGATGAGGAGATACAGGCGCTTAGGGAGACTGCGGAGACTGCATATGTGCAGAAGTACCTGAAGGAATTGGACGCAATGACCTCCATGTATGATAATGCCCTGAGCGAGGTTACTTCAGAGGAAAATGAGCTTGATAACCGGATAGCCGAAGCGAAAAGAAGGCTTTCCGGCCTAGTAAAGGAGAGCAAGGAGATGATTACAAGGCTCCGGGCTGGCGGTTCAGCACCTGATTTTGAAACTCTCAGGCATGAGGCTGAGAGCAAGTCAGGGACAGTCCTTCAGGTCCTTGATGAGAAAGAGGCTGAGCGCGGCAAGCTCTTCGAGGACTTCCAGAAGGCAAGGGGAGGGAGGCCAGTGAGCGCCCATCCTAAACCGATTGCCTCGAGGTTAGTGAGGCGGCCAGTTGCAAAAAAAACGATGAAGAAGATTTCTGCCAAAACAAAGAAGAAAGGAAGGAAGAAGTAGAACATTGTTGGTGAAATCGTGCAGCATAAGACCGCTCAACCGAATTTAGTAAGCAGGCTGAAAGTCGGCGCAGCGGTTTTTGCAACTATTCTTCCTCTTTTCGCAGGATGCGTGAAAAAAGAAATTGTCCAGCCTTCGCCAAGGCCGAAAACCGAGATTGTGGCGAAGAAACAGCCACTTGAGGATTTCCTGAAAACATGGGACGTCCAGAACAGCACAAATCCCGGCAAACAACTCAAGGGATGGGAGCAGAAAGGAGAGAACCTGACATTCACCAAAACAGTCAAGCAAGGGGACTTTGTGATGCTTCCCCTCAAAACGCTCCCGAACTCCATTGGCCTGGGAGTGATGCGCGTGGATGAGGTCGGCGTAGGATACATAATCTGCTCATCGTTTCTTGGAGAGAACCCATGCAACCCCCCTGAAGGACCCATGATTGGGAAGGTAAATTTCAATGAGAACAAAACAGCATTCAGGTTCACAACGGGGTCTGATGATGAAAAACACTTGATCACCGTGCAGCTTGACCTGGGGGCAAGGAAAGGAGCGCAGAGAGCTGCAGACTTGACTTTCACCCTTTCATTGCATTTAGAAAACCTTGCCATGCATAAATCAGAAAGAGGGGAATATCCTTGAGCCCGTCCAAAACAGACACTGGAAGATTCCGGGTGATCCAGGGCGGGCGATCGTTGAGCGATGAGAAAAAATCTCCTTTTGGAAGCAAGATGCCCCTTGAAGAGAGTACGGTTGCCCTGCTCGCTATGAGGAAGAGGAACAGGCTCGAGCTCGCAGACAGGTATCACAGATTGCACTCACCCAGGAGAAGGGGTTGGGCCCCTCATTCCGAGACAGAAGAGAGGCGCATTATAGAGAGTATCAGCAGGCGGCCGCAAGTGCTGAAAAATTTCATCGAAGATAACCAGATCAACTTCAAGCACGAAGTCGCAAAGGACGCACACGCGATAAACGAAGGGGACGAGCTCAACGAACATGCCGGTGCCTTTGAAAGACTCGCCATGATCGCATCTGACCCGGAACTGTGCGGCAAAGGGGCGAGCATCGCCGCGTTGAAAACCCTTGCTTTGGAATCGCTTATCCACAATACCAGCGAGGCGAAGAAAGCCCTCGAATCAGTCGGATGGAAACTCGATGAGGCTCCGCGCCTGGAGATCGTCGCCCTCATTACTCCTGCATGGGTGAGATGGTTCAGCGGAAGCCTGAAAAAGGCCATGCGGGAGATAGAACGGAAAATCCGGAGAAAGGATGATGATCATGAGACAAGCGGATAGGCGAAGCGTGATGGATAAATTCTCCGGGGAGAAACACCACCTCGCTTTCAAAAGGGAGGTACCCGTGGTCGAAACCCCCGCGATTGACCGGAAGATACTCCTGCTTGATGTGAGAAAGAAGAACAGGAGGATGCTCGCTGAAAAGTTCATCTTCGAGAATCCCGTAACATGCAGGGATCTTCTTCCGTGCCCTTATCCTGAAATGGAGCATGAAAACAGAATAGATGGCATAAGCAGCCAGCCGGATGTGCTCCATGAATATGCCGCGCCAAGGAGCAAATGCACAAAATGGTACGTAAAGCAGCTCGCAAAAAAACTCAGGGATGGTGATTGCCATGGAAGGGCAGCAGCTGCAGAGGAATTGGCAATGATAGCATCAGATCCTGAAATCTATTTAAAAGAAACGAGCATCTCCGCACTTAAGGCCCTTGTGATAGAAACGCTCGCCCATGGCACCAGGGAAGCAAAGGAAGCGCTCGGATCGCTCGGATTCGATGTGGAAAAAGTGCCGAGGATCGAATTGATCGCCCTGATCGCATCCCGCCCAAAACTGTGGTTCAGCAGAAAACTGAGGGAAGGCCTGCGCCTGCTCACCGAATGCCTTGAATCAGGATTCTAAAGCTTCTGCTGCCTCTTCTTCGTCCTTGCATCATCAACTATGGCGAGCCAGGAATCGCCGATCTTCATCAGGTAATTTCCGAAAGTCTTGCTCAATGATATGCGCATTGGCCGGAACTTCCTCTTCGATTCCACAGCAACAATCGTATCGCGCTCGACCTTTATCATGCCAACCCTGCGAAGCCTTGGAAGCACGCGATTGTAGAATGTCGCTTTCGAGATCTTGTTTTCTGAAACGAATTTTGAGATTGCCGAACCATCAACATATGTCGCTTCAGCAAGAAGCCGAAGAAAACCAATCGAGATCTCATAATACTTTGTCTGGTATTTTCTTGAGAAAACGAAATTAGACACTTCATCCACAGACCAGAGGTTGCGGGTCGGGTTTTCAGAAGCGTCCTGGAAGCTGCGCAGCTCCTCGCTGTTATGCGGGGGGAGATAAAGGGATTCTGATGAAGGCACACCGCGCGATGCGATGAAGCGTTTTGCGTTTTCGGTTTCCGGCTCCGAAGGAGCTGGAAAACTTGCGCCCGTTTTTGTAGGGCGCATGGTTTCCAGTTTAGTGCTTTCAGTTTCTGGTTCCTTGTCTTGGTCTTTGTTTTCCTGGTCTACCATGATGGTATAAAGCAGAATAAGAGTATATAATTGTAACTATGATTCCTGAGATCAAGACCCAGAACTCGTAACCCAAAATTCATTATCCGCCGAAAATACTTCCAAGCCCGGATTCCGCGCTCTCCTCTTCAGCCATTATCTTTCCTATCACGCGCTCCGCATCCTTGCCAGCCATAGGCTTTGCAAGATCCTTGAGCCTCTCGTCAGCTTTTTTCACAAAATCGTCGGAGGCGGAAATGTAAAGGAATACCTTAGCCTTGTCCTCACTAAGCGAGGCACCATCCCTGAGCTTGTAGCCAATACGGGCAAAGCTGTCTGGCGCATAAGGGTCTGCCTCCAGTAAAATCTTCAGGTCTTTCTGCTTGCCCAATTCGCACTCGTATACCCTCTGCATGCAATTCACCTCTGGTGCCCTGCCTGGAACATCAGGATCAGTCCGGAATAAACAATCGGATAGACTGCAAGGATGGTCGCGAGCTGAAGCAGGGGGACGAAATTAAGGATCCAGATAATTGCGAAAAGGATGTAAAGGCCGAATGCATTGATATGGTTCCTTCTTAGGAAATAAAACCCGTTCTTCAGTGATTGGATAAATTCCGTGCCAAATGTACCTGCAGATATGAACGCGGGCGTGAAGAGGAAATGGATGAAGAAAAGAACGAACAGGATGTACAGCCCGGTAAGATAATCCATGTAGGTTATGCCAGCAAGGAAGAAATAATAGAGGGCAGCAGCAGGTGCTGCGACAAGCAGGAATGCCACGTCCCGTAGAAGCATTATCACCATCATGACAAGGGATTTGGATAGCGAGTGCCTGAGGAATTCTGCCACTGTCGTCTTACGGCCCTCCAGGGCACCATGGTAGGATTTCATCAGCCCGGCATTAAGGCCATTTGAGAAAAATAGCAAAAGCAATACAATAATTCCCAAAACGATCATTGTCGGGATCGTATTCAGCCCGGCTTTCACTCCGAGAACAGAAGCGACAAAGAAGTAAATCAGGAACAGCCCTATGCAGCTAAACAGGAAAAGCAGCTGAAGAACGACATAGATAATGGACGACCAGACAAATGGAAATGGCTGCCTCGAAAACTGGGCGAATGCAAGCCTGGTAGATGCTATCAATCAATCACCTGCTCGTCCATTCTCCAGAAAAGTATATAAATCGATTACACAAATTTCAGGCGCTTTGTTGTATATCTATTTTCTCTTTAGTCCGTATCGACGTGGTGTTCTATCAGTTTTCTGTGAAGACGTGGACATCTGTGATTACTCTGGCCACGTCAGCAGTAAAGAGCATTCTTAAATAATTAATCCACAAGTATGGTGTCATGGCAGGGAGAAAAATACCGCGGACAATGTCCACGCAGCACCCGGATAATATAAACACCCCTTTTTTTTCTGATACAGAGGTCCTTGCAGGTGAGGCCGAGGTAAAGGAAGCCTACTATGTTTTCGCACAGCTTGGCATAAACGAACAGATGTGGGATAGTGAAGGGAAGGAGGCAGACAACCAGGTTGTAGAGAAGCTCCTGTCCCGCTACACTGAGTTTTTCTCCAGCAATAAGCTTGGAAAGGATTTTTTCCTCACGTACAGGGTTCCGAACCCTGCAGTGGAAAAGGAACAAGGCAAGATACTTCTCGAGACCCTCCATTCGATTCCCAGGGCGTTTGATGTTGCTAAGCAGATAAACGACGGAGTGCCTCCGATATTCGAGGTAATCCTTCCCATGTGCACATCCGCAGAACAGCTGGAGATGGTACGCGACTATTATGAGAAAGTAATAATCGGACAGAAGAACACCATTCTTGGATCGGCTGGCGCAAGAAAATCAGTCAAGGAATGGATGGGCGATTTCCTTCCTGAGACCATAAACGTAATCCCGTTATTCGAGGATTTCGATTCCTTTCTCTCTTCAGCGACAATTGTGCAGAAATACCTGGCCCACAAGCGCACGGATTACCTGAGGGTTTTTCTCGCGCGGTCAGACCCTGCCCTGAACTACGGTTCGGTCAGCGCAGTGCTTCTTGCAAAGGCCGCGCTCCAGGGCCTACAAAGAATCGAAGACAAAGAGGGGGTGGAGATCCTGCCTATACTCGGGGTCGGCTCAGCCCCGTTTCGGGGAAACTTCAGGCCGGACAATGTAACGAACTGCGGGGAGGAGTACCCATCAGTTCAGACATTCACCCTGCAGTCCTCGTTCAAGTACGACCATTCATTCAGGGACGTGGCGAATGCGGTGGATATGATAAATCACGGAAGGAGGAGACCGCCCCGCCCGATTGACGAGGAAAAGGCGATAAGATTCGCAAAAAAGATAAGGGATGAGTACCAGAAGCAGATAGCCACAATGGCTGATTCTGTGAATGAAATTTCGGCCGTTATACCTGAGCGCAGGGCAAGGAAGCTGCATGTAGGGCTTTTCGGATACGCTCGCTCAATGAAAGGGATAAAGCTGCCAAGGGCAATAAAGTTCTGCGGTGCATTCTATTCCTTTGGCCTTCCGCCTGAGCTTCTCGGCCTTAACGCGCTCAGCGAGAAAGAGTTCGATGACCTGCACACAATGTACATCAAGCTCGATGAGGACCTCGCTGACTCTGCCAGATGGCTAAACAAGTCCAACCTGCAGTACTTCCCGAAAGAGGTCGCAAAGGGAGTGGCGAGGGTGCTCGAATGGATTGATTATGAGGAAAATGAGGATTACTGCAACGTAACATCAAAGCTCATGCTCCATTTCAGGAAAAAGGAGCAGGCTGCGCTCAAGGATGAGATCAAGCGGGCGGCCTGGATGAGGAAGTTCCTTGGTTAGAGCAATTGGGATGATTTTATGAAACGCGCTGTTGTTTTTTTCCTGGTGTTGATTTCAATCTCTTTTGCATTAATAGTCACGACGAATCAGCCAAATATCACAAAAAATGTCACTATAATCCAGAAAATAAATGTGAGCACGCCACTCTTGCCTCCGTTGAAAAACCTGACAAACCAAACGTGCTTGTCTTGCATGAATATCACGATCCCAGAATTGGTTATCAACCAGAGCGAAAACGCATCATGCGACCCTGCGTTGGTGGCTACGCCACACTATACAGAATACAGTGCGGGTTGGGAATCAGTTGAAGAGCCCTACTACCTCGATCCGCTTACAGACGACTGCTCGGTTTTCGGATTCGAACCAAACATCACGCAGGATTTGGACCAGAAGCTCGGCCTGCTTGATGCAATGGAAGCACAGGTGAACAGTACCGAGGCTCTTGCTGCACTTCTGTTCGCTCAAGG